>Ga0081539_10000039_pt1 | contig 295914 bp, 244 predicted proteins | sample TabmetS4T2R2_FD_71023 | JGI IMG/M metagenome (GOLD analysis project Ga0081539, IMG submission 71023) | Tabebuia heterophylla rhizosphere microbial communities from the University of Puerto Rico - S4T2R2 | ecosystem: Host-associated > Plants > Roots > Rhizosphere ...
GACCACGCGCTCGAGGGTGTGCTGCGGGGCATGCCGCTCGGCGGGAACACCGTCACCGCCGTCGTGCCGCGGCGGGACCGGGCCGCGCTGACGCTGGTCAACCACCCGATCACCGGGCCCATGTTCTCCGGGCCCCAGCAGGCCGACTTCTTCTGCTCGACTCCCGAGCACCTGGCCGGGTTCGACCTCACCGGGCCGTTCCTGGACGCCGACTGCTCGCTGCCCACCCGCGTCGACCACTACTACCGCTCCACCGCCAACGCCTGGCGCCCCTACGACGCGACGGCGCCCCGACCGGCCGACATGAGCACGACCCCGACCGGCGCCGACTTCGTGATCCGGTGGGAGCGCGGCACCGTCAACCGGTTCATCTACTCGATCGCCGTGCTCGACCCCGAGGCGACCGGACCGGCGACGCTGCCGCACTGGAACCGCAAGCTGATCTACTACTTCGGCGGCGGGGTGGCGATCGGCCACTACCAGGGCTCGAACAACCAGGGCGAGTCCCGTTACGTGTACGGGCTCGGGCAGGGCTACGCCGTCGCGTGGTCGACCGGCACCAAGACCAACACGCACTACAACCTGGTGCTGGGCGGCGAGACCGCGCTGATGGTCAAGTCGCGGTTCGTCACCGAGTACGGCGACCCGGCGTACACCGTCGGGCTCGGCGGGTCCGGCGGCGGCATCCAGCAGTACGTCTACGGGCAGAACCACAGGGGGCTGCTCGACGGCGCCGTCCCGCAGTACTCCTACCCGGACATGGTCACGCAGACGATCCACGTCGGCGACTGCGAGCTGCTCGAACGCTGGATGGACCAGAAGGTGCTGGCCGACCCGTCCTCGAAGTGGCGGCAGTGGTCCAACCGCACGCTGCTGGAGGGGCTCGCGTCGTCCGACACCGTGGTCAACCCGTACCAGCCGCTGACACCGTGGCTGGCCACGCCGGGTTCGACGGAGTGCGTCAAGGGGTGGCGTGGGCTGTCGCCGCTGGTGCTGAACCCGAAGTACGGGACCGCGCCGGGCATCACGCCGGAGCAGCAGGCGCGGGTCGAGTGGACGCACTGGAACGACGCGGTGAACGTCTACGGCCGTGACCCCGCGACCGGTTACGCACGGTCCACCTGGGACAACGTGGGCGTGCAGTACGGGCTGAAGGCGTTGGTGGACGGGAACATCACGCCCGCCGAGTTCCTGGACCTCAACGCGGACGCCGGTGGTTGGCAGCAGCCGCAGGACGCCGTGCAGGAGGGCTGCCCGTTCGTCACGGCCGCCTGTCCGTCCGATGTGGACGTCTGGAGCGCACGGAACATCGCACCGCCCGACGCGAACGGCGTGCGCCCGCGCACCGAGGGCGACGTGGACGCCATGCGTGCCGCCTACCGGTCCGGGCTCGTGTTCGACGGGCGGATCGACATCCCGGTCATCGACTGGCGGCACTACCTCGACGCGGAGCTGGACATGCACAACGCGCGCCAGTCGTTCGCGTCCCGGCAACGCATGATCGACCGCCAGGGCAACGCGGCGAACCAGGTGGTGTGGTTCACCGACGCCCGCCCGGCCCGCGCGTTCGACCAGACCCCGCTGGCGCTCGCGGTCATGGACGCCTGGTTGGCGAACATCCGCGCCCACCCGGCCCGCGGGGTCGCCGGCAACAAGCCGGCCGAGGCGGTCGACAGCTGCTTCGCCACCGACGGCACCCTGCTCTACCGCGGCCGCGACGCGTGGCGCGGCATCCTCGACGGTGGCGCGGCCGGCCCGTGCACCCAGCGGTTCCCGATCCACGGCACGTCCCGCACGGTCGCGGGTGGTCCCTTCGACGAGGAGGTGTACAAGTGCGCCCTGCAGCCGGTGGAGGCGGCGGTCGCGCGGGGCGTCTACGGGACGTGGCAGCCGACATCCGCCGAGGTCACACGGCTGAAGCAGATCTTCCCGACCGGGGTGTGCGACTACCGCGGGCCGGACGTGGGGCGGCCTCGCTGAGATCGGGCATAACGGCGCCGTTACACCACCCGAGCGGCGGCTGGACGGCCCGAGTTATCCTCTGGCGGGCACCTGAGACGGTACGGACGAGGCGGGCAGAAAGATCGCGGGACAGTACGGAAGCTCCACGGGGCAGAAGCAGCAGATGTTCGGCCGGGTCGACCCGTTCTGCGCGTTCGCCGTGGTGCCGATGCTGCTCATCGCAGGCCTGTTCATCTGGGGCGACCTCGCCGGCCTCGGCGTGGTCATCATCGTCCTCGCGGCCCTGATCGTGCTGTTCGACTCCTGGACCAACCGGCCGCTCAAGAAGTCCGCCCCCGACCACCGCGACCGCGACGGCCGCTGAACCGCGGGCAGGGACTCTCCGAGCGACGCCGTTCTCTGCTGGCCAGCGGTCCGCACGTCTCCCGCTCTTGTCGTCGAGGTACGGGTGGGGGGTGGGGTGACTGCCACGTAGGTCACCCCACCCCCGGTGAGCGGCCACATGCGGTGCCTGGCGTGGAGGCCAGATGTGGGCCGCGGTCTCGGGTCAGCTCGTCAGCGGCCGGACGCTCTCCAACGTCGGGACGACCTTCGCGATGGTGCCGTCCGGGTTGAAGTGGAGGCGGTCGATCGTCACCTCGCGGTGGGTGCCGTCGCCGCCGGGGATGCCGAAACGGTGGTAGGCGATGTACCACTCGTCGGTTCCGGGGACCTGGACGATGCTGTGGTGGCCGGTGCCGAGGATGCCGAGTGACGGGTCCTTCTCCAGGATGACCCCGCGGTTGGCCAGGCCGTCGAGCATGGGGCTCGTGGCCGTCGCGTAACCGACGCGGTAGTTCTCGCTGCCGGTGTCGTCGATCGACCAGGTGAGGTGGTAGGTGCCGGCGCGCTTGGTCATGAACAGGCCCTCGCGGAAGCCGTCCAGGCCGGTGATGCGCTTGACCTTGGCGGGGTCGAACGAGGTCATGTCGGGGTTCAGCGGCACCACGTACGCGTTGCCGTTGCCCCAGTACAGGTAACTCTGCCCGTCGTCGTCGGTGAAGACCGCCGGGTCGATGGCCTGGCCGCCGTTCGGGTTCGCCGCGATCAGGGGGCGGCCCAGGACGTCGGTGAACGGGCCGGTCGGCGTGTCGGCGACCGCGACGCCGATCTTGGCGTCGGCGCAGAAATAGTAGTAGTACTTCCCGTTCTTCGCCGCGATCGTGGGGGCCCACGCGCGGCTGTCCGCCCAGGACACGTCCGGCCCGAGGTCGAGGATCCTCGGGTGCTTCGTCCAGTGCACGAGGTCCTTGCTGGACCACGCGTCGAACGACGTGCTCGACCAGCCGGGGAAGCCGTCCGTGGTGGCGTAGAGGTAGTACGTGTCGCCGAAGCGGACGATGTTCGGGTCCGCGTTGTAGCCGGGAAGAACGGGGCTGTTCATGACGACCGCCCGCACCGTCCACACGCGCCTGCTCCGGTCGGCGCCCGTGACCGTGTAGGCGACGGGCTTCGTGAAGTCCTGCCTCGACCCGTTGCGGGGCGACACCCGCGCGCCGGCCGCGACCCCGATTTCCGGCGCCAGCCGCCGCACGTCCGTGCCCGGCTTCACCGGCAGGACGATCGTCCCCTTGGCACTGTCGATGATCGCGGGCACCTTCAGGGCGTCGAGGCGCACCGAGCCGACGGCCGTCTCGTTGCCCGGCAGCCCGAGCACCTCCCCCGCGCTCAGCCCGCGGTTCCAGACGGTGAAGCCGCTCATCCGGCCCCTGAAGTACCTGTCGGACCCGTACGCGGACCGGCCGAGGTAGTTCGACGTCGTGATGCCGCCGCCGAGGTCGCCCGGCTTCGTCGTCACGCCCTCGGCACGCGCGACCTCGACCCCGTTGTCGTACAGGCGTGCCGTCCCGCCGGAGAGCGTGTACGTCAGGGTGTGCCACGCGCCGCGGGCCAGGTTGCGCCTGCTGTCGGCGTTCTGCTCGGTCGACCAGTTGCCGGCCGCGATCGCGGCGCGGTAGGTGTCGCCGGTCGCGAACAGGTAGCCGTCGCCGGCGTTGTTCGTGCTGTTGCCGAGGTTGAACAGGAAGTACGGCGTCTGCTGGCCGGGGTCGACCCAGACCCGCGCGGACACGCTGATCGCGTCGAGACCGGTCATGAGGTTGTTCGGCAGGTGGACGTAGCCGTCGGTGCCGCCGAAGGTGAGCCCGTCCGGCGAGCGGGTGGCGTCACCGTGGAGCACGGCGTTCCGGCCGTTCCCGGAGCGGTCCACCACCGTCGAGCCGGAGCCGCCGGTGAGGTCGTAGTCGGCGATGACGCCTTTCCTGCCGGCGGTCACCGGCGGCGGGCCCTGTCGCAGCCGGTCCAGCTCGGCCTTCGTCACCGGCAGGACGGTGCCGTGCCGCGGGGCGCGCGGCAGCTCGTACTCGGCGGGGATCCGCCAGTTCGGGTTCGCCAGCGAGTCGGTGACGAACGGGATGTACCCGCGGCGCGGCGTCTCGTCCATGAAGGCGTAGAACTTGCTGCCGTCATTGGACTTGAACAACGTCGGGCCCTCGACCCAGTCCGTCCCGAGCGGCGTGCGGATGCAGTCGTCGACCAGCTCCCAGTTGCGTGGGTTCGTCGTCGGCAGGTCGACCGCACGCAGGTTCTTCGAGCGCTCGAGCACGATGTCCCGCGTGCACGCCCCGATGACCTTCTCGTCGGTGGTGAGGCGGTAGTAGTAGTCGCCGTCCTTGATGACCGTGGCGTCGATGACACCCCGGCCGGGGTCGTTCCACACCTTCGGCTCGGTGAACGTCCGGAAGTCGCGGGTGGTCGAGTACCACATCCGCGGGTACGTCGACCCGGTGTGGTCCACGTCCTCCGGGGCGTAGGGGCTCGAGGCCCAGTAGACGACGTAGGCGCCGATGGCCGGGTCGTAGGTCGCCTCCGGCGCCCAGGTCATGCCGGCGGTGTCCGGCGAGACCCGAACGTGCCGCTGGTCCGACCACGTGACGAGGTCGGTGGACTCCCAGACCTCCAGGTACCTGCTGCCGTGCCGTTGCGCGGCGTCCCAGCCGCGGCCGTCGTTGATCTGCAGGTCGGTCGCGATGAGGTAGAACTTGTCGCCCTCAGGGCTGCGGATGATGAACGGGTCGCGCACGCCGGTCTCGCCGTACTGCGAGCGCAGGACCGGCCGGCCGCCGTTCAGCTCGTCCCAGTGCAGCGGGTCGTTCCCCCGGCTCGCCGCGAAGTGGACCTGCTCGGTGTCCTGCGTGGCCTCGCCGGTGAAGTAGGCGAACATGTACCCCTCACGCGCCTCGGTCTTCGGCAGCGGGAGGACGGTGAGCGTGAACTCGCGGACGCCGCTCGCGTGCCCCCTGGTCGCCCGGACCCACAGGTGCGCCCTGCGCGGCCTGGCCCCGTACGGCGGGCGGGTCACCTCGCCGGTGGCGCTGACCACGCGAGGGTCGTCGCTGTGCCAGGTGAGCGTGACGTCGCGGGCGCCCTTGGTGGGCAGCGTGAGGTTGCCGCGGACCGCGTCCTGGTCCCAGATCACGATGTCCCGCAGGGCGTTCCGGACCTTCTGCCGGTCGGTGATGTCCGCCAGGACGGTGACGGTGAAGGCACGGGTGGCGGTGTAGCCCGCGTAGGAGGCGGTCGCGGTCAGCGTCACGGTCGCGTTGCCGGCGCCGGGCGCGGGGCGGGTGACGACGCCGGTCGTGGACACCACGGCGGGGTCGCTGGAGGACCAGGAGATCGCGGAGCCGCCCGCGCCCTTGGCCGGTAGCGTGAGGTTCTCGGTCACGGCGGAGGTGTCGCCGAGGTCGAGCGCCGCGGCGTCCTCGGCCGCGTGCCCGGCCGCGGTCCGCTCGCCGAGCGCGTGGGCCTCCTCGGCGGTCACGGCGCGGTCGTAGACGCGGAAGTCGCGCACCTGGCCCTTGAGGTACCTGTCCGATGTGTACACCGAGCGGCCCAGGTAGTTGGCGGTGGTGGTGCCGCCGCCGATCGCGCCGGGGGTGATCGTCACGTCGGTCTTCCGGGCGACCTCGACCCCGTCCTCGTACAGGACGGCGGTGCCGCCGGCGAGGGTGTAGGTGATCGTGCGCCAGCTGCCGCGGGCGAGGTTGCGTCCCGAGGCGACCGTCTGCTCGGTCGCCCAGTTGCCGGTGGCGATCGAGGTGCGGTACTGGTCGCCGGTGGTGAACAGGTAGCCGTTGCCCACGCCGTTCAGCGTGTTGCCGAGACCCCAGACGAAGTATGGCGTGCCCTGGTCGGTGGCGACGTTCACCTGCACGGAGACGGTGATGTCCGTGAGGCCGCGCATGAGGTCGTCGGGGAGGCGGACGTGGCCGTTGGTGCCGCCGAGGCGGAGCCCGTCGGCGCCCTGCCAGGTGGCGTCGCCGCTGAGGGTGCCGTCCCGGCCGTTCCCGGACGCGTCGGACACGGTGGTGCCGGCGGTCTGGGTGAGGTCGTAGCGCAGGACCAGCCCGTCGTCGAGGGTCGCCGCCGCACTGGGCGCCGCGGTGACGGCGACGAGTGTCGTGGTGAGGGCCAGGACGGCGAGGATCGCCAGGGGTGCTCGGGGTGCCCGGCGTCTTGGCGCACGTGTCGGTGAAGGAAATACGGACATGCCCGGCCCTCCCAACGGGCACGCCGGACCGCACGCACCCACTGTGAACGTCATCGTTCGAAAGTGAGCGTTAACATAGCTAGGGGGCGGCGGGTTGGTCAACGGTCTGGCGGGAACTCCTGGCCATGGGGCTCGTCTTGATCGGACTCTGTTATCGCTAACACCTTGGCGCCGCCGCGGTGCGGCAGCGGCGGGGCGTGGATGCGGCAGCGGGCCGGCGCGACAGCGGGCCGGCGCGACAGCGGGCCGGCGCGACAGCGGGCCGGCGCGACAGCGCGAAGGCGGGATGCGATGCCTGGTGGGCGCGGCGGCAGGTGGATGCGGCAGCGCGAAGGCGGGATGCGATGCCTGGTGGGCGCGGCGGCAGGTGGATGCGGCAGCGCGATGGCGGGATGCGGCGACGGGATGCGGAGGCAGGTCCACCCGCAGTGGCGCCAATGCCCTGAAAGGCGCGTTCGAGACATCGCCGCCGCCCTGAAAGGCGCGTTCGGGACGATGAGTGTCCCGAACGCGCCGTTCAGGACACTGCAAGTGTCCTGAAAGCGCCTTTCAGGGCGCCGGCCACGCCCCGAACGCGCCTTCGTACCACCAACACGTCTCGAACGCGCCTTTCAGGGCGCCAACCACGTCCCGAACGCGCCTTCATACCACCACCCACGTCCCGAACGCGTCTTTCAGGGCGCCAGCCACGTCTCGAACGCGCCTTTCAGGGCAAGCAGCCGTGTCGCAGACCCGGACGTGAGCGCTAACAGGTCTGACCGGGTCGACTCACGCGCCGCACCTTGTTAGCGATAACAACGACCCTTGTCCACGCGCGGCCGGGCGCGCTACCTTCATGGGAGCGCTCCATTTTGACAAGCCGTTCATGCACCCGCGCCATCCACCCCTGCTCTCGAAATCGAGGAATCCCGTGGCTGCATTGAGAAAACACGCCCTGGCACTGCTGGCGGCGATCGCACTGACAGTCGTCGCCGCGCCGTATGCTGCGGCTTATCCACTGCCCGGCCGGGTAACCGGCGACATTCTCGTGCACGACCCGAGTGTGGTCCGCCGCGCCGACGGCAGTTATCTCGTCGCGCACACCGGTGACAACATCGCGTTGAAGACCTCCACCGACCGGATCGCGTTCCGCAACGCGGGTACCGTCTTCCCGGGCGGCGCGTCGTGGACGACCGCGTACACCGGCGGCAGCCGCAACCTGTGGGCCCCGGATCTGTCCTATCGGAACGGTCAGTACTACCTGTACTACGCGGCCTCCACGTTCGGCTCCAACCACTCCGCGATCTTCCTGGCGACCAGCCCCAGCGGCAACTCGGGCACGTGGACCAACCAGGGCCTGGTGATCGAGTCCCGGACCAGCGACAACTTCAACGCCATCGACCCCGACCTCGTCGTGGACGACCAAGGGCGCTGGTGGCTGTCCTTCGGCTCGTTCTGGTCGGGCATCAAGCTGATCGCGCTCAACCCGTCCACCGGCAAGCGTGCGGACAGCACCATCCGCTCGATCGCCGGCCGGAACGGTGGCGCGATCGAGGCGCCGAACATCGTCAAGCGCGGCTCGTACTACTACCTGTTCGTCTCGTTCGACCGCTGCTGCCAGGGCGCGTCGAGCACCTACCGCGTCATGGTCGGCCGCTCCACGAGCGTCACCGGCCCGTACACCGACCGCAACGGCACGGCGATGACCTCCAGCGGCGGCACGGAGATCCTGGCCGGCCAGGGCAGCGTCCACGGCCCCGGCGGCCAGGACCTCCTGGCCGACGTCGACAGCGACGTCCTGATCTACCACTACTACGCGGACAACGGGAGCGCCCGGCTCGGCATCAACCTGCTCGCCGTCGACTCCGCGGGCTGGCCGTACCTGCACTGAGAAGACCTGACAGACCCGCTCCGGTGGCCGGCCCCGCGCCGGTCACCGGTCCTCGCACGACCCGGTGTGCACCACCCGGACCTCGCCAGCCGGCACGTGGACACGGTGGGCGGCGCGCTCCCCCGTGAGCAGCTCCGTTCCCGGCTCGGCAAGGGAAACCGCGACGTCCGAACCGGTGTGGTTGATCGCGAACAGGTATCGCCCTTCCGCTCCGACGCGTTCGACCAGCTCGACGTCCCGAGGCACGCCACGCCGTGCGCCGGCGGTGTCCGCGAGGTGCAGCACCGCGTCGAGGCCGTCCTCCGCCAGGCAGGTCGAGACGTACCAGGCAGTGCCGCGGCCAACCGCGTGCCGGGTGACCGCGGGTTGTCCGGCGGCCGGGCCGTCCACATAGGACCACACCGTCTCGGCGCCGCGCGGGATGACAACCTCCGACCACACGTTGCCCACCACGCCGTTGTCCAGGTGGACCTGCTCGCCCGCACGCAGCGGTGTGAACTCCTCCACCGTCAACCCCAACACCTCACGCAGGGCACCCGGATTGGGTCCCGGGTGGACGATGTCGCGTTCGTCCACGATTCCCGAGAAGCACGACACGACCAGGATCCCGCCACCCTCGACATATCCCCGAAGATTGGCCGACGCGGCGTCCGTCATCGCGTACAGCGCCGGCACCACGACCAACCGGTACCCGCTCAGCTCCGCCTCCGGACGGGCGAAGTCCACCGTCAGGTGCCGGTCGTACACGGCGGCGTACCACGCGTCCGCCCGCTCCCGCGCATCGAGATCGGCACTCGGGCGCCACTCCAGCCGCTGTGCCCACCAGGACTGCCAGTCCCACACCATCGCGACGTCCGCGACCACCCGGCTGCCCCGAACCGGCGCCAGCGCACCGAGATCCCGCCCGAGCCGCACGACCTCACGCCAGATCCGGCTCTCCGTCCCGGCCTGCGGAAGCATCGCCGAGTGGAACTTCTCCGCACCGAACCGGGACGCACGCCACTGGAAGAACATGGCCCCGTCCGAACCCCGGGCCACATGCGCCAGGCTGTTGCGCGCCAGCTCCCCGGCCCGCTTGGCGACGTTGCGCGGCTGCCAGCTCACCGCACTGGTCGAGTGCTCCAACAACAACCACGGCCGCCCACCCGCCAAGGACCGCGTCAGGTCCGCGGCCATCGCGAGGTTGACGTGGTTGCGGTCCGCCTCGGGCAGCAGGTAGTGGTCATTGGTGACGAGGTCGACCTCCCGCGCCCACGCCCAGTAGTCCAACGACTGGCACTGTGACAGCGCGGCGTGGAAGTTCGTGGTCACCGGAACACCGGGCGACAGGGCGTGCAGCACGTCCCGCTCCCGCCGGAAGCTCTCCAGCAGGGCGTCGCTGGTGAACCGCGCCCAGTCCAGCTGCTGGGTCGGGTTGCACACCGTGGGCGTCAGGCGCGGCGGCCGCACCTGCTCCCACGAGTTGTAGGTCTGCCCCCAGAACGTGGTCCCCCAGGCCTCGTTGAGCTCCTTCACCGTCGTGTAGCGGTCGGCCAGCCAGCGGCGGAACGCGGCGGCGGAGACCTCGCAGTAGCACGCGCTCACCGGCGCGCCGTACTCGTTGTGCACGTGCCACAGCGCGACCGCGGGATGCCGGCCGTAGCGCCGCCCCAGCTGCTCGGTGATCGACACGGCCGCCTGCCGGTAGGCGGGCGAGCTGTAGCAGATCGCACCGCGACCGCCGAACGCGTACCGCACGCCCTCGCGGGTCACCGGCAGCGCCTCGGGGTGCCGCTCGTAGAACCAGGCCGGCGGCACGACCGTCGGCGTGCCGAGGTCGACCCGGATCCCGTTGTCGTGCAGCAGGTCCAGCAGGTGGTCCAGCCAACCGAAGTCGTACTGTCCTGGCTCGGGCTCCAGCAGCGCCCAGGTGAAGATCCCGACGCTGACCATCGTCACGCCGGCCTCCCGCATGAGGCGCACGTCCTCCTGCCACACCGGTTTCGGCCACTGCTCGGGGTTGTAGTCACCACCGTAGGCCAGGGCGTCCAACCCGACCGGCCAGTGCCGCTCCATGCGCGCCCCTGCCTCTGTGATCGTGCACAACGGCCCTATCGCGGGCACAACGGTACATACCGGCCGTTGACAGTGTCGAGCACACGCCTGTGTTGTGAACGTGCACAGCGATAGGGTCGGGACAGGAGGGACCGATGACGGACACCGCGCCACAGCGGCGGGCACGCGCACGGACCAAGCGCCCGCCGACCATCCTCGACGTCGCCGCGCACGCGGGTGTCTCGCGTGGCACGGTCTCCCGCGTCCTGCAGGGCGGGCACAACGTCAGCCCGGGCGCCCGGGAGGCGGTCGACGCCGCCATCCGCAAGCTGGGTTACGTGGTCAACCGGGCGGCCCGCAGCCTGGTGACCCAGCGGGCGGGCTCGGTGGCGTTCCTGCTGTCGGAGACGCAGGACCGGTTCTTCTCCGACCCCAACTTCACCACGCTGCTGCGGGCCTGCACCACCGCCCTGGCGGACCACGACCTCCCGCTCATCCTGATCACGGCCGGCACCGAGGCCGAGCGCCGGCGCATCACCCCGTACCTGTCGGCGCACCACGTCGACGGCGTGCTGCTGTTCTCCTCGCACCGCGGCAACCCGATGATCGGCCACCTGCGGCAGGCCGGCCTGCCGTTCGTGTGCTGCGGCAAGCCGCTCGGCCAGCGCGGCACGCTGTCCTACGTCGCGGCCGACGACCGGGAGGGCGCCAAGAACATGGTGCGCCACCTGCTCGAGTCGGGTCGCGAGCGGATCGCGACGATCGCCGGTCCGCAGGACACACCCGGTGGACTGGAACGGTTGCACGGCTACCGCGAGCTGCTCACCGAGCACGGCATCGCCCACGACGAACGGCTGGTGGCGGTCGGCGACTACAGCCGGGCGAGCGGCGAGGCGTGCATGCGGGAGCTGCTCGGCCGGGTGCCGGATCTCGACGCGGTGTTCGTCGCGTCGGACCTGATGGCCGACGGCGCGCTGGCGGCCATCCAGCGGGCAGGACGGCGCGTGCCGGACGACATCGCCGTCGGCGGCTTCGACGACTCACCGGTCGCGGCCGCCGCCCATCCCCCGCTGACCACGATCCGGCAGCCGTGGGACCGCATCAGCGCGATGATGGTGCGCCAGCTGCTGGCCCAGATCGACGGCGAGGGCCCGGCGACGGTGATCCTGCCGACCGAGCTGGTCGTCCGCGAGTCCGCCTGACCAGCGGAGTTTTGGGAGCGCTCCCATCGACGCTGTGCACGTTCACGCTCAGGCTTGAGTCGATCACGGATATGCGGTTCTATCAAGGCGAGAGCGAACTGTGCACGTTCACAGCCCTGCCCACTCGATCAAAGGAGATCGAATGACCGCGTACGGCTCTCGCCGCGCGGGGAAGACCGCCCTCTTCGTGGCGGCCCTGGCGCTCCCCGCGACACTGCTGACCCCCACCGCCTCCGCCGCGAGCCTCAGCATGCTGGGCGCGGACGTCTCGACCCTGCAGCGGGCCATGGACGTCGGCGCGAAGTACTACGACGCCAACGGCACGGCCAGGGACCCGCTCGACATCCTCAAGGGGGTGGGCGTCAACTACGTCCGGCTCCGGATCTGGAACAACCCGCGCAGCGGCTACAACAACAAGGCCAAGGTCCTGCAGTACGCGCGCACGGTGAAGGCCAAGGGTCTCAAGCTGATGGTCGACTTCCACTACTCCGACACCTGGGCGGACCCGGGCAAGCAGGCCAAACCGGCGGCGTGGGCCAGCCACGGTATCGGCCAGCTGCAGACCGACGTCTACAACTACACCTACGACGTCTGCACCAGCCTCAAGGCCCAGGGCACCGCGCCGGACAGCGTGCAGATCGGCAACGAGATCAACACCGGCATGCTGTGGGAGGACGGCCGGGTGGTCAACAACAACTTCACCAACCTCGGCCTGCTGCTCAAGGCCGGCTACAACGCGACCAAGGCGTGCAACGGCGGCACGCAGGTGATCATCCACACCGCGAACGTGGAGAGCGGCGCGCGCTGGTTCTACGACGGCATCCGGGCCCAGGGCGTCCAGTGGGACATCACCGCCCTGTCGTACTACTGCTACTGGCACGGCACCATGTCCAACATGGCCAGTGTCGTGGCGGACGTGCGGTCCCGGTACGGCAAGCCGGTCATCCTCGCCGAGACCGCGTACCCGTTCACCACGGCCAACTACGACGGCACCGCGAACGTGATCTCCTCGGCGCAGCCGTGCTCGGGCTACGCGGCGACCCCCGCCGGGCAGGCGGCCAACTTCACCGCCGTGCAGAACACCGCCCGGGGCGCCGGCGCGATCGGCATCTTCTACTGGGAACCCACCTGGTACGCCGTGCCGGGCAACGGCTGGGACCCGGCAGACATCACCAACTCCGGCGACGGCTGGGAGAACCAGGCCGTCTTCGACCGCAACGGCCGGCTCAACCCCAGCATCCGGTGGAGCCCGTGAAGTCCGGGCCACACGTCACGAGTTCGTAAGGGTCCGTCCCGGCCTCCGCACGGCATGATGCGGTGGACGAAACGGACAACCTGGGAGGACTCGATGGCACGGCTGCGTTACGGCAGCACGATCGCGGTGATCGGCCTGGTGCTGGTGCTGGTGCTCGCCGGCTGCGGCGGCCAGCCCGAGGCAGGTGGCGCACCCACCACGAGCACCTCGACCAGCCAGGTGCCCGACGACGCGCCGACCAGTGCCACGGCGGGCACCACCACAGGCACCACGACACCGCCGCGGGTGCCCGAGCAGCTGGACTTCACCGCGCCGACCGTGGACGGCACGACGTTCGCCGGCGGGTCGCTGGCCGGCAGCCCCGCCGTCCTGTGGTTCTGGGCGCCGTGGTGCCCGAAGTGCCAGGCCGAGGCGCCCACCATCGCCGAGGCGGCCGCCGCGGACCGCGACGTCAGGTTCGTCGGCGTGGCCGCGCAGGACGAGGTGCCCGCGATGCGGGACTTCGTGGCCCGGTTCGACCTCGGCTCCTTCCCGCACGTCGCGGACACCGACGGCGCCGTGTGGCAGCGGTTCGGCGTCACCTACCAACCCGCGTACGCCTTCATCAGCTCGAGCGGCGACGTCGAGGTGGTGACCGAGCAACTCGACAGGGAGGAACTGCTCGGCCGCGTGAACGCGCTCAGCTGATGGGTGACGACCTCGCGCTGGCCTTCGCGGCCGGCATGCTCGCCACGGTCAACCCGTGCGGGTTCGCCATGCTGCCCGCCTACCTCACCATGGTGATCGCCGACCAGGACGCCACCCGGGCCGCGCGGGTGGGGCGGGCGCTGGCCGCGAGCGCGCTGATGACCGCCGGGTTCGCCGCCGTGTTCGGGATCTTCGGTCTGCTCAGCCTCCCGCTGCGGGGCGTGCTGCAGCAGTACCTGCCGATCGTCACGGTCGTCATCGGGGTCGTCATGGTCGTGGTCGGGGTTCTGCTGCTCACCGGCCGGCAGATCACCCTGCTGCTGCCCAAACCCGCGCGCGGCGCACCGTCCACGCGCATCGTGTCCATGGCCGGCTACGGCGTCGCGTTCGCCATCGCCTCCCTGTCCTGCGCCATCGGACCGTTCCTGGCCACCACGGGAGTCGCGCTGCGTGGCGGTTCGGGGCTCGTCGCCTTCCTCGCCTACGCGCTGGGCATGGGTCTCGTCGTCGCGGTGCTCGCCATGGCGGCCGCGCTCGCCAGCACCGCCGTCGCCGCCGGCATCCGCCGGATCCTGCCGTACGTGCCCCGGATCGGCGGCGTGCTCCTGCTCGTCACCGGCGCCTACGTCGGCTACTACGGCTACTACGAGCTGCGCCTCTTCCACGCCGGCGGCGACCCGGCCGACCCCGTCGTCGACGCGGCCAGCGAGCTCCAGTCCACGCTGGTCGCCTGGGTGGACGCGATCGGGCCGGTGCCACTGCTCGCCGCGCTGGCGGCGCTGATCGGCGGTGTCCTCCTCATCCGCCTCCGTATCCGCGCCAGATAACTCCCGGCCGTGGTGCAATGCGGCGGGTGCCTCGCGCGTGGGTATGGGTGGAGGTGGCCGTCTTGAGTAGTGGTGCCAAGGATCCGCCGGACTTCCAGTCCTGGGTCAGCACGCACGGGGACGCGTTGATGCGGTTCGCGTACCTGGTGACCGGTGACCACGACCGTGCCGCGGACGCGGTGCAGGACGCGCTGGTGGCCGCGTGCCAGCGGTGGCCGCGGATCATCGCGCGCGGCAGCCCGGACGCGTACCTGCGCCGGTGCGTGGTGAACGCGGACACGTCGCGGTGGCGGCGGTTCCGGCGCAGGGAACGGCTGGAGCCCGACCCGACGCTGCTCGCCCGGCAGGAGGTGGCGGCCGACACGGCGGGCCGGGTTGTCCTCGAGGACGCCATGTGGTCCCTGTGCCAGCAGCTCCCGCTCCGGCAGCGCGCCGCGATCGTGCTGCGTTACTACGACGACTACCCGGACGCGGAGATCGCGGCGGTCCTGGCGTGCTCGGTGAGCACCGTCCGGTCCCAGATCCACCGCGGTCTCGCCACCCTCCGCCACAAGATCAGCGCAAGCGAGGAGGCGGTTACGCCATGACCGGTCCCGACGACGAGATGACCGCCGCGTTGGTTCGCACGCTGCGGCACCATGCCGAGGAAGCACCATCGGCGGACGGCCTGCCGGAGCAGGCGATGGCCGTCGCCGCCCGACGTCGGCGGCGGCGGGTCCACGCCTCCATCGCGGCGATCGTGGTGCTCGTGGTGGCCATCCCGGTGGCCGTCATGGCGGCGGTGCGCGGAGACGACAGCCAACCGGCCGCCGAAGATCCGGCGTGGCGGTGGGAGTCCTACGAGGATGCCCAGGTCCGGGTGCCCGCCGACTGGACGTGGACGACCGGGGGACCCGCCCACTCCTGGTGCCAAGGAGTATCGAAGTACCAGCCTCGGCCGGGTCTCGTCGGGAGGCCAGGACCCGTGGCGACCGTCGGGTGCGTACCCGAATGGGGGTACCCACCCGCGGATCAGCGCACCAACTGGCTCTCCTTCAACAGCACGGACAAGGTGGGCGTACACGGGTTCGACCAGGGCTGGGTCGAGGAAACTCGCCTGGTGGGCAACGTGTTCGTCACCCTCTTCACGAACGAGGACACACTGCGGGCCGCCATCTTCCGCACGGCGCGACCCATCGTCGGCGTCGATCACAACGGCTGCCCGGCCCAGCACCAGGTCATCGCGGACCCACGCGGCTACCGGCCCGCCGAGGGTGGGCTCCCGCCGGCCGGCGCGGTCGAGTCGATCTCCGTCTGCCGGTACGCGTTGCCGTCGAACAGCGCCGGCCCCGCGAACGGCGGGCACCCGTTGCTGGCCTCCGGCCGCATCACCGGCGAGGACGCGAAGAAGATCGTGACCGCCATCCTGGCCGCACCCGAGGGCGTGGGACCCGACGTCGAGGGCGCCTCCCCCGGCGACACCGGCACCGAGATCGCCGTCCTGCGGATCGAGACCACCGACGGCGCCCGGGAGGTGGTCGTGCGGTACGCCGGCGAGTCGGGGAACAGCTTCGACGACGGGCAGGCGAAGCACCGGCTCACCGCCGACGCGATCCGTCCGCTCCTGACCGGGGCCACCCTGCCGGGGCAGTTCTACCTACCCGTCGCCCCGCTGTTCGACGAGTGATGCGCGATGTGATCGTCGTCGGCGCGGGTGGCGGCGGGCCGGCCGTGGCCAAGGAACTGGCCGCACAGGGGGCTCGACGTCCTCCTGCTGGAGGCCGGGCCGTTCTACCGGGACCCGGAACGCGAGTGGTCCCGCTACGAGAACGACTGCAACAACCCCGCGGACGGCTACTTTCGCTTCGGCCCGGCCGACCGGTTCGACCAGCCGCCGTGGTTCCGCGAGCTGCCGCAGTACTCGTTCGTGTTCCAGCTCGCCGGCACCGGCGGCACCACCTAGCACTACTTCGCCAACTCGCCGCGGACCATGCCCGCGCGTGTTCGCCGACTACACCGGCGCGGACCGCGGAACGCATCGCCGGCCGGTACTTCGGCGGCGATCCGTGGGTGCGCACGCGCTCGCCGGTGAGCTCCCTGGACGACCGCGTGACGAGCGGAGTGCTCGACGGCGCGTTGGGCTGAACACGCTCCGCGAGCGCACTGTCGCTGTAGGACAAAGCCGTAACGGCGCGAAAATTCGCCACGACTCTCGTTTACCACCCGCGGGAGGAAACGATGGCGAAACGAATTGTCGTCTGCTGCGACGGCACGTGGAACACGATCCATCAGCAGAATCCGACCAATGTGTCCAAAGTATACGCGGCAGTCGCGGAATCCGACGGAAATTCACCGCAAGTGAAACACTACGTGGCAGGCGTCGGCAACAAGGCGTGGCACCGCCTGAGGGGCGGGGCGTTCGGTGTCGGGCTGTCGGACAACGTGCGGGACGCGTACCGGTTCGTGGTGCGGAACTACGAACCCGGCGACGAGCTGTTCTTCTTCGGGTTCAGCCGCGGCGCGTACACCGCCCGCAGCACCGTGGGGCTCATCCGCAACTGCGGGATCCTGTTGCGGGACAACGAGGACCGGCTGGGCGACGCGTACCGGTTGTACCGGGACCGCGACCAGCGGACCGACCCGAAAAGCACCGCCGCACGGCAGTTCCGGGCGGACTTCTCCCACCGGGACCCCGACCCCACACCGATCCGGTTCATCGGGGTCTGGGACACCGTCGGCGCACTCGGCATTCCACTCAGTGGCGGGCGGTTGATAAACCTGTTCAACCGGCGCTGGCAGTTCCACGACACCACGCTCTCGTCGACCGTCCAGTCCGCGTTCCACGCATTGGCGATCGACGAGAAAAGGCCGTCGTTCACACCGGCGGTCTGGGAACCGTCATCCGCCGCGGCCGGGCAGGAACGCGAGCAGCTCTGGTTCGCCGGGGACCATTCCGACGTGGGTGGCGGGCACGGCGACCACGGACTGTCCGATGTGGCGCTGCACTGGCTCGCGGGCTGCGCACGGTCCTGCGGCCTCGCCTTCGAACCGGACGCCTTCGCCGGCGCGACACCCGACCCGCTCGGGAAGCTGCACACGACGGACGGGCTGTTCCGGTTCCTCGGCTCGCTCGACCGTTCGATCGGCAGGGCGGACCCGAACGGCGAGTCGGTCGCGTCCAGCGCGGAACAGCGGAGCACGGCCACCCTGGCCCCGCCGTACGACCCGTCGAACCTGCGTACCTACCTCGGCCACCGGGCACGCCGGGTCACGCTGGTGTGAGGGGCTACCAGCTCACCCCGTACTCGGAGAAGAACCAGAGCGCCGAGGTCAGCCACAGCCCGGTCAGCCCGGTGAACACGGCACCCCCGACCACCGGGATCAGCCAGCCGGGCCGGTGGTCCCTGGACAGGGCCAGCATCTTGAACACGAAGATCCCGTAGAAGAAGCAGCCGAGCAGCGAGTGGACCAGGACTCTGAGGTCATAGCCGGAGAACCCGAGCGCGTACAGGCAGTGCGCGGCCACCGGCAGCGAGACCACCACCGCGAGGCGGCCCGACCACCGGTGGAGCGTGGCCACGCCCCGCCCGCCCCCGCGGACGCCGGGTAGGCGGCCCCACATCGCCAGTGCCGAGAGCACCTGGACGATCGCCAGCACGAACGCGAGCGAGGCCAGCCAGGCCTTGGCGTGCACGCCGCTGGAGAACCCCGCGAGGTTCAGCGCCTGGCCGGTCGGGTCGTGCACGCCGCCGTAGACCCCCAGCGCGACCGCGACCAGCGAGCCGATGGCGAGCCAGGTCAGCACCCGGCGGGTGTTGCCGTCACTGGCCGAGGCCGACTCCGCCCACGCCGCGGACGCCGGTTCGAACTCCCGCGACGGCGGGGCCACGTCCTCCCACGACGGCACATAGGCGGTCGACACCGGTTGGGTGACGTCCGGCTGGGCGTACGGCACCTGCGGTGGCTCGTCCGCCGGCTGCGCCACCCGCTGGGTGTCATCCGGCTGGGGAGTCACCTGCTGGGTGTCGTCGGACCGCGCGTCCCGCTCGTGCTCATCCCGTGACGCCGGCACCTCACCGCTCGGTCCGAACGCCCCGGGCACCGGGGGTGTGGTCATGTCGCCTCCGTCGTTCGGATCGCCGTCCTCCCATCCTCTTCCGCCGCACCACCGGGTATCAAGCGTCAGAGATGGCGGTCGATTCGAGCTGGCCGCCACCACAGCTCCGATGAATAACACAGATCATTGACATCACCCTGGGATCCTTCTACCTTACGGACTGTAGACATCGGATGTTCTAGCTCTCTGAAGTGACTTGGCGCCCCCTGCGCCGAGCACCTGTCGTCAGGAAGGACATCTCGAGATGCTGGAACCCCTGCACCGGCAAGGCATCACCAGGAGAACGGCCCTCCGTTCGCTGGCCGCGTCCGCGCTCGCCGCACCCGTCGTGCTCGGCGCGGCACACCCGGCCGCCGCGGCGAGCCCGCTGTGGCACCCCAACCCGGGCTCCGACGGCCTGAAGGCCTTCGAGGGCATCGAGGCCGACCGCGGCGACCTCCACCCCGACCGCGACTACGTCTACGTCGAGGGCGACCACTACCGGTTCAACATCTGGAAGGACGACCGGGACACCACCGGCGGCGGCGACCGCCAGCGCACCGAGTCCAAGGGCATGGTGCAGGGCGGCACCAAGCTGAAGATGCGCAACGGCGAGACGTGGACGATCTCCTACGAGATGTACATGCCGTCCTCGCTGCACGGCACGAGCAAGTTCACCCACATCTTCCAGACGAAGACACCCGCCACCAACGGCGGACCGTGGGTGACGCTGGACCTCGGCCGCAGCGGCAGCACGGAACGGCTGCGGGCACGGGCCTACGCGAACTCCGGGTCACCGGACATCGCCGCGACCAACCTCGCCCCGCTCCGCGACAAGTGGATCACCATCGAGTGGACGCTCACCCCCGGCTCGGGCGGCCGGGCGGGGTGCGTCATCCGCAACGGGACCGGCTCGGGAGCACCGGTCGCCGCCCAGGGCAGCATGTCCAACGTGAAGATGCCGGACGAGGGCGACTACGTGCGCCCCAAGTGGGGCATCTACCGGTCGGTCGAGAGCGCCTCGTCCGACATCCTCAACACCTACCTGTTGTTCCGGAACTACTCGGCCACCCGTCAGTAGCGATGAGTGCCTGTGTGGCGGGGGTTCCCGCCACACAGGCACTTCTCACGCGCCCAGCCGTGCCAGGGCATCCCGCGCGGTGAGGCAGCCGGCCGTGGTGAGCTCCAGGTTCGCCAGCGAGGCCGCGTGCACGCCGTCGTCGGCCGCCGCCACGCAGTCGCTGACCACGTGCACGGTGAAGCCGAGGTCCGTGGCGTGGCGCGCGGTCTGCTCCACGGTCAGGTTGGTGGCCACCCCGGTCAGGAGCAGCGTGTCGACGCCCTGGTCACGCAACCGCGAGGCCAGGTCGTTGCCGGCGAGGCCGGACAGCTTCTGGTTGTCGACCGTGCGCGCGCCGTCGGCCATCTCCGGGATCAGCGCGGCGCCGGGAGCGTCCGGCCGGAACGCCTCCTGCGCGTCGCCGACCGCCCGCATGAAGCCGGTGTTGCGCACCAGCCCGCCCTCACCGTCGGGGATGGTGAACCTGGTGAAGTACACCGGAACGCCGGCCTCCGCGTGGAACCGCACCGCCCGCTCGACCACGCCGCTGCGGGCCACCGGTTCGGCGAGCATGGCTCCGAAGAACCCTTCCGGCTTGATCACGTTGACCTGCCAGTGCAGGGCCAGCACGGCCACCCGCCGTGAATCGTCGTTCATGCGCCCAATCCTGCCGTGTTCCGCCGGCTCAGTGCCGGTTCAACACAGGTTCAGCCGCCGGCCGGACCGTCTGGTTGTCGGAAGGAGACGACCAGCCCGGCACGGTGCCTGACGGCCGGTTCGGCCGTCAGGCGGTAGCGGTCGGGGCGGTGGGCGGTCACCCTCGTAGCTGGTCGGCACACTGGGGGTGGGACTGGTGGCTGCTCGGGTCGGTGGCTTGGTGCTGGCGATCGGGTTGGTGCTGGGCGGATGCTGGGGTGTGCCGGCGGCGGTCGCGGAGCCCGGGTCGACCTTTGACGTGGCGTCGGCCGGTCACCGGGATCCGGTTGCCCATGATCCGTCGGTTGTCGCGGAGGGGCGGTATTTCTACAGTTTCAGCACCGGGGACTACCTGCCGGTTCAGCGGTCGACCGATCTGTTGCGTTGGGAGTCCGTGGGGTCGGTGTTCGCCGCTCCGCCGGAGTGGGTGAGCCGGGAGTTGGGGTTCGTGCCCCGTGATCTGTGGGCGCCGGACATCTCGTTCTTCGACGGGCTCTACCACCTGTACTACGCGGGGTCTTCGTTCGGTACCAACGGTTCGGTGATCGGGTTGGCGACGACGCCGACGCTTGATCCGGGGAGTCCGGACTATCGGTGGACCGACCGGGGAATGGTGTTGCGGTCGCGGGCCGGGGATGACTTCAATGCCATTGATCCCGAGCTTTTTCTGGATGTCGACGGGAGTGCGTGGTTGGCGTTCGGGTCCTTCTGGGACGGGATCCGACTGCGCCGGCTCGATCGGGTGAGCGGTCTGCCGTCCGCTGCCGACCCGACGGTGTATCGGCTGGCGTCGCGGTCGGGTGCGTCGGTCGAGGCGCCGTCGATCCTTCGGCGTGGGGGTTACTACTACCTCTTTGCCAGCTTTGACTACTGCTGTCGTGGTGTGAACAGTGACTACCGGTTGGTGGTCGGGCGTGCTTCGGCGGTCACCGGGCCGTACTTCGATCGTGACGGCGTGCCGTTGGCGGCTTTGGGTGGGACGGATTTGTTGCGTGGTTACAACGAGTTTCGTGGGCCTGGGCACAGTGACACTTTTGTGGTTGGTGGCGTGGACTGGCTCGTGCACCACTACTACGACGTCGCGGATGGGGAGTCGAGGCAGTCGGTTCGGCGGGTTGTGTGGCGGGATGGGTGGCCGGTGCTCGGCGATCCGTTGTCCGGTAGTCGGTGGGTCGGGCATGGGCATGCCTGGGTGAGCGTGGTGCACCGGGGCAGTGGGGCGGTGCTGGACAATCCTTGTGGGTATGAGGGGAGCGACATTCTGCTGGGTGTGCCGGGTGGGGGTACGTGTCAGCAGTGGCGGCCGGAGGATCGGGGTGGTGGGTTTGCCAGCTTGCTCAACCGGCACAGCAACAAGGTCGTCGATGTGGCGGGGTGTCTGGATGCCGATGGGGCGCGGGTCGCTCAGTGGGGGTGGATCGACAACGACTGCCAGTTGTTCCGGTTGTCGGCCACTGTGGACGGGTGGTCGGTTGTCGAGAACCGGTTGTCGGGGCGGGTGTTGGCGCCGGCCGGGTGTGGTGGGGTGGGGGCGCTGGTGCGGACGTTCACGCGGACCGGGGGGCCGTGTCAGGAGTTCCGCATTGATCCGGTGGGCGAGGTGCTCATTGCCGATGACGCGGGCACCGGGGTGTTGCAGGGTGGGTGTGGGATGGGGGTTCTGGTCGTGCCACGGCGGGTTTCGCCGTGCCAGTTGTGGCGGTTCGTGCATGTGGATGAGGGTTACTTCCGGGTGATCAACGTGGCGACCGGTCGTGCGTTGGCCACGCGCCGGCTCGGTGGCCGTCCGGTGCTTTCCCTCGGCGACCCGTCGGCCGACTGGCGCCTACAGCCGCTCGGTGACGGCGGTTATCGGTTGGTCAACCGTGATGGATGGGCCGCCCGAGCCGACACCACCGGCGATCCTCGGCGGTTCCAGCTCCTCGTCCCCTGAGCCGTGGATGGACGTTGGCCGCCTGGTGTTGCTGGGCCCGGTGTTGGCGCGGCCCGTTGTTGGCGCGGCCCGTTGTCGGCGGGGCCCGTTGTCGGCGGGGCCCGTTGTCGGCGGGGCCCGGTGTCGGCGTGGCCCGGTGTCGGCGTGGCCCGGTGTCGGCGGGGCCCGGTGTCGGCGGGGCCCGGTGTTGCGGTGGCGTGTGCGGTTGTTCGGTGGCGGCGGCGATTGTGCGGGCGGTGCACTCACGCGTCAAGGGCGCCTTCGGCGTCGGGCTTCGCCCGATGACGGCCTGACGGCCGTCACCCTTGACCCGTGAGCCTCCACCGCCCTGGGCAGGCCGCCTTCGGGGGCAGGCTGGCGCCTGCCTGCCCTGCCCCCGCCACCACCGAACCTCACGCGCAAGACAACGTCGGCGTGGCTTTGGCACGGGTGCCCGGCTGGGCACCTTGCGCGTGGCTCACGCCCGCCAACAGCGAACCTCTCGCGCAGGAAACGTCGGCGTGGCTGTGGCGAGGTGGCCGGCCGGGCAACCTCCACGTGGCTCACGCTCGCCCACAGCTGACCTCTCGCGCAGGCTAGTTACCAACCCAACATCGCCCCTGGGAGTCCGTGTTTGGGGTTTCCCGCCCAGCCCCTCCAACCAGTCTCGTCAGCGGGTGGACAGCAGCCCTGCGTGGCGGAGTCTGTTCTCCGTGCGTTCCACCGCTGCCGCGCGTTCGCCCTCGTTGGCTGTCAGGGCGCGGACCACCGGGTCCTCGGGTGAGCGCCGTTGGCGTAGTTCCGCCATTCGTTCGGGAAAGGTCATCGGTCGGCCGTCCGGGCCGGTGGTCATGTCGCAGTACCACAGGGCGTCCCGTACTGGGCTTTGCTCGTCCTCGAAGACCGCCAGTGCGCCCGCCAGGCCGACCAGGTCCGCCACCGCTGCCGCCCCCGCGTGGTGGGCCACCAGGGCGCACACCCGGAACGGTACGCCCCGGCCCACCAGGTAGCGGGCGCCGTCCAGCTGGTGCATTCCGGTGACCACCACCTCCGGCGTGTACCCGACGTCGTGCAGCCACGCGGACGCGACCAGCACCTCCCGCTCCCCCGGCGGGAACGTCGGCGCTATCTGCTGCGCCCGCCGCGCGACACCCCACGAATGCGCCCACCGCCGGGGTAGCGGGTCGGCCAGCAGGCGTTTGGCGGTCAGCCACGACCACGTGCGCAGGGACACCTCCCCCAGCGTGACGTCCTCGGCGTCGGCGAGCTCCCCGATTCTCGTCCGGACCGCGCGTTCCACCAGGATGGGCACGAACGATCTCACCCGTGCGTGTTCGAAGTTCGACCACGCCTCGCGCACGTACTCGTCCAGGACGCTGTGCGGCACCTCGGCCTGGCCCAGCCGCTCCTCGAGTCGACGTATCAGCGGACCTGCGTCACACGGCGTCACCACGGTCGGCATCGTCACCTCCTCGAGACTCACCGGTTCGATTGAATACCCGAACCGGCGAGTTACTCAAACAAGGGGCACGACCATCGGGGTGCCCGCGACCGGATCGGGGACGACGACGCAGGGTAGGCCGAAGACCTTCTCGACCAGTTCGGGGGTCACCACCTCGGCCGGCGGGCCTTCCGTGACCACCCGGCCGTCGGCCATGGCGATGACGTGTTGGACGTAGCGGCACGCCAGGTTGAGGTCGTGCAGCACCACGACGATGGTCTTGCTGGTCTGGGCGTTCAGGTCCCGCAGCAGGCGCAGCAGGTCCACCTGGTGGCTGATGTCCAGGAACGTGGTCGGCTCGTCCAGCAGCAACAGCTCGGTGTCCTGCGCGAGCGCCATCGCCACCCAGACCCGTTGTCGCTGGCCGCCGGACAGCTGGTGGATGGGGCGGTTGACCAGGTCCGACGTGCCGGTGGCGGCCAACGCCTCGGTGACGGCCTTCTCGTCCGCGTCGTTCCAGCGGCGGAACCAGCCCTGGTGCGGGTGGCGGCCGCGGGAGACGAGGTCGCCCACGGTGATGCCGTCCGGCGCCACCGGGGTCTGCGGCAGCATGCCGAGGACCTTCGACACCTCGCGGGTGGCCACCTCGGTGAGTGACCGGTCGTCGAGCAGCACCTGGCCCGCGCGTGGTTTCAGCAGCCGGGCCAGGCCCCGCAGCAGGGTCGACTTGCCGCAGGCGTTGGCGCCGACGATCGCGGTGAGGCGGCCGTCGAGGATGTCCAGGTCCAGTGCCTCGACGACGACGCGATCCTCGTACCCGAGGCTGAGGCGCTCCGCGCGCAGCCGGCCGGTCATCCGCCCACTCCTTCCCGGTTGGCCGTGGCCAGCAGCCACAACAGGTACGGCGCGCCGACCGCGCCGGTCACCACGCCGGTGGGCAGCTCCGCCGGCAGGACGTGCCGGGCCACCAGGTCGGCGACGAGCAGCAGGCCGGCCCCGGCGAACCCGGACGCCAGCACCCCGCCGGTGGCCGGGGCGAGCAGCCGGGCGGCGACCGGACCGGCCACCAGCGCGACGAACATGATCGGCCCGGCCACCGCCGTCGCCAGGCCGGTCAGCACGACCGGCAGCGCGATCAACGCGAACCGTGCCAGCTCGACCCTCGTGCCGAGGCCGCGGGCCAGGTCGTCGCCGAGCTCGAGTGCGGTCAGCTGGCGGTGCAGCACCACGGCGGCCGGCACCAGCACGACCAGGGCCACCATCAGCACACGCAGCTCGGCGGGCCCGGCCAGGCCGACCGAGCCGGTGAGCCAGCGCATGGCCTGCCGCGCGTCGTGCAGGTCGGCCCGCGTGAGCAGGTAGCCGACGACGCCGGTCATGAACGCCGACACGCCGATCCCGACGAGGATGAACCGGTAGCCACGCAGCCCGTCCCGGAACGCCAGGACGTACATCAGCGCCGCGGACACCAGCGCGCCGGCGACCGCCAGCACCGAGACGCCGAACCCGCTCGCGCCGTGGACCACGATGCCGGCCACCGCGGCGACGCTGGCGCCGGACGAGACGCCGACGAAGTCGGGCGCGGCCAACGGGTTGCGCAGCAGCCGCTGGAACAGCGTGCCGGCGACGCCGAGCGCCAGCCCCACGGTCAGCGCGGTGGTGGCCTGCGGCAGCCGCAGCTCCAGCACGATGAAGTCGGTCCCCCGGTCGGCGGTGACCCGCAGCAGCGAGCCGAGCACCTCGCCGGCGGACAGCCAGACGCTCCCCCACATCATGCTCAGCACGAACATCGCGAACGCGGCGGCACCGAGCACCGTCGTGACCACGAGCGTCCGGCGGGACCGGTGTGCGCGCTCGGCGCGGAGCGCGGTCACAGCTCGGCCATCCGGCCGTAGCGCACGAGCGCGACGAAACAGGGCGCCCCGAGCACGCCGAGCACGACGCCGACCTGCAGCTCGCCGGGGCTGCCCAGCACGCGGCCGGCGACGTCGGCCAGCAGGAGCAGGATCGCGCTCAGCAACGCCGAGTACGGCAGGATCCAGCGGTAGTCGGCCCCGCACAGCACGCGTGCCACGTGCGGCATCACCAGCCCGACGAACACGATCGGCCCGCACGCCGCCGTCGCGGCGCCGCACAGGACGGCCACGACCGCGAACAGCAGGACCCGGGTGCGGGCGACGTTCAGCCCGAGCGCGCGGGCGGTGTCGTCGCCGAGGGCCAGGCCGTTGAGCGGCCGGCCACACGCGAGCGCCACGGCGAGCCCCACCAGGAGGAACGGGGCGACCCCCGTCAGGATCGGCGCGTACCGCCCAGCGAGCGAGCCCACCTGCCAGAACCGCAGCTCGTCGAGTGCGTCCACATTGGTCATCACGATGCCGGTGGTGACCGACGTGAGCCCGGCGGTCACGGCGGCGCCGGCCAGCGCGAGCTTGACCGGCGTGGCGCCGTCGCGGCCCAGGGAGCCGATGGCGTAGACGAGCACGGTCGCCACCACCGCGCCCAGGAACGCGAACCAGATGTAGGCCGAGATGCCCCGCAGCCCGAGCAGGGTGATCGCGAGCACCACGAACGCGGCGGCGCCGGCGTTGATGCCCATGATCCCCGGATCGGCGAGCGGGTTGCGGGTGACGCCCTGCAGCACCGCGCCGGACGCGCCGAGCGCCGCGCCGGCGACGACGCCCAGGAGCGTGCGGGGGACGCGCATCTCGATCGTGACCGCGCCGCTGGTCGAGGTGGTGTTCAGCTCCGTCAGCGCACGCAGCACCTCGGTCAGGGAGATCGACCGCGAGCCGTACGCCACGCTCAGGAAGGCGGCCGCGGCCAGCGCCACGAGCAGGACGGCCAGACCCGAGGTGAGCAGTGACGCCCGGCGGCTAGTCGCCGACGCCGGCATCGGCCTTCTCGATGTCGCCGGCCAGAGTGTCCAGTGCGTCCGCGTAGTCGCCGTAGGTGTGCAGCCAGAACGCCGGCCACTCGACGAAGGCGCCCTGCGCGGCGGCGCGGATGCGTTGCCAGGTCGGGTGTTTGCCGGCCTGGTCGAGGGAGCTGTCGAACTTGCGGCTGTCGATCAGCAGGATGTCCGGCTGGTACTTGTCGGCGTTCTCCCAGCTGAGGTTCTCCCAGTACGGGAAGCCGGGGTCCGGGCTGTCGGGGTTGACGACGTCGAGGCCCCACTCCTGGAAGTCGAGGAGCTCCGGGGCGTACTTCGGGTTCGCGACGTAGAGCAGGTCGTCGGCGGGCGACACGGCGAGCGCGGTCAGCCCCGGCTTGACGGCGACGGCCTCCCTGAAGCGGTCCAGGGCCTGCTCGAAGGCGTCCTTGTCCGCGCCGAGCTTCGGATCGTCGACGTTCACGCCGAGGCTCGCGGCCAGCTTCTCGTAGCCCTGGGCGAGCGCGAGGATCGACTCGCCCTGGCTGACGCCGACCACGGGTGCGAGCTCGGCGAGCTTCTTGCTCGCCTCCTCGACGCCCTCCTCGAGGCCGCTGTGTGCCTTCTCGGCGGGCCACCAGTCCGCGACGATCAGGTCGGGGTCGAGGCCGGCGGCCTTCTCCACGTCGATCTTGCCCCACTCCTCGCCGAGGATCTCGATGCCCTTGAGGTCCAGGCCCTCGAGGTTGGGGTCGGTGTCGACCGGCTCGTCGGCGTAGATGCCCACCGGCCGGATGCCGTAGGTCATCAGCGCCGCCGCCTCCCCCGCGTGCGCGATGATCCGTTCGGGGGTGTGGTCCACCTCCACGGTCTCCCCGGAACCGTCCACGAACGACCACTTACCCGAACCGCTACCGCCGTCGTCCGCGGCGGAACCACACGCGGTCAACAGGAGCCCAGCACTGAGCACTACGAGAATTCGACGCACCCGCTGAGGTTAGCCTCACCTAATCCGATTAGTCCGTATGATCCACACCACTCCACGCGGGGGTAACAGCGCCACCGATCCACGGCCGGCGCCCACGGCGCGGCCGGGGCGGCGGCCCACCCCGATCATGACCCGGCCGGGACGCGGGTCCGACACTCCCCCCGCGCCCGACCGGTCCCCTCACACCGGCACCCACAGCGTCACCCGCGTGCCCACACCCGGCCGCGACTCGATCACCGCCGTGCCGCCGACCTCCGCCATCCGTCCCACGATCGCGTCGCCGATGCCGAACCCCGGCCGGCCCCGGTTCACGTCGAAGCCGGAACCGGCGTCGTGGGCGGTCACCGCGACCCCGCCGTCCCTGGTCTCGACCGTGACCTCCGCGTCGCGGACTCCGCTGTGCCGGGCCGTGTTGCGCAGGGCCGCGCCGGTCGCCTCGCGGAGCGCGCTGCGCCGCTCGGCCGGCAGGGTCGCGTCCACGCGGGCGTCGAGTCCGTCCAACCGCAGCCTCGTGCGCAGCCCGTGCCAGGACAGCTCCGTCACCACCCCGACGAGGTCCTCGCTCAGCCGGGCCGTGCGCCGCCGGTCGAGGTCGCGCCGCAGGACGGTCGCGTACTCCCTGGCCACCTGCCGGTTCTCCGGGGTGTCGGCCAGCAGCGCGAGCGCGTCCAGCGCCGGCAGCGCGGTGTCCTGGATCCGCTGGTCCGCCCGCGCCCGCTCGATCGCACGACCACGACGCACGCCGGCGGTGAACGCCAGCCACACCCCGAACCCGAACAGCACGGCCACCAGGCCGGCGAGCACGTAGTCAGTCATGCCCACCCCTGCGGGACACGTCCGAAATGGCCATGTGCGGACGCTAGTAACCCGACCGCCGCCGTGGTGACGGTCGAACACCCCTCAAAGCTCGTCGACCTGGACCAGACCGTCCTGGATCGCGCGGGCCACCAGGGCCGCCTTCGTCGGTGCCTCGCGGCCGACGCTCGCGTACTTGACCCGCACCCGGTCCAGGTACGAGTTCACCGTGCGCGTCGACAGGTTCAGCTTCTGCGCGACCATCTCCTTGGACTCGCAGTGGAACCACTGCAGCAGCACGTCGATCTCCCGCGGCGCCAGCCGCGGACGGTTCGAGCGGGTGTCCGTGCCCAGCGCGCCGGACAGCGCGGGCGGGGTGTACGGCGTGTGGTTCGCCGCCGCCTGGATCGCCGCGACGAGGTGGTGTTCGCCCTCCGCCTTGGTGAGGTACGTGAACGCCCCGATGTCCAGGCACGTCAACGCGGTCTCGCGGTCGTCGCGCATCGTGTAGACCACCACCTGCCGGCCGGCGTCGACGAGCCGCTTGAGGTCCCCGTACGCCGGGCCGGCGACGCCCAGCTGCAGGTCCAGCACGACCACGTCGGCACCGTCCCCCGGCGGGAGCCACGCCACGCGTGCGTCCGTGCCCGAGGCCACCACGTCGAGTGACGCCGCCGCGCACCAGGCACGCACCCCGGCGGTGACCGCCGGGTGGTCGTCCACGACGACGACCGTGATCACGTCTGTCCCCGCCACGTCGCCTCCACCCAGATCCGGTCCCCCGCCACCACCGTCGACGTGGTGACCCCGTCCTCGCTGATCTCCGGCACCGCGTCCGGCGGGGCGTCGGCGACGACGCTGACCGTCACCGTCCCGTCCCGCCCGACGACGGTCAGCCGCGCCGTGCTCTTCGCGGTCGCCAGTGCCGCCACCGCCGGTTCGGTGATCAGGCGGCGCACCTGGATCGGCATCGGCGGCCGCTCGCCCCGCTCGGCGAACTGCACCGCGACGCCGCCCCGCTCCGCCAGCTCGATGCACGCGCGGAGCTCGTGCAGCAGCGGGTCCGGCGCGGTCGGGTCCTCCGCGAACAGCCGCCGCATCCGGGCCGCCTCCACCGCGCACGCCCGGCGCACCGCCTCGTCCGCCGGGTCCAGCGTGCCGGACGCCAACCCGCCGAGCAGCGGGGTGACGCTCTCGGCCAGCGCGGCGTAGCGGTCGCGGCGGTCGGCGTGCAGCTGTTCCGCCACCGCCTCCGCGGTGCGCAGGCTTTCCCGTTCCCTGGCCGTTCTGGCGGCGTTCGCGGCGATCCGGCGGATCAGGGTCGCGAACACGCCGACGGTCAGCTGGAAGCTCGCGGTGACCGCGGTGACGCTGACCGCGCCGGCGAACGTCACGGCCGCGGCGCCACCGGCCACCACCTGGATGGCGGTCACGCAGTAGTGCGCGGCCAGCAGACCGGCGACGACGCCGATCCCGCTGCCCAGGGTCAGCAGCACCAGCGGCCAGCCGACCGTGCCGTACGCCCAGTGCGCGATCCCGAACCGGTGCCGGGGCGCCAGGGTCGCGGTCGTGGCGACGGACGCGGCGAACACCACCGCGACGAGCGGCCACCGCCACCGGCCGAGCTCCCGGTGGGTCATGGTCGACGCGGCGACCACCAGTGCCGCCACGGTGAACACCGCGATCGCCAGCCACTGCACGGCGAACGAGGTGTAGGCCGCCCGGTTCGCCAGCACGACCGGCACCTGGAGTCCGAAGAGGACGGTCAGGGTGACGCCGAAGGTCGCCCACCGCAGGCCGCCGAGGAAGCTCGTGGCGATGAGCTCGGCGTCGTCCTCGGGTAGGCCGTCAGGCACCGGACCACTCCATCCGCACCGCGGTGCCCCGGCCGGGCCGGCTGGTGATCCTGGTGCGGCCGCCGGTCCTGGCCATCCGCGCGACGAGTGAGCGGGTCACCCCGTAGCGGTGGCCGGACACGCGGTCCGGGTCGAAGCCGGCGCCGTCGTCGCTGACCTCCACGACGACCCCGCCGCCGTCGTCGTCCCGGCGGACGGTCACCGTCGCCTCGTCGACCCCGGCGTGCCGGACCACGTTGGTGAGCGCCTCCCGGGCCCCGTGGCACAGCGCGGCGGCGACCACCGCGGGCACCCGTGGCGCACCCTCGGTCCGCCAGGTGATCCGCAGCGGGACGTGCTCGGTGGTGTCCTTCAGCCGGCTCACCAGGTCGACCGGGTGGCCGGACCGCTCCGGCGCGCCGCCGACGACCTCGAGGTCACGCGCGGCCTGCGCCGACAGCCAGGGCGCGCGCCCGCGGACCACGCCGGTGCCGACCATCAGCAGGGTCGCGGAGGCGGTGTCGTGCAGGGCCGCCTGGTACTCCTGCTCGTCGGCCCGCCGGGCGGCGGCGACCACCGCGTCCCGCCGCGCCTCCTCGCCCCGCGCGACCATCCGGTCCGCGCGCCGGCCGCTCTGCCGGACGATCAGGAACATGCCCCGCGACAGCGCGGCCTCCGCCACCACCCACAGCCCGAGCGGCACGGCGTCGACCCACCGCTGCGGCGCGGCGATCGCGGCCCCGGCGAGGTACGCGACGACCACGACAACCGCCGCTCCCCCACCGACCACCGGCCCGACGTGCCACTGGTAGGCGACCACGACGATCGACACCGACGCGAGCAGCCACGTCGTACCTGCGAAACTCGCGTCCGGCGCGGCGGTCCACACCTGCGCGAGGCACACGCAGACGACCAGCGCGACGTCCGCCGGCACCAGCCACCGCGGCGCGCCGCGGTCGATCAGGTAGGCGTACCAGACCGTCCAGCCGCAGAACACGACGACCACGACCCCGGCCACCAGCGGTTCCCGCGCCGGCTCGGTCAGCACCGACGTCACGCTGGTGATGCCCACCACGAGGGCACGCACGAGCACGGAGAACCGCAGCACCAGCCGAACCAGCTCACGCTCGGCGGAGCCCGGTGTGCCTGCAGGCGGGTCCACCACCCGTCAACCCCCAAGGAAGCTTGGCGTCAACGGGATAGTACCGGCGCGACGGCTGACGTCATCAGAGCTCGATCTGGGCCGGACGCGCGTCGGGCCGGCCGTAGTCCAGCACACGCCGCAGCCCGGCGCGGAACCGGTCGACCGTGTCGTCGTCGACGTCGAGCACCGCCTCGATCTCCGGATCGTCCAGTCCCAGCTCCGCCAGGCTGTCGTCGGTGATCCGGACGTGGAGCACCTTGTCGCGCAGCACGACCCGCTCGACGGCGCCGTAGGCGGTCGCCTGGTCCGCGGTGACCAGGCAATGGGTGTCCTCGCCGTGTTCGGCGTCCAGCTCGTCCGGCTCGAGCAGGCCGCACATGAACAGCAGAACCATCCCGCTGCCGCTTTCGTCCTCGGCCACACCCGCGGTCAGGCATTCGAGTTCGGGATCCTCATCCACGCCCACGGCCCGGGCGGTGAACCTGATTGTCATGGCGCGGATCGTAGTGCCACGCGTCCGAGGCGAGCCGGCGCGACCACGGATTCCGATGTGGACAGTCGGCGCCGCCTGACCAACGGCCACTCCGACGACCACGAGGATGAGGACCGCGGGCACCCGCGGGTCACCTACCACCACAACTGGTTCGACCAGACGGCCGAGCCCTCCGACACGGTCCTGTGTGGACAGTGTCTTCCGAGCACTGACGAATATCGGTTGTGCGCCAGGGCGGTGTTGTGCCCATCATCTCCTGATGGCACAGAACGAACTGACCTTGCGCCCGATCACCGGGCCCGAGGAACTCCCCCTCTTCTGCCGGCTTCCCTACGCCCTCAACGACGAGCTGGCCGACGACCTCGCCGCCGGGCGGCGTCGGCCGGAGTGGATGTGGGTCGCCCTTCGCGGTGACCGGCTGGTGGCCAGGGTCGCATGGTGGGGGCTGGCCGGCGCCCCCTCCCTGCTGGACGTCTTCGACCTCGACGACAGCGCGAGCGACCGGATCGACGTCGCCGTGCGGCTGGTGCGGGCCGCGATGGCCCGAGTGGTTCCGGCGGGCACCCGGCCGCCGGAGTACTACCGGCTCGTTCCGCCCGACTGGCGGGCGGACGGGCAGCACGTCGCGGACCGCATGGCCGTCCTCGGACGCACCGGTGCGTGCCTGTTGGTCGAGCGGCTGCGTTTCGAGTGGCGGCCGGGGACACCACCGCACACCTCGAGCGGCCGCCTGCTGTTCCGCCCACCCCACGACACCGACGAGATCCTCACCCTGATGACGCTGGTCCTGGACGGCACCCTGGACACACACAGCCGGGACGACCTGACCCGCATGTCCCCCCGCGAGGCGGCGGTCCGGCACTTCGACGACGAGCTCGCCCACTACCGGAGCCCGCGCGACTGGTGGCGGGTCGCGACGCTGCCGGGTGGGGCGCCGGTCGGGTTCGTCACCCCGGCCCGCAACGACTACCACCCGATCATCGGCTACCTCGCCGTCCTGCCCGCGCATCGGGGCAACGGCTACATCGACGAGATCCTCGCCGAGGGCACGCGCGTCCTCGGCGCGCAGGGCGTCCCACGCATCCGGGCGGCCACCGACCTCGGCAACACCCCCATGGCGAACGCCTTCCGGCGTGCCGGGTACGTCAACTTCGAGCGCACGATCAACATGACCTGGGACCCGGTTGACAGCTGAGGCAGGATGGCTCCCGGGACGCAGGTGGACCGGGGAGGAACCTCGATGCGCAAGATCCTTGCCGTGCTGTTGGCGGCACTGTCACTCGCGCTGGCCGTGCCGGCGGCCGCGGCGCCGGCGACCCAGGTGATCGTGCTCCCCGGGGCCACTTCCGCCGAGGGCATCGCGGCCGGGCGGGGTGGCACGTTCTACGCGGGCGACCTCAACCGCGGCGACATCTTCCGGGGTGACGTCCGCCGGGGCACGGCGGAGCTGTTCATCGACGCCCCGGACGGGACCCAGTCCATCGGCATGCGGGTGGACGTGCGGCACAACCTGCTGTTCGTCGCCGGCGGGCCCGGCAAGGCCTACGTCTACGACACCCGCACCGGTGCGACCGTCGCCACCTACGACGTCGGGGATCCGGCCAGCACGCTGGTCAACGACGTGACGCTCACCCCGTTCGGGGCCTGGTTCACCGACTCGCTGCAGCCGCGGCTGTACTTCGTGCCGCTCGTGCACGGAAGGCCGGGACCGCTGCGCACCCTCGACCTGAGCGGACCGGCGGCCGGGCCGAGCGGGCAGTTCCACCTCAACGGCATCACGTCGACCCCACTGGGCGACACCCTGCTCGTGACGGCCACGCTGGTCGGGCAGGTGTACACGGTGAACCCGTTCACCGGGACCAGCGAGCTGGTCGCGGGAGTCGAGGTGCCGTGGGCCGACGGCATCATCCTCGACGGCCGGCGGCTCTGGGTGGTGCAGGGCTTCGAGAACAAGGTGAGCCGCTGGCGGCTGACCGGCGACCTCACCCACGGCACGGCGGCCGAGCCGATCACCGACCCGGAGTTCCACGTGCCGCTCACGGCGGCCAGGTTCGGCGGCCGGCTGGCCGTGGTGAACTCCCACCTGGACACCGGCACCGCACCGACCTACGAGGTGGTCGTGGTCAACGCCTGACGGTCGCGACCACCGGCAGGTGCTTGACGCCCGCGATGAAGTTCGAGTGCAGGTGTTCCGGTTCGCCTGCCGGCCGGAAGTCCGCGAACCGGGTGAAGAGCTCGGCGAAGAACTCCTCCAGCGTCAGCCGCACGAGCGCGTGGCCCAGGCAGTAGTGCGGGCCGACGCCGAGGGAGAGGTGGCGGCCGGCGCCCCGGCGGATGTCGAACGTGTACGGGTCCGGGAACACGGTCGCGTCGCGGTTGGCCGAGCCGATCCACGCGGCGACCGCCTCGCCCTTCTGGATGGTGGTCTCGCCGAGCCGGACGTCGTGGGTGGCGTAGCGGAGGAAGTGGCTCGCCGGCGAGCTCCAGCGCAGCGCCTCCTCGACGCCACCCGCCAGCAGCTCGGGGTGGCCCGCCCAGTCGGCGTACGTGCCGCCGGCCATCAGCTCGATCATCGCCGCGTTCGGCACGTGGGGTGTGGTGACGTTCGCACCCAGCAGCAGGCTGTAGCAGTTGGCGACGATCTCCCCGACCCGCAGCGGTTCCCCGTCCTCGATGCCCGTGGCGATCAGCACGTCAACGAGATCGGTGGTGCCGCCGCCCTCGCGCCGCGCGATCGCCTCGTGCAACGCCGCGAACAGCTCGCGGTGCGCGCGGTCCAGTGTGGCCTGCCCGCCCTCGGGGCGGCTGTACTCCGGGTCGTCCGGCGCGACGGCCTGGGTGGTGAGGAACGTCAGGTGCGGCCAGGTCTCCCGGTCGAGGCCGAGGAGTGTGCCCATGACCGCCATGGGCAGCTGCCCGGTCAGCTCGGCGAAGTCGAACGGCTCGCCGTCGGCGACCGTGGCGAACAGGCGGCGGACCTCGTCGCGGATCGGGCCGCGGTGTGCGGACACGACACGGCTGTTGAGCGCGCGCTGGATCGGTGAGCGCATCCTGGTGTGCCGGGGCGGGTCGGTCGCGGGTAGCTGCCGGCCGCCGGCGGGATCCTTGCAACCCAACAGGTTCAGCAGTGTCCCGTGCTCCGAGGTGAACGCGGTGTGGTCGCGCAGGACCGTGGCGACGTCGTCGTAGGTCGTCGCCGACCAGAAGCCCAGGCCGGGCCGGACCTGTTGCCAGTGCACGGGTTCGTGCGTGCGCATGGCCAGCCAGATGGCGTGCGGGTCGCCCTTCGCGTGCAGGACGGGGTCGATGAGGTCGACCGCGCTCAGGTCGACGGGTTCCGTCCCGCTCGGGTGGGTCAGTCGCATGGCCGGTCTCCGTTCGGCGAGAGGTGTTCGGCAAGCCCTGCCACGGTGGGGTTCTCGAAGAACAGGCGGGTCGCGGGCAGGTCGAGCGACAGTTCGCGGCGGGCCCGTTCGAGGACGTCCGCGGCCAGGAGCGAGTTGCCGCCGATCTCGAAGAAGTTGTCGTGGACGCCGACCTGCCGGACCGCCAGGGTGTCCGCCCACAGGTCGGCGAGCCTGGCCTCCAGGGGCGTGCGTGGCGGGTCGATGTCCACATCGGACAGTGCGGGCCGCGGCGCGGGCAGGGCGGCACGGTCGACCTTGCCGGCGCTGGTCAGCGGGAACTCCTCCACCACCACGACTTCCGCCGGCACCAGGTGCCGCGGCAGCCGCAGGCCCAACGCACCGCGCAGCTCGGTGGCCAGGTTCTCGGCGCTCCACACAGGAACGACGTAGGCCACGAGAATCTTCTCGCCCGGGGTGACGTCGTCCCGGGCGACGACGACCGCCTCGGCCACGCCGGGCTGGTCGACGAGCGCGGCGACGACCTCCCCCAGCTCCACCCGGTGCCCGGCGATCTTCACCTGGTCGTCGACGCGGCCGCGGAACTCGAGCACACCACCGCCGGCGCGGCGCGCGACGTCACCGGTGCGGTACATCCGTTCCCCTGCCGCGAACGGGTCGGGGAGGAAGCGCTCGGCCGTCCACTCCGGACGGTTCAGGTAGCCGCGGGCGAGTCCGGCGCCACCGGTGTACAGCTCGCCCCACGCACCGTCGGGCACCGGCCGCAGGTGCTCGTCCAGGACGTACACGCGGGTGCCGGGCACCGGTGTCCCGATCGGCACCGTGGCGCCGCCCTGGCGGGTGACCGTGTGGGCCGTGGTGAAGCAGGTGTTCTCCGTCGGCCCGTACCCGTTGACCATGCGGACACGTGGGTGCGCCCGGCGAACCCGGTTGACGTGTGCGGGTGAGAGCACGTCACCGCCGGCGACGAGCTGGCGGAGGCCGCCGAGGCTGTCCAGGTGGCGGTCGACCATGCGGTGGAACAGCCCGGCGGTCAGCCACAGGGTGGTGATCCGCTCGTGCCGGAGGGACTCCGCCAGCTCGGGCAGCGACAGCGGGCCGGGCGGGTGGATGACCAGGCAGCCACCGTTCAGCAGGGCGCCCCAGATCTCGAACTCCGCCGGGTCGAACGTGAACGCGCACAGCTGGAGGAACGTCTGGTCCGGTCCGAAGTCGAGCCAGCCGGCGTCGTGGACGAGCCGGACCACGCCGCGGTGCGGCACGGCGACGCCCTTGGGATGGCCGGTCGAACCCGAGGTGTACCGGACGTACGCCAGGGCGTCGGGTGAGCCGAGGGGAGGAAGTGGTTGTGCGCCAACGTCGTCGCCGGCCACGTCGAGCACGGTCACGCCGAGGCCGGGCAGCCGGTCGCGGACGGGCGCGTGGGTGAGCAGGAGCCGCGCGTCCGCCTGGTCGAGCATGAGCCGCAGCCGCACGGCGGGCTCGGCCGGGTCCAGCGGCAGGTAGGCCGCGCCCGCCTTCAGCACGCCGACCAGCGCGACGATCAGCTCGAAGGAGCGCTCGACACACACGCCCACCACGCTTTCCGGGCCGGCGCCGGCGGCCCGCAGCCGGTGTGCCAGGCGTTCGGCGCGCCGGTCCAGCTGCCGGTAGGTCAGCTCCGCGCCGCGGAACCGCAGTGCCGTCGCGTCCGGCGCCTGCCGCACCCGCTCGGCGAACAGCCCGGTGATCGTGGCGTCCGTCAACGCGAGAGCCCGGTCGTCATCTCGCGCGGCGGCGCTGCGGGTCGGCCAGAGGGTCCATACTCGACAACGCTAGGGGCGGCCGGCCGGCTCAACCACGGACCGTCAGTACGTGGCTGTCGCCGTCGCGTGCTGCTTTCATCAGTTCGGTCAGCCGCTGCTGGGTGGAGGTGCCGGGGAGCGCGTGGAGGCTGTGCAACCGCTGGCGCGACTGCGAGCTCACCATCATGGCGTAGTCGAAGTCGAGGCGGCCGACACGGGCGTCCAGCACGCTCACCGACGAGGAGTAGGACCGGGAGACCTGGTGTTCGTCCCACATCCGCGTGAACTCCGCGCTCGCCGCGCGCAGGTCGGCGATGAGCGCCAGCGCGGCCGCGTCGTAGCTGCGCTGGGCGAGGATGACACGCAGGTACGCGACGTAGGCGCGACCGACCGCCTCCTGCTCGGCCGGCGTGTTCAGCACCGCCCGCCGCCACCGGCCCGAGCCGAACCAGCACCAGAACATGTTGCCCTCCCAGCCGGGCAGCCCGGTGACCCGGCCGAACAGCGTGCTGTGCAGCTCGTTCTGCGCCACGACCGTGGCGAGATCGTCCGCGACGAACGCCGGGGAGGTCGCGGCCATCGCCCGCATGACCGACAGCAGCCGGGGGTCGACGAACCCGGCCGGCTTCGCCTCCGCGGGTGCGGCGTGCCCGGCCAGCCGGTACAGGTAGCCACGCTCGTCCGGGTCCAGCCGCAACGCACGGGTCAACCCGGCGAGAATGGCCGCCGAGGGTTGCGGGCCGCGGCCCTGCTCGAGCCGTTCGTAGTAGTTCGTCGACATGTTCGCCAGCCGCGCCACCTCGTCCCGGCGCAGCCCGGGTGCCCGGCGCCGCCGCCCGCCCCGCAGACCGACGACCTCCGGTGACAGCGCGTCACGCCGCCGGCGCAGGAAGTCGGCCAGCTCCTCCCGCATGGTCGACTGGGTGTTCTCCGCCATCGACCCCACGGTGCCATGCCTCGGCGAACTCACCCCACCACGATGCGTGATCAGGTCGTCTTCGAGGGACTTCCGGGCACACCCTCGCAGGCACGGGAATGCGCCGCGTGATCCCGGCAACCTGAGCCGGGGCTGCCACGTCCTCGTCCGTGTGGTGACCGTCTGGCGGAGCTGGGGACACGTGCTCGCCGCGACGGTCCTCGCGGTGCCGGGGGCGGCCCTGGTGGGCGGCCCGATGAGGGTCATGCCGGAGGGATGTTCTGGTTGTGGCGGAAGGTGTTCTCCGGGTCGTAGCGGCGTTTGAGGTCGGCGAGCCGCTGGTAGGTCTCGGCGCCGTAGGCGGCGCGCACCCGGTCCGGGCCCTCCGCGCCGAGGAAGTTCAGGTACGGGGCCTTCGCGGTGTGGGCGCGGAGGGACTGCCACGTCGTGCCGACCCAGTCCACGTGCGGTTGGCGGGCCTCGGCGGCGGTCCACTGCCCGATGATGTTGAGCACGAACTGGTGGCGGCGATGGGCGAACGCCGCCGACGACGGGTTGGCCTCGGCGACCGCGCCACCCAGGTGGTGCAGGTGCACCGTCGAGAACGGGGACAGGCCGGGCAGCTCGGCGCAGTGTTCGACGATGGTGTCGACGGCCGCGTCGGTGAGCGCGTCCAGGTACTCGGTCTTCCAGTACGAGTGGTTGCCGCGCGGCGCCGAGTTGTCGAACATCCCCTGCAGGACGACGTAGGGCACCTGGCCGAGCAGGTCGATCGCCGGGGTGGCGAAGTCCCGCAACGGTTTCAGGGCGGCCGCGGCGTCCTCCTCCGGCCCCGTGTGGCAGCAGGCGACGGCGATCATGGGCGTGCCGACGAGGTCCGGTGGCACGAACGGCTCCGGCGGCGCGGTGAGGACGGCGACCAGGGTGGTGAGCTCGTCGGGCGTCGTGGCCACCCAGTCGCGGTAGAAACGCAGCAGCTCACCGGCGCGGTCGGCGGGGTGGAACAGGGCGCCGCCGTACACGATGGGCCCCACCGGGTGCAGGGTGTACTCGAACGACGTGACCACGCCGAAGTTGCCACCACCCCCGCGCAGGGCCCAGAGCAGCCCCGGCTCGGACTCGGCGTGGACGAGCTGACCGTCGGCGGTGACCAGGTCGGCGCCCACCAGGTTGTCCACGGTGAGGCCGTGCGCACGCATGAGCCAGCCGATCCCGCCGCCGAGGGTGAACCCGGCGATGCCGGTGGTCGTCACCATGCCGCCGGTGGTGGCCAGGCCGAACGCCTGGGTCTCCCGGTCGAGCTCGCCCCACAGCACGCCGGCCTCGGCACGGGCGGTGCGGGTCCGCGGGTCGACCCGGATGCCCCGCATCGGCGACAGGTCGAGCACGATGCCGTCGTCGATCGTGCCGAACCCGGCGACGTTGTGGCCGCCGCCGCGCACCGCGACCGGGAGCCCGGCGCCGCGGGCGAAGCGCAGGGCGACGATCACGTCCGCGGTGCCGGCACACCGGACGACCAGGGCGGGGTGCCGGTCGATGTCGCCGTTCCACACCCGGCGAGCCTCCTCGTAGCCGGGGTCGTCCCTGGCCAGCAGGGTGCCACGCAGGCCCTGTCGCAGCTCGGTCAGCGTGGCCTCGCCGAAAACGGTCATGATGTCCTCCACGGTCGGGTGTTTCGGCGCATGCTCGCGGAGCGGACTTACCTCGGGCTTATCCCCGCTCGTCCCCGCCCGTCACCGACTCGGCGAGCCACGCCCGGCAGGACGCGGCGGTGCGTGGCACGCCGACCGCGTCGAACCCGGCGGCGGCCCGCTCCCCCTCCACCCGGGCCTCGTCGCGGCGGTCGGCCAGCAGCAACATCTCGGCCAGCTCCCAGCGCATGTGGTTCTGCCAGCGGTCGAGGCGGCGCAGGGCGTAGACGGCCTTGTCCCGCAACAGGCCGGTCGCGTGGTCGAGGTCCCCGGCGGCGCGGGCGTGCTCGGCGAGGCTGACCGAGGCGAGGCCGACGCCGGGCAGGTCGTCGGCCTCCTCGAACCAGCGCAGCGCCAGCGCGCCGGCGTCGAGGGCCCCGTCGAGATCGCGGTGGGCCGCGGCCAGGTTCGCCTCGTGCAGCAGGGTGATGCCGAGCCCACGCAGCTCGCCGAGCTCGCGGCGGATCGTCCCGCTCTCCGCGAGGAGTGCCGCCGCCGCGGCGAAGTCGCCGGCCGCGACGGCCGCGTCGGCCTGGTAGGCGAGCACCCGGCTCAGCCCGACCAGGTCGCCCGCGGTGCGGGACTCGGCCGCGGCCTCGGCGAGCAGCGCCCCGGCCCGCGCCAGCTCGCCCCGCTCGTGCGCCACGCGCGCGAGGTTGGTCAGCGCCGCCGCGTACACGGCCCGCGCGTTCACCTCGTGGTGCTGGACGTTGGTCTCGAGGAACCGCACCCGGTAGCCGGGCCCGGTGCGCCGCGGCAACCGGACCCACCCGATGTGGGTCGGTGCCACCACGACCTCGTCGACGGTGCTGAGCGCACGCAGCTCACCGGTGGTCGCGGCGAGGAGGTCGCCGGCGGCCGGGTCGTCGCTCGCCCACAGCTCGACGGCCATCGAGTGGCGGGTCCGGGCGGCCGAGACCGGCGCCGCTTCCCCGTCTGGCAGCCGCGTCGCGCGCCGCAGCAGGTCGAGGGCCGTGGCGTGGTCGCTCATCGAGGTCATGGTGCCGCAGAGGTGGAGGATCTCCGCGACGGCCGCGTGGTCGTCCAGCCCGTCCGCCTCCCGCACGAGCTCGGTGAGCCGCGGCCGGGTGTGCTCCCCCATCCGGAACCGCAGCGCGGCCGAACCCAGCCTGGCCAGCACCAGGTCGGTGTCGTGCGCCGGATAGCCGGCGATCGCGGTGTCGGCGGTGCGCCGGCCCTCCCGCAGATGTCCCTTGAGCAACCAGAACCGCCACAGCCGTCCGGTCATCCGGACCGCCTGGGCCGGGTCGTCGGCCTGGCCGAGCCGGATCGCCTCGGCCAGGTTGGCCCGCTCAATGTCCAAAGTGGACAGCCAGTGCGCCGAGGTGCCGCCGGCCAGCCCGGCCCGACCGGCGTCGGCCAGCTCCGCGTACCAGCGCCGGTAGCGGGCCGCGACCTCGGCCAGCTCTCCCGCCGCGCACAGGCGCTGGTGGGCGTACACCCGCACGGTCTCGAGCATCCGGTACCGGAGCGCCCCGGTCGACGAGTCGACGAGCACGAGGGACTTGTCCACCAGCCGCCCGACCAGATCGGCGACCCCCGCCGGCTCGGGTGCCGCCACGGACTCGGCCGCCGCCAGCGAGAAGCCGCCGGCGAACAGCCCCAGACCGCGGAACACCGCCTGCTCGGCGGCGCAGAGCAGGGAGTAGCTCCAGTCGATGGTCGCCTCGAGGGTCCGCTGGCGGTCCAGCGCCCCGCGCCGGCCGCCGCGCAGCAGGGTGAACCGGTCGTCGAGCCGGTCGACGATCGCCTCGACCGAGAACGCGGACAGCCGCCCGGCCGCCAGCTCGATCGCCAGCGGCATCCCGTCCAGGCGGCGGCAGAGCTGGACCAGGGCGTCCACATTGGACGAGGTGAGCGCGAACGCGGGGTTGACCGCGGCCGCACGGTCGAGCAGCAACCGCACCGAGGCCACACCGGCCACAGTGGACACGTCGGTGACGGCGTCGGGCACCTGGAGCGACGGCACCAGCCACACGACCTCACCGGCGGCCCGCACCGGTTCACGACTCGTGGCGAGGATCGACGCGGTGGGCACGCGGCTCAGCAGTTCCTCCGCCACCCGGGCCGCCTCGGTGATCACGTGCTCGCAGTTGTCCAGCACCACCAACGCCCGCTCACCGGTCAGCACCGACACCGAGGAGGCCAGCAGGTCACCGCCGTGACCGGCGACACCGACGGCTCTGGCCACCGCCGCCGGCACGGGACCGGACGTCCCCGCCAGGTCGACGAAGAACACCCCGCCGGGGAACGCCGACCGCGTCGCGGCGGCGGCCTCGACCGCCAGCCGGGTCTTGCCGCACCCGCCGGCCCCGGTCAGGGTCAGCAGCCGGACCCGCCCGAGCAGTCCGGCGACCTCGGCCAACTCGCGTGCGCGCCCGACGAAGCTGGTCAACCGCCGCGGCAGCCCAACCGGTGCCAGCTGGCGGGGTCGGCGCGGCCGGGCGACCAGGCCGGCCAGCTCGGCCCCGGGCTCGACCCCGAGCCCGTCCCGCAGCCGGACGGCGAACGACTGGTACTCCCGCACCGCCTCGGCTTCCCGGCCGGCCGCGAGCAGTGCGCGCACCAGCCCGGTCGCGGCCGCCTCGGCGAACGGGTCCAGCTCGAGCACCCGCCGGAACGCGGCGGTGCTCTCGACCTCGTCGCCGGCCGACCGCTCGGCGAGGCCGAGCCACAGGGACACCTCCAGCATGCGCACCGCGTCGCGCCGCGTGCTCGCCCACTCCTCGTAGCGGTCGTCCGGCAGCAGCTCCCCGCCGCACAACGCGAGCGCCCGCCGGTACGCCTCGGGGGTGCCGGCGCGCCGTGCGTCGGCGGCCGCCGCCTCGAACGCGCCGACGTCGACCCACAGGCCGCCGCCGGGGCACAGCGCGAGCACGTCGTCGCGCAGCCGCAGGAGCTCGCCGACCCGCCGCTCCCCCAGCGCCTGCCGCCCGACGTGCAGCACCTGGTGCAGGTTGTTGGCCGCCGCGGCCGGTCCGCGGTCCGGCCACAGGTGCTCCAGCACGACGTCGCGCGGCAACCGGTGCCCGTCGGCCAGCGCGAGCAGCTTCACCACGGCCGCGGCCTTGCGCCGCCGCCACCGCGCGGCCGGCACCGGGACACCGCCGATGGCCACCTCGAACCCACCGAGCAGCCGCACCACGACGTCCATCGCCATCCCCCGGTTCGCCCCTCCCCCACGAACGAGATCGGCGAAGGCACCGGCTCCGTGACGGGGGAAGCGCCTCAGTTCCGGAGAGACGGTGGCCAGACCGGGGTGCGCGCGTCGCCCCGGGCCACCTTCCGTCCGAAGAGGACAGTGCGGTTGCCACAACCCCGCGTCGGCTCCCGGGGCGGGACCGGATAATAGGGGCATGGTCGAACAGAGCATGTGGATGCGGAAGGTCACGTCCGACCCCGGTCACTCCTCCTGGTACGTCGAACGTTTTCGCGCCATGGCTCGGGCCGGTGACGATCTCGCCGGCGAGGCCCGTCTCGTGGACGCGATGCTGCCGCGCGGCTCCCGCGTCCTCGACGCCGGCTGCGGTCCCGGCCGGGTCGGCGGCGCGCTGGCGCAGGCCGGCCACCACGTCGTCGGCGTGGACGTCGACCCGGTCCTGATCGAGGCGGCCGAGCAGGACCACCCCGGCCCGACGTGGCTGGTCGGCGACCTGGCCGAGCTCGACCTGCCCGTCACCGAGCCGTTCGACGCGATCGTGTGCGCCGGCAACGTGATGACGTTCCTGGCGCCCAGCACCCGCCGCGAGGTGTTGACCCGGTTCCGCACGCATCTGGCCGCGGACGGCCGGGCCGCCGTCGGCTTCGGCGCCGACCGCGGCTACGAGTTCGGCGAGTTCCTCGCGGACGCCGCGGCCGCCGGCCTCTCGCCCGACCTGCTGCTGTCCACCTGGGACCTGCGCCCGTTCACGGAGGACGCGTCGTTCCTCGTCGCCGTCCTGCGGCCGGCCTAGCCGTCACCAGGCCAGCAACCCCGACATCACCTGCCGCAACCGTTCGCTGTGGTCGCCCGCCGGCCGGTCGTCACGCCAGGCGATCACGCCGTCGGGCCGGAGCAGGACCGCACTCGCGTCGTCGAGCCGGAAGGTCGCGGCGAACCGCCCGGTGGGGTCCGCGACGTGCCCGGTCCCGGCGACCCGGTGGGCGGTCAGCGGGACACGCAGCGCGGTGGCGACCTCGGTGGCGGCGTGGCGCCACAGGTCCCCGCCCGGGGCGGCGAGCAGGGTGAACCCGGGGCCGGCCAGGTCGAGGGTGGACGCGGGGCGGCCGTCGACCTCGATCGGGAGGTGTGGTGCGCGAGCGCCGACCCGGCCGCCGGGCTCGGTCGGATCGTCCAGCCCCGCCGAGGCGTCGCCGGTCGAGTGGTAGGGCGCACCGTGCTCGATCGGGAGGTGTGGTGCGCGGGCGGCGGGCTCCGCCGGTTCGTCCGGCCCCGCCGGCGTGTCGTCCGTCGAGACGGCGGCGGAGCGGTAGCGGGCGCCGAGTTCGATCGAGGGATCGTCGAGCTGGGCGGGCAGGTCGTCGGTCGCCAGGGAGGGGTCGACCCGCAGCACGTACCGGACGTAGGCCTGCTCGGTGGTCAGCCGGCCGATCGGGGCACGTTCCTCCTCGTAGCTGTCGAGCAGCCCGGGCCCGGCGACGCCGTCGAGCACCATCGCCAGCTTCCACGCGAGGTTGTGGGCGTCGGCGACCCCGGTGTTGCCGCCGAAGCCACCGGTGGGCGGCATGACGTGCGCGGCGTCGCCGGCGAGGAAGATCCGGCCGTCCCGGTACCGCGACGCGTAGCCGGCGGTGGCGTCCCACCGCTGGACGTTGTCGATCTCCACGGGGAGTTCCGGCGCCCCGAGGGCGGTGCGGACCAGCGCGGCGCAGCGGTCGGCGCTCATGTCCCGGCCGACCCGCCGGTCCAGCGTGCCGTCCGGCGTGGTGGTGGAGAACACCGCGAGAAACCCGGAGTCGGCCGTGATCGAGAACCGGAAGAACCCGAGCAGCGCGGGGTTGTTGACGTAGACGACGCTGAGGTTCCGCGTGCCGAGCAGGCTCCTGACGTCGGCGTGGAAGTAGATGGTCACGCAGTCGGCGAAGGCGCCCGGCCCAAGCATGTCGATGCCCAACCGCTCGCGCACCCCGCTGTGCGCCCCGTCGGCGGCCACGACGTAGTCGGCCTGGATCGTGTGTTCCACTCCGTCGCCACGCGACCGGATGAGGCACTCGACGCCGTCGTCACGCTGCTCGAACCCGAGCAGCTCGGTCCCGAAGCGGTGCTCGGCCCCCCACGCCGCGGCCCGCGCGCGGAGCACGGGCTCAAGCCCGACCTGGGTGAGAAAGATCCGCGACGTCGGGCTCAGGTGCTCAACCCCGTCGTTGATCGACCGGAAGAAGTACCGCAGCTCGCGCCCGGCGAGACTCTCCACCACGACGATCGCACCGTTCTGCACGAACTCCCGCGCCGCCGCGGCCTCCACCTCCGCCTGCAGCCCCACCCCGCGGTAAATCTCCATGGTCCGCTGATGAAACGACGCCGCCCGGGGGTGAACGGCGGTTCCGCGGTGCCGCTCCACCAGCAGGTGCGGCACGCCGCGCGAGGCGAGCAGCAGGGACATCGACAGCCCGACCAGACTGCCACCGACGATCAGAACAGGAACGCGCCGAGTACCCATCGGAACTCCAGACCTACGCCCGCCAGCCCCGCACAATAGCCCGCCTCCGCCGGGCTGTCATGGCTCATCGTCGGGAGACCCCGCGCGAGATCCGGTGCACCACCCCCAGCAACGCGTCCTCCTTCACGTAACCGAAATGCCGCGAGTCGTAGCTCTCCTCCCGGTTGTCCCCCAGCACGACCAGACGGTGGGCGGGCACGTGCGTCCCCGGGTAGCTCCACAGCGCGGCGACCACGCCGCGTGGGATCACGTCGCCGGGCACTGCGATCACCCGCTTGATCATCCAGCCGCGTTCGTCCGCCCGCGGCCGGGCGAACACCACGAGGGCCCCGGGAGCGATGGCACGCAACGGTGTGCGCCGCACCGTGACGCGGTCGCCGGGCCGCAGGGTCGGTGCCATGCTGTCCCCGCGCACGGTCACCACGGCCACCCTGAACCGCAGCCACAACAGCACGGCGACACCGAGGCACAGCAACGCCAGGATCATGCCGGGACCTCCTGCAGATATCCCCTGCTCTGTAACCGGTACAGCCGTGCGTAAACACCACCGTGCGCGAGCAGCGCCGCGTGGGAGCCGAGCTCGCCGGTCGCTACACTCCGTGAAAGTTTCGTGGGCGTTCCCAGTGGAGGCGCGAATGGCAGACCTGCCGGCATGGGTGCCGCCGGACGTGAACCTGCAGGTACCCAGTGCGGCCAGGGCCTACGACGCCCTGCTGGGCGGCGCGCACAACTTCGCGGCCGACCGGGAGTTCGCACGCAAGGCCGAGCTGGTCTTCCCCGGTGTCGGCGCCTCGTGCCGGGCGAACCGCGCGTTCCTGCGCCGGGTCGTGCTGCACCTGGTCAGGGCGGGCGTCCGGCAGTTCCTCGACATCGGTTCCGGCATCCCGACCGTCGGCAACGTGCACGAGATCGTGCAGGCCGCCGACCCGGGCTGCCGGGTGGTGTACGTGGACAACGAGCCGGTCGCGGTGGCGCACAGCCAACTCCTGCTCAAGGACAACGACAACGCCACGATCGTCATGGCGGACCTGCGTGAGCCGAAGTCGATCCTGGAGGCGGACGAGACCCGCCGGCTGCTCGACCTCGACCAGCCGGTGGCCCTGCTGATGTTCGCGATCCTGCACTTCATCCCGGACGCCGACGACCCGGCCGGGCTCACCGCCCACTACCGTGACGCGTTGGTCCCGGGCAGCTATTTCGGCGTCACGCACGCGACCGCCGACTCCCGTCCGGAGGAGATGAGCGCGCTGGAGAAGCTGTACGCCACCAGCAGCAACCCGGCGGTGGCCCGCACGACCGAGTGGATCACGTCCCTGTTCGGGGACTTCACGCTGGTCGAGCCCGGCGCCGTGTACGCCCCGGAATGGCGTCCGGAACACGACACGGTCGCGAACCCGGAGCACTACATCTTCTTCGGCGGCCTCGCCAGGAAGTCCGGCTGACCGTGTCCGGCGGGTCGCGACCGCGGCGGGTGCCCCGGCTGCTCGCCGGGGTCGTCGCCGGGGTCGTCGTAGCGGCCGGCGTGCTCGCCGGTTGTGACGACTCGTCCCCGGCGTCGTCGCAGCCGCCATCGACCAGTGCGAAGCCGCTCGCGAACGCGAAGTGCGTGACTCTCGAGCACAAGGGCCAGAAGCTGGGCGTCACCATGCCGGCCGGCTTCACCGTCGCCACTCCCCCGCCGCAGGCCGAGGACGTCGCCGACACCTATCTTGTCAACCTGCTTTCCCTGGCCCAGCTACCGGAGAGCGGCCGGACCCTGCCGACGGCCATGATCGCCGTCTACGGCTACGGGCGCGGCGAGCGCGAGGGGCAGAGCGCGCTCGAGGCGTCGGTGCTCAACTTCAAGCAGAACACCGGCGGCAGCAGCCGGGGGAAGCCGATCACGGCGACACCGACGACGGTGGCCGGGACCCAGGGCACGGCCGGCAGCGACGTCGACCCACGCGCACTCGACTACAACGCGCCGACCAACGAGGACTCCGTGCTGCACTGGTGGACCATCCCCACCGACGACGGCCTGTTCATCGTCGCCCTCGCGACGATCACCGCCGAAATGGACGCCCGGTACTCGACCGAAGTCCCCGCCGGCCTCACCCTCGGCGGCTGTTAGCCGTCACGCGACGGCGGTCCCCTCGAGCTCGACCATCAGGTCGGGGATCGCCAGCCGGGTCACGCCGAGCATCGTGGTGGTCGGCGCCACCCCGGCGGCGCCCAACCGCGCCGCCAGCACGCCGTAGTGCTGGAACAGCAGGTCGACGTCGGTGGTGTAGACGTTGAGCCGGACGAGGTTCGTCAGCGACATGCCGGCCCCGCCGAGCACGGCCGCCAGGTTGTCGAGGCTCAACGCCAGCTGTGCCGCCAGGTCACCGGGATGCTCTGGCTCGCCGTCGCCGTTCATCGCGGTCTGCCCGGAGCAGTACAGGGTGCGGGTGTGCCCGGCGACGACCTCCCCCTGGTTGTACCCCAGCGCCACCGACCACGGCCACGGGTTGACCGCCGTTCGTTCCACTGCCACATCAGCTCCGTTCGGTTCGGGTGTGTTGATCAGCTTGCCGGTGAATCACGACATCCTGTGTCAGGTATCTCGGTAGAGTTCGCGCATGCGTGCCGACCGGTTGGTCTCGCTGGTGCTGTTGCTGCGCCAGCACGGCCGGCTGTCCGCGACCACGCTGGCCCGCGAGCTGGAGGTGTCCACCCGCACCGTGCTGCGTGACGTCGAGGCGCTGTCCGCGGCCGGCGTCCCGGTCTACGCCGAACGCGGCCGCCACGGCGGTTTCGCGTTGCTGCCCGGTTTCCGGACCGAGCTCACCGGCCTGAACCACGACGAGGCACTCGCCCTGCTGGTCGCCGGATCGCGGCGCGGCGCGCAGGTGTTCGGCCTCGGCTCCGCACTCGCCTCGGCCATGCTCAAGGTGGTCGACGCGCTCCCCGAAGGCCATCGGGCCACCGCCGCCGGCGCGGCGAAGCGACTGCTCATCGAACCGGAGACCGACCTTCTCGCCCGCCGCGCGGTCGCCGAGGAGGTGCCCGACGCCGTCGTGGCCGAGGTCCGGCGCGCCGTGTTCGCCGGGCACAAGCTGCGCATCCGCTACACGGCGGTGGACCGGAGCCCGGCGTGGCGCACGGTGGACCCGATCGGGCTGGTCACCGTCCGCGGCCAGGGCTACCTGCTGGCCACGAGGTCGGGCGAGGACCGCACCTACCGGCTGTCGCGGGTGTCGGCCGCCGAGGAACTCGACGAACCCGCCCAGCGACCGGACCGGGTCGACCTGGACCGGGCCTGGCAGGAACGCGGCACCCGGTTCCGGACCGGCGGCGACCAGGTCGCCGTGCTGGTGCGGGTGAACCCGGCCCGGCGCGCGGAACTGGTGGGCACCGCGCTGGCCGTCCGCACCGAGGAAACCGACGCGGACGGCTGGCTCCGGCTGGAGGTGACCTTCCAGGACGCCCGGCACGCCGAATGGGCACTGTGGCAACTCGGCACGGACGTGGAAGCCCTTGCCCCGCAATGGTTACGCGCCTCCCTGCACGACCGCGCCGCCGCGATCGCCACCCGTTACGGCGCCTCATCGTGAGACTTCGTCACCCCTGCCAGGAGGAGAATCGCATGACGCGGCAGACCATCAGAATCAGGGTGCGCTCGAACGACCAGGAACCCATGGAGCAAGTGGCCGAGCGCGTGGGGCAAGCACTGGGTTGTCGCTTCACCGAGGTCGAATACCGAAAGAATCGGCATGCCCATATCGCATATCTCATGGGTCTCGAACTCAGGTTGGAATGGGCGCGTGGGGTCTCCACTGGTATCAACCCACCGACAAGGACCTCGCGGCCGAAAGGAGGGCGTCCGACGCCTACGACGACTGGCTCGGCGGAGTGGGGTCAGAATGGACACAGTCGTACGACTAGCTTCGGTCACCCGTGGGTGTTCAGCCAGGACGCGAACTCCTCGGGTGTGCGCACCCCGTCGTCGAGGACCGCGGTGTAGATTTCCGTGCCGCCGATCTCGTCCGGATAACTCGGCAGCCGGTGCCACACGTCCTTGATACGCAGGATCGCGGCGCGTTGCTCGGCCGTGACCGTGTCACGCAGGTTTTCGTGCCACGCCGTGAGGTTCGCGTGGGGGTCGTTGAGCCACAGGGTCAGGTCGAGGCGCCACGTCCGGCCGTGTCGGGACAGTTCGACGGGCACGTGGTACCGCTCGTCCCTGGCGGTGCCGGTCGGTGACCGTGGGCCGCGTTCGTCGCGGTAGGCGAACCCCAGCACACCGGGGCGGTCGACGATGTCCTGCAGTAGCCGCAACACATCCCGCGGGGAGAAGTCCGCTCCGACGTGGACCATGACGTCCAGGTCCGGCCAGCACATCAGCCCGGAGACATAGCTGCCGGTCAGCAGGACCGGCCCGGCGATCGCGGCCAGGTCGAGCTCCGCGAGCACGTCAGCCGCCTCGGTCTGCAGAGCCGACTGCCGCGCACGCAGCTCCTCGTCGGATGCCGGCGGCCGCACGACGGTCATGCTACCGCTATAAGCCGTTAAAGCGGTAGCATTTCAGCATGTCATTGGACGTCGCGGATCTGCCGCTCGTCGGCGGGCATCCGGCGCTTGATCTCGTGAACACGGTGACGCCGCGGGTGCCGGTCCGCGGAGAACTGCCACACGACCACCTCCTCGACCCGGCCGCATTACTGGCCTGGGCCCGGCGAACCGACGTGGTGGACGACGCCGAGGCGGACGCGGTCGAGGACGCGTGGCGGCACGAGCCGGCAGCCGGGCACACCGCGCTGAGCGCCGCCCGGGAGATCAGGGACGCCCTGCACACCACGTTGCTGGCCGCCACCGGCATCGGACCGCGGGACGACGCGGTCACCGGCCCGGCGCTCGAGCGGCTGCACGCCAGATGGGCCGCGTCGGTCGGGCGTTCCGCACTCGTCCTCGGAGCGGACCCGCCGGTCCGGGTCGCGGTGGGACTCACGGCCGCCCTGTTGATACCGGACCGGGTCGCGGACCTCGCCCTGGAGCTGTTGCGTACGGGCGAGCTCACCCGGCTGCGGCAGTGCCCACCGCAAGCCGGGGGCTGTGGCTGGTTGTTCCTCGACCGCAGTCGCAACGGGTCGCGGCGGTGGTGCCGGATGGCTGACTGCGGCACCGAGGTCAAGACACGCCGGCTGACCGAGCGGCGGCGGGTGATCCGCGAGCAGAGCTACCGGTAAAACATCATATGGGGGAAGCGTGCGAGCCGTTGTCGTCCTGATCGCACTGGCGATCTCCGCGTTCACCTACGTCACCACCGAGACCCTGCCCATCGGGCTCCTGCTGCTGATCTCCGCCGACCTGAACGTCTCCCAGGCCGCCGTCGGCCTGCTCGTCACCTGTTACGGGCTCGTCGTCGTGGTCACCTCCGTCCCGCTCACGCACCTCACCCGTCGGGTGCCGCGGCGCGTCCTGCTCCCCGCGCTCCTGGCCGCGTTCGTCGTGTTCACCGTCGTGTCCGTGGCCACCACCAGCTACTGGCTGCTGCTGGCCGCCCGGATGGCCATCGCGTTGAGCCAGGCGCTTTTCTGGTCCGTGGTGGTGCCCACGGCCGCCAGCCTGTTCCCGCCGAAGGTGACCGGGCGGGCCCTCGCCGTGGTGTTCGCGGGCAGCTCGCTCGCGGCGGTGGTCGGGGTGCCGGTCGGCACGTGGCTCGGCGACCAGCTGGGCTGGCAGGCGGCCTTCCTGTCGCTCACCGGGCTCGGTGTGCTGACGCTGGTCGTCATCGCCGCGCTGCTGCCGTCCGGACGCCCGGAGCAGGCGCACTCGGCACGCGGCTCCACGCCCGACGGCCGGCGGTACTGGCTGCTGATGGCCGCGACCACACTGACCGTCACCGGCTCGTTCACCGCGTTCACCTACGTCACCCCGTTCCTCACCGAGGTGGCCACGTTCTCGGCGACCGCGATCGGGCCGCTGCTCCTGCTGCGCGGGATCGCGGGGGTCGCCGGGGTCGGCATCGGCGGCGTCCACGTCGACCGCAGCCCGTGGGGTGCGACGGTCACGCCGGTGGCGCTGCAGGTGGTGGCGTTGCTGGGCGTCTACGTGTTCGGGGACTCGCCGGTCCTGGCAGCCGGGCTGGTCGCGCTGGCCGGCCTGGCGTTCTCCGCGTTCGCCGGCGCCATCGGCACCCGGATGCTGCAGGTCGCGCCGGGCAGCACGGACCTCGCGTCGGCCGGCAGCTCGACCGCGTTCAACGTCGGGATCACCAGCGGAGCACTGCTCGGCGGCATCCTCCTGTCCACGGTCGGGGTCCGCACCACCGCACTCGCGGGTGGGCTGCTGAGCCTCGCGGGACTCGCCGTGGCGCTCGCCGAGCGGCTGCTCCCGGCACCAGAGATCGCCCGGGCGACGGCCGTGCCTTGACACCCGGACACCGTCATTCATACATTTCTGTCAATCTGTATGAATGACGTGGGAGTTGGTCGGCGATGAAGCTCGGCAACACTGCCGTCGTCCTCGGTGGCAGCGCCGCCGGTCTCTGCGCGGCGGGTGCGCTCGCCCCGTACTTCGACCGGGTGGTGGTGCTGGAACGGGACGAGCTCCCGGCGCAGGCCCAGCACCGGCGTGGCGTGCCGCAGAGCAAGCACCCGCACTTCCTGCTGAACTCGGGCCGGCGCGCGATCGGGCAGCTGTTCCCCGGCTTCGAGGAGGACCTCGTCGCCGCGGGCGGGCTGCACCTGATGCCGTCGATGGACGCCGCCTACCTCGACGGGGAGGGCTGGTCGGCCCGCAAGCGCAGTGCGATGACGATGATCTACAGCTCGCGCCCGCTCATCGAGCGGGTGCTGCGCGACAAGGTGAAAGAGCTGGCCACCGTGACCATCCGCGAGAAGGTCACGGTGCACGGCCTGACCACGCGGGACGGCGCGGTCACCGGGGTCGGCCTCGCCGGCGGCGAGCACCTCGACGCCGACTTCGTGGTCGACGCGATGGGCCGCGGCTCCTCGGTCGGCGCCTGGCTGGTGGCGGCGGGCTGGCCCGAGCTGGCGACACAGACCCTCGACGCCAAGGTCACCTACACCTCGCGCTGGTACGAGCTTCCCGACGAGCGGCCGCCGTCCTGGTGGTGGCAGCACCTCGTGATCATGCCGACCCGCGACAAGGGCCAGCACCCCGACGAGCACGAGTTCCTGGTGAACTTCTTCCCCATCGAGGGCAACCGCGCCATCGCGTGCATGGGCTCGTGGGGGCTCGACATGCCCCGCACCGAGGACACGTTCGTCGAGTCGGCCCGCCGGGTGCGGGCGCCGCTGTTCGCCGCCGCCATGGACCACTGCACCCCCACCTCGGAAGTCCACCTGACCCGGTCGACCGGCAACACGTGGCGGCGCTACGACCGGTGGGCGAGCCCGCCCAGGGGCCTGGCGTTCGTCGGCGACTCGATCTGCGCGTTCAACCCGTTCTACGCCCAGGGCATCAGTTCCGCGGCGCTCTCCGCGCTGCTGCTGCGTGAGCACCTCTCCCGCGCGGCCCACCTCGACGCGGCGTTCGCGAAGCGATTCCTGACGGCACAACGCAGGCTGCTCGCCGTGCCGTGGCGCCTGGCGATGGCGCGGGACCAGGGTTACGCGTGCGCGGTGGGCACCGAGAAGCCGCCCGAGTGGCGCCGCCGCGTCCTCGCGGCCGTGGGCGACCCCGCGTTCAGCTTCATCGTCGGCGCCGCCCGGGAGGATCCCGTGGTCGACGAGCACTTCGCCAAGGTGTTCAACCTCGACGAGTCGCTGGGCGACATGCTCGGCAACCCCGGCGTGCTCGCGCGGCTCGTGCGCTACGGCATCCGGGCCGCGCTGGGGCGGCGGCGGGTTCCCTTCGGGTTCGACCCGAACGCCGAGCCGCCGGTCACGGACTACTCCTCGGTCGGCACCCCGGCCGCGGCGGCTCGGTGAGCGTGGACTGCGGCGGCGGTGCGGAGGCCGTCACCCGCGACCTCGGCTTCGACTGCCACGACGTCTCCCCCGTGGTCTCGTTCCGCCTCCCGTGGGAGCTCGCCAACTGGACGATGCCGCTGCTGGAAGCGATCATCATCGGCGGCGCGGTCTTCGCGCTGGTGCACGCCGTCCGTCGCCTCCGCGCCGGCGACCCGACCAACCTGGCGCTGTGGTGCGCCTCGCTGGTCTACCTGTTCGTGACCGAGCCGCCGCTGTACTTCCCGGAATGGTTCGGTCTGGACGAGCTGTACGGGTTCATCTTCGCCCACAACCGGTTCAGCGTGCAGTTCATGTGGGACCGGTTGCCGCTCTACATCGTCGCGTTCTACCCGGCGTTCAGCCAGCTCGCCTACGAGTACGTGCGGTCGCTCGGGATCTTCGCCCGCCGCGGCGCGCTGGCGGGGTCGGTGGCGGTCGCCTTCACCTGCCAGGTGTTCTACGAGGTGTTCGACCACATCGGCCCCCAGCTGAAGTGGTGGGCCTGGAACACGGACAACCAGATCGTCAACCACCCCGCGCTGGCGTCGGTGCCGATGAACAGCATGCTGTTGTTCGCCTCGGTCTCCATGGGCGCCATGACCTACCTGGTCGTCCGCCTGACCAGGAGCTGGTGGCTGGTGCCGGGCATCCTGGTGGCCGGGGTGCTGACGCCGCCGACCATGGCGATCGCCGGCATCCCCTCGAGCCTCGTCCGCGGCGACACCACCGCGCAGGCCTGGGTCCTCGGCGTCGAGCTGGCTCTGCTCTGGCTCGCGGGCGGCTGGATCATCGTGTCCTACCTGCGGTCCACCGACCGCGCACCGGACGTGTCGGCCTTCGCGCGGTACTACCCCGCCGGCTACCTCGGCGGCATGGCGGTGATCTGGCTCGGCGCCCTGCCGGCGTACCTCGGCGCGGACGACGGCGTCACCGGCGCGGGCACCCCGATCGGGAGCGGGCTCTACGCACTCGCCTGCTTCGTCGGCGCCGGCCTGCTGCTCGCCGCCCTCCACCGGGTGCGACGCGCCGCCCCTGCCACCGTCTGACCTGCCACGCTCGGGGAAAATGGGCGCATGGGGTACCACGGATGGCAGGGCAATCCACCCGGTTCCGAGAACGCGGCCCGCCGCCGGATCGTCGAGGCGGCGACGGCGTGCATCGACCGGGCCGGGCTCGCCAGGACCAGCCTGTCCGACATCGCCGCCGAGGCCGGGGTGACGCGCCAGACCGTCTACCGCTACTTCCCGCGCCTGGCGGACATCCTCATCGCCGTCGGCGTGGCCGGGGCCGAGGAGTTCGCCGAGCGGATGGAGCGCCACCTGGCCTCCTTCGGCAGCGCGGAGGAGGCCGCCGTGGAGTCGGTGGTGTACGCCGTGCGAACGGTCCCCGACGAGCCCTACCTGGGGCTGCTGCTGCAGGCCGGCGAGACCGACTCCTTCACGGCGGGGGTCACCTCGCCCATCGCCTTCTACCTCGGCGCACGGATCCTCCGCAACCTGCCGGTCGACTGGCCCGCCGCCGGCGTCACGACCGAGGAGGACCTCCAGAGCCTCGCCGAGATCCTCATGCGGCTCTTCATCTCGTTCCTGCGGTACCCCTCGACCCCGCCACGCACCGACGACCAGCTGCGGGCCCTCGTCCGGCGCTGGATCGGACCGGCCCTGCGCGTTCAGCGCCGCCGGTAGCGGGCGTCGAACAGGGTGAACACCGCGAAGGCGGTCAGCCCCACGGCGATCGCGGTCAGGACGACCGTGCCGTAGGGCTGTGCGGCCAGGGTCCTCAGCGCCACGTCCAGCCCGGTCGCCTTCGCCGGGTCGTTCCGCACGGCGGCCACCACGACCAGCACGCCGGCGATCCCGTACACGGCGCCCAGCGCGACGTAGCCGGCCTGGCCCAGCCGCACCGCGGTCCGGCGTGCGGTGGGGCCGGCCCGGTGGAGGTCGAGCTCCTCGGTGAAGTCGTGGACGAGACCGTGCCGGGCGACGAACACCCCGGCCACGACGATCGCGACGCCGATCGCCACCACGACCGGCTTCCCCCACGACTCGCGGAGCAGGCTGCCGATCAGCCCCAGCTGCGCCCGATCCGTCGACGAGGACGGGGATCCCGCCGCGAGCTTGCCCGCGGTGAACGACAGGTACCCGAACAGCACCGCCTCGCCGAGGTTCACCGCACGCGACCACGCCCGGCGCTCGCCGGTCAGCGCCTCGAACAGCTGCCACAGCGTGGTGACGCCGAGGCCGACCGCGACCAGCCAGAGCACCACGTCGCCGCCGGGGTTGGCCGAGAGGGACTGCAGGGCGCCGGTCTTGTCCGCCTTGCCGACGCCACCGCCGTCGAGGTCGCCGTACGCGACCTGCAGCGCCAACCAGGCGACGAGCAGGTGCACCACGCCGTAGGCCACCAGCCCCACCCGCGCCGCCGCCTGGAACAGGGCGTGCCTCGTGACCTCGCGGCCCACCGTCCTTGACCTGTTCATAACCACACCATGGGAAGGACATTACGTTCGTTCACGCGCGGCCGCACGACGCGGCGCCACCGGCCGCGGTCCCCCGCGGGTCCACCCGCCGGAGCGCGGGCCGCCACACAAATGGCGGTATGCGCGGACGCGACCGCTATTACGCTGAACGGAATACAATGGACCGTTCCCTGCACGGATGAGCAGGAGAGCGCGATGGCCGGTACCGAAGAAGTAGGACGTCGGTATGACACGGTCGCGGACCGGTACGAGGATATCTTCTTCTACGTGGCGGAGGCCGGGCGCTGCCTGGTCGATTATGCCGACCCGGCACCGGGAATCCGGATGCTCGACGTGGGCGCCGGACGCGGCGCGGTCGTGCGCGCGGGACTGGCCCGTGGTTGTCGCGTCACCGCGGTTGACGCGTCGTCACGAATGGTCGAACGGTTGGGTGAGGAATTTCCCGACATTGTCGTTCGGCACCTGGATGCCGGACGGCTGGATTTCGCGGATGATTCCTTCGAGCTGGTGACCGCCGGGTTCGTCGTCGAGGTGCTCGACGACCCGGCCGGCGCGATCGCGGAGTTCCGGCGGGTGCTCGCGCCGGGCGGGGTACTCGCGCTTTCTCTGGAGCGGCCGACCGTCGGCGGGCTGGGTTGGCTGCGGAATCTCCACGCCGAATTCTTCCCCCCGGCGCGGGCGTCCACCGTGGACTCGATGCCGCTGTCGGCCGACCGGCTCGACGACCTGCTCGCCGACGCCGGCCTGGTCACATTGACCCGGAAACCGGTCTCCTTCACCAAACCCCTGCCTGATCCGCAGGCGCTGTGGCACTGGCTGTCCATCCAGGGACTCGCCGAGGCGGTCGCGACCCTACCGGAGGAGCGCGCCGAGGAATTCCGCACCAGGTTCTTCGCCGCCGCGCGGCACACACAGGCGGACGGGGGCATTGTGCCGGAATTCGTCGCGACCCTTCACCGGGCCCGAGTACCCGAGTAAGGACCCGGCAGAGAAGTCGACACGCCACGTCAGCACTCCGTGACCGTGTGATGTGGACGGATCGATTGTGTGACAAACGTATCACCCGTTCGGCGGCTGCCGTATTTTTTTCGCGCGAGTGACGATGGCAAGTCCGGTGAATTTGGACAAAGCCTTCGACGAGCGACTGGCGGCGAAAGATCCATGACCCATGGTGAAGTGCACCCGACAGGAAAGCAGGGCCTGTTGCGTACACTTCGGAATTCCTGGCGGTCGCTCGCCGCGGGCGCCGCGCTGGCCCTGGCCGCGTCGGTAATAGGTTTGACGCAGCCACTCGTGGTCAAACACATGATTGACGCCGCCGGCGCCGGTATCACGACGAGCGTGCTGATACTCGTCGGATTGTTCGCGACCCAGGCCGTGCTGGACGCCGCGAGCCATTATGTCCTGGCATTCGGCGGCGAACGCATTGTGTTGAACCTGCGCACCGGAATGATCGACCACCTGCTGCGCCTGCGGGTGCGGGTCTACGACGAGCAGCGCATCGGCGACCTGTTGTCCCGGGTGGGCACCGACGCCGCCGCGGCGCGGCACACCCTGGTCGACGGGGTCGCCACCATGATCGCCGCCGCCGTCGGCGTGGTGGGCGCCGCCGCGCTCATGGCCTGGCTGGACTGGGCGCTGTTCGCCGTCGTGACCGGCCTGGTCGTGATCGGACTGGCGATCCTGGCGCCGGTGCTGCGGCGCATCCGCGGGGCCGCGCTGCGGTGCCAGCAGGCGACCGGGGAGCTCACCTCCGACCTGGAGCGGGCGCTCAGCGCGGTGCGCACCGTGCGCGCCAGCCGCGCCGAGGACCGCGAGGCCGAACGCCTGACCGGCCACGCCCGGGCCGCCTACCGCGCCGGGCTCCGCCTCGCGCGGCTGGACGCGGTCGTGGGCCCGGCCAGCCACCTGGCCGTCGGCGGGTCCGTCCTCGCGGTCCTGGTCATCGGCGGGATGCGCGTCGCGACGGGCGCCAGTTCCGTCGCCGAACTGATCGCGTTCCTGCTGTACCTGCTGTACCTGATCGGCCCCATCGGCGCGGTGTTCGAGGCGGCGAGCTCCGTGCAGCAGGCCGGCGCCGCGCTCGACCGGATCAACCAGGCGCTCGGCCTCCCCCGCGAAAGCGACCACGCACCCACCGGGTCGGCGCCGGTCCCGGCGAGCACCGCCACCGCACCGCTGCTGGAACTGCGTGACGTGTGGTTCGGCTACTCACCGCGGCGCCCGCTGCTGCGCGGGGTGAGCTTCGCGGTGCCGCACCGCGGGCACATCGCGTTGGTCGGCCGCTCCGGAGCCGGCAAGTCCACGGTCTTCGCGTTGATCGAACGGTTCTACGAGCCCGACCGCGGCCGGATCGTCTTCGACGGACGTGACGTGCGGTCGATGTGCCGGACCGACCTGCGGGCCGAGATCGGTCTGGTGGAACAGCACTGCCCGATCCTGCACGGCACCGTGCGGGACAACCTGACCTACGCGGTCCCGGCGGCGACCGACGAGGAGATCCGCCGGGTCGTCGAGCTGGCCAACCTCACCGACGTCATCGCGGCTCTGCCGTCCGGAGTGGACACCGCGCTGGGCGACCACGGCATGACGCTGTCCGGCGGGGAACGGCAACGCCTGGCCATCGCACGCGCCCTGCTGGGCCGTCCCCGGTTGCTGCTGCTCGACGAGCCCACTGCCCAACTCGACGCGGCCAACGAAGCCGCGCTGGTGGGTGCGCTCGACCAGATCGCCACCGAGTGCGCGGTGCTGGTGGCCGCGCACCGGCACTCCACGATCCGCGCCGCCGACCAGGTCGTCGTCCTCGACCACGGCCGAACCCTCGACGCCGTGCCGACGAGCCTTCCCGACGGGGATGTCCACCACAGTCCGATCTCGCCCGATGGAAGGAGGTGACAGCGATGCAGAAGAAGAAGGTGGCCTACCAGCGCCCGACGGTGACGCGCCTGGGCACGGTCACGGAGCACACGGCCCGTGGACCCGGTCTGCTTCTCGACATGACGATCGCAAGGCGCGGCCTGGTCTAGGCCGTTCGCAGGTACACGATCCCCGCCGCCGGCACGTGCGCGTGCGTACCGGCGGCGGGGCACCATCCGCCCGTTCCGAGGTGCACCATGGCCGATCGCCTTTCGCTGTGCGCGGACTACGTGGGTTGCTGTGGCCGCGTGTCCGTTCCCGTGTCCACAGAGGACGTCGACCACGTGGTCACTCCGTTCGTCCCGTTCCCCGACCGGACCTGGCCGTCCCGGCCGCGGTTCGTGTGGCAGTGGACGCGCCGGGGCGCGGCGGTGCCTGACGGCCGGCAGGAGCTCCTCCTCGGCGGGACGGTGCGCGAACGACCGTCCGGCGAACTGGCCGCCCGGGTCGCCGCGTGGCTGCGCCACGGCGACCACCACCGGCTGACCGAACTGCGCGGTGATCACACCGGCGCACTGGTGACCCGGCACGCGGTGTACCTGTTCCGGAGCCTGTTCACGCAGAACACGCTCTTCTACCGGATCTCCGGGGACACCATCGAGTGGTCCACCGACCCCAGCGACCTCGCCGGTGACGGCCTCACCGAGCTCGACCGGACGACGATCTGGCGGCTGTGCCGCGGCGACAACGCCACCGCCTACCCCCGGCTGCGGCGACTGCGCGCCGGACATGTCCTGGTCTTCGACGGACGGTCCACATCAGACATCCAGTACGACCGGGTCGTGCCGCGACGGCTGCCGCGCGGCAGCTCGCTGCGGGACTACGCCGGCCACGCCTACGACCTGCTGCGGCGTGCGACGCGGCCCTACGCCGGCAGCGGCCGGATCGGCGTCATGCTCAGCGGCGGCCTGGACTCCGCCGCGGTCACCACGGCACTGGTCGACGCCGGCGCGGACGTCACGGCCTACCACGTCACCACCGGCGATCCCCTGGCCGACGAGTCGGCCTACGCCCGTGCGGTCTGCCGGCACCTGGACGTGCCGTTCGTGTCCGTGTCCGCCGACACCGGGGACGGATACCTGTCGACGGGCTGGGCGTTCCCCAACCCGTACAACCACTTCTCCTACCGGTGGCAGGAACAGCTCGCGGAGCGGGTGCGGCAGGACGGGATCACCTTCCTGGCCACCGGCGACGACGGCAACCTGCTGTTCGACCCGGTGCGCGACTACGGTGTCCACGACTTCCTGTTCGGCCGTCTGCGCTGGGCCGAGAAGCGGCAGCTGCTGCGCGGTGCGCTGTGCGCGCGGTGGACGCTGCCGGACCTGGTGCGCAGCGTCCGCCGAGCGCACTCGCTGCTCGCCGTGGGACAACCGGTCGGGGACAACGCGGATCCCACCGACTTCCTCGTCCCCATGCCGGGTGTGCCCGACGACATCGACGAGCGCATGAACTTCGAGTTCACCTCCATCGAGCACACGGCCGACCTGACCCTGTTCTGGCCGCGCGGCATCCAGCGGTGTTCTCCCATGGCGGACCGCGAGCTGTACCGACTCGCCGAGGGCATGCCAAACGCCTACCGGTGGTTCCCCTACGGCGGGCGGGTCATCGACAAGCCGGTGCTGCGGCTGATGCTGTCCACCCGGTTGCCGGCACAGGTCTGGCGCCGGTACGGCGGTCTCTGGCCGCACGCGCCGCTGCAGACCTTCTGCCTCACCCACACCGAGACGCTCGCCGAGCTGATCGGCTCCCCGGAGTCGCGGCTCGTCCGCATGAACATCGTCGACCCGGACCGGCTGGCCGCCGTGCTCGACGAGCCACCGGCGATCCGCCGGAACACCAACTGTCTCGTCTGGTCCGCCATGACCGAGCTGTTCCTGCGTGGTCTGGACCGGGCACCCGGCAAGCGAGGAGCTGACCACCATGCCGCTACTCCGACTCGCTCCTGACGCGGTCGTCGACACCACGGACGAGACCGGTGTCATCCTCGACACCGGCGAGGGCTGCTACTTCGAGCTGAACCCCGTGGCCACGCTCATGGTGGCGGCCGCGACCCGGCTCGACTCCGCCGACGAGGTGATCGACAGCCTGCGCGAGCAGATCGACGCCAGCGACGAGGACCTGCGCCGGGGACTCGACGAGCTGATCGGCCAGCTGGCCGCGCACCGGCTGATCGTGACGCCATGACCGGCCTGACCCGGCAGCTGGACCACCTGCTCGCCGACACCGAGGGCGCCGCCACTCCCCCACCGGTGCCGTGGCGGCTGCGGCTGCACGCCGTCCGGCACACCATCCGCGCCCTGCGCCTGCTGCGGACCGGGGGTTGGGGACCGGCGCACCGCTACCACCAGGGCGTGCGCCCCGGACCGGGCTGGCAGACGATCGCCGCACTCGACCCACGCACGGCGATCCTCCTGGTGCGGCGGGAGATCCTGTTCAGCCAGCTGGTGTTGCGCGCCGTGGCGCCGCGCGGGATGTGCCTGCCCCGGGCGCTGTCACTCGGCGTCTACCTGTCGGCGCTGGGGCTGCCGGCCGAGGTCGTCGTGGGGCGGGAACGCGCGCCCACCCACCCCCGCTACGGCTTCCACGCCTGGACCGAGCTGTACGGCGAGGTCGTCAACGACCGCCCGGAGGTCCAAATAGGACACTCTGTTCTGCAGCGCGTCTCCGCGCGGTCCCTCCACCGGCGAACACCGGCGCGCTGACCACGCGTCGGGGCCGTCCCACCGGATCGCCAGGGCGAGTGGCGTCCGCGCTGGTCAGCGCGCGGGATGTCCCACGTGTGCGTCACTTCCGCGGCGGCTATGGCAGGTGCGCCACCCGCCGCGCACTCTCGTGTGGCCACCCCGCGCGGCAGGCGCCGTGCGGGCCACTCGAAAGGGGATTTGCCGTAGGTGGTCTTTCGCGAGACATACTCCCCAGCCCCCAAGACAAATGTGCTCCCTCCTGCGGCGCGCCTCACACACCGAGATAGTCACGCGGCTCGGTTCTACCTGGTCCTAGCTGACGAAAGATCCGTTTGTGGACACGTCGGCGAACAGGAAGGTAGGAAAAATCTTGGACGTCTACGATGCGGTGAAGAGCCGGCGGGCGGTGCGTGGATTCACCGACCGGCCGGTGCCGAAAGAAGTGCTGGAGCGTGTGCTGTCCGCCGCGGCCTGGGCGCCCTCCGGGTCGAACCTCCAGCCCTGGCACGCCTACGTGCTGACCGGCGCGCCGCTGGCGGAGCTCAAGCACCGCGCCGGCCAGCGCCTGGCCGCGGGCGATCCCTGGGACGAGCCGGAGTACGAGATGTACCCGCCCGCGCTGAAGTCCCCGTACCAGGAGCGCCGATCCGCCTTCGGCCGGCAGCGCTACGGTGAGCTCGGCATCTCCCGCGGGGATGTTGAGGCGCGCCAGCGTGCCGCCGCCGAGAACTGGAACTGTTTCGGCGCGCCCGCCGCCCTGTTCTGCTACCTCGACCGCGACATGGGTCACCCCCAGTGGTCCGACGTCGGCATGTACCTGCAGACCGTCATGCTGCTGCTCCGCGCCGAAGGGCTGCACAGCTGCACACAGATGGCGTGGGCGAAGTTCCACCGGACCGTCGCCGAGATCGTGTCACCCCCGGACGAGCTCATCCTCTTCTGCGGCATGTCGATCGGCTTCGAGGACGTCTCGGCGAGCCAGCCGCGCACCGGCCGGGCGCCGCTCGCCGAGACGGTTCGGTTCGTCGACGGCCGGGCGGCTACGCGACCCTCCGGAGCCGCGCCCACCCCAGTCCGCGCATGATCTCGGCGGCCCAGGAGCTGATCGTGTGCTCCTCGAACAGGTCCGTGGCGTACTCGATGTCCAGCTCCAGCACGTCGCTGCCCAGGGTGAACACCACGTACAGCTCCGTGCGGGCCAGGCCGGGAACCGTGCGGCCGCGGATCCGACCGGTCGCCTCGCCGAGACTCACCGTCCCCTGTGGATCGGTCACCACCGTGAAGAGCACGGCGGGATAGGGTGTCGCCGCCTCCGCGGGGATGGCCAGCCGGACCACCTCGCTGAGGGGGAGGGCCTGGTGGTCCAGTGCGGTGTAGAGCCGCTCGGCCAGGTCGGCGCCCGGGCGGGTGCGGACGAGCACGGCCTCGCCGACGTAGCCGATCATGTTCTCGTGTTCCGCGCGGGTGCGCCGCGCGCTGGACGCGGCCAGCACCACGTCCTCGCGGCCGGTCGTGGCCGCCAGCCAGTCGGCGAAGGCCTCGGCGATGACCAGGTACGGCGTCGTGCCCGCCGTGGCCGCCCTGGCGCGGACGGTCTGTGCGGGCATGCTGGCGTGCCAGGTCGCACCTCGCCCCGACAGGGCCTCCGGCCGGGGCCGGTCGGCCGGCAGACCGGAGGTGACGGTGGCGCCGGCGAGCTCCGCGCGCCAGAACGCCGCCAGCTCGTCCCGGTCGCGGAGTGCGGCCTGCTCCCAGCGCGCGTAGTCCGGGTACTGCGTGGGCGCGGCCGCCAGCTCCGCCCCGTCGTAGCTGGCGGTCAGCTCCTGCCAGAACAGCTTCGCCGACCAGCCGTCGAAGATCATGTGGTGCACCACGACCGCCAGGGCCCAGCGGCGCCCGGTGATCCGGGCGAGGCCGACCCGGAACAGCGGAGCCACCGTGAGGTCGAAGGCGGGCCGCGCCAGGTCGACGGACCATTGCGCGACCTCGTCCGCGGCGAGGTCCACCTCGACGAGATCCACGGCGAACGGCGCCACCACCTCCTGGTGGGTGGCGAACACCCTGGTGCGCAGCGCCGCGTGCCGGCGGACGAGGCTGTCGAGGGCGTGGCGCAGCCGGTCCGGGTCCAGCTCACCCTCGATGTCCACAACGGACAGTCCGTTGTAGATGGACGGGTCGGTGCGCGCGTGGTGCCGGTGCCACAACCGCCGCTGCGCGCACGTCAGCGGCGCCGACTCCACGCCGTCGAGCACCGCCGCCATGCCGCGGATCGTCGGCCGCCGGAAGAACTCGGCCATCGGGTACTCGACGCCCCACTGTTCGCGCACCTTGTTCAGCAACCGGGCCACCGTCAGGGAATGCCCGCCCAGCTCGAAGAACGACTCGTCGACCCCCGCCTCCCGCACCGCCAGCTCGGCGCACCACAGGGCGTGCAGGGACCGCTCGGTCGGCGTGCCGGGTGGCGTGTGCGCCGCGGCGACCGGCGCCGGCAGCCCGGCGTGGTCGAGCTTGCCGCTCGGCGTCAGCGGCAGGGCGTCCAGGCGGACCCACCGGCGCGGCACCAGGTGCGCGGGGAGCGACCTGGCCAGCGTCTCGCCGACCGACGCCGGGTCGAGGTCGGTGACGACGTAGCCGACCAGTTCGTCGGCGTGCACGGCGACCGCCGCGTCACGCACGCCCGGCACGCCGAGCAGGGCATGCCGGATCTCGCCCGGCTCGATCCGCAGCCCGCGGATCTTGACCTGCGCGTCGGTGCGGCCGAGGAACTCCAGCGTGCCGTCCGCGCGCCAGCGCCCGAGGTCGCCGGTCCGGTACGTCCCGGGCTCGACGAACGCGGCCGCGGTCTCCGCCGGCCGGTTGAGGTAGCCGTTCGCGACCCCGGGTCCGCTCAGGTAGATCTCGCCGACGGCGCCGACGGGCACCGGCCGGCGGTCCCGGTCGAGCAGCGTGATCCGGAAACCCTCGATGGGGCGGCCGATCGGTGGCGTGGAGTCACCCGGCGCCACCCGGTGCACGGCCGCGGCCACCGAGCCCTCGGTCGGCCCGTAGCCGTTGTACAGCACGCAGTCCGGGTGCGCCGCGAGGAACTCGTGCACCGCGGGCGTCGGCCGGGTCGGCTCCCCGCCGGACAGGATCTCCCGCAGTGACGGCAGCCCGGACCGGCCCTCCAGCAGGAGACGCAGGGGGGTGAACGGCATGCAGATCCGTTCCACCGCGTGGTCCCGGATGACCTCGGCGACCGCGTCCGGGTCGTACCGGACCCGGTCGTCGACGAGCACCAGCGCCGCACCCGACGCCAGGGTCGTGAAGATCTCGTAGATGTTCGCGTCGAACGCCGGGGACGCCCACTGCAGGGTCCTGGTCGGCGGGTGCCGGTCCACGTGCCAGCCGACGAGGTTCACCGGACCGCGGTGCGGGACCAGCACACCCTTCGGCCGCCCGGTCGAGCCCGAGGTGTAGATGCAGTAGGCGAGATCGTCCGGGTCGACTGTCCGTTGTGGACGCTCGGCGCACGGCGTGCTCCCGGCCGGGACGGTCCGCCGCGCCCCGAACGACGGTGCGCCGTGGTCGGTGACGACGGTGGTGACCCCGGCGTCGGCCAGCATGAACTCCAGTCGCTCCGCCGGCAGCGCCGGGTCCAGCGCCAGGAAACCCGCACCGCTCTTGAGCACGCCCAGCAGCGCGCTGATCAGGTCGTGTCCCCTGGACGTGCACACGCCGACCAGCTCACCCCGGGCCACCCCGGCGGCCAGCAGGTCCCGCGCGATCCCGTTCGCCCGTTCGTCGAGCTCGCGGTAGGTGAGGTCGCCGTCCAGCCCGGTCAGGGCGACGGCGCCGGGCGTCGCGTCGGCCTGCCGTTCGAACAGGTCGTGCAGGCACAGCGCCGATGCCGGGCCCGCGGTCCCCTCCCAGCCGGCGAGCAGCCGGGCGTCGTCGTCGATCAGGCCCAGGTCACCGACGCGGCGGGCCGGCTCCCGCGTGACGACGGCCAGCACGTGCTCGAGGTAGGCCAGCAGGCGGCGCACCGTGCGCTCGTCGAACAGGTCGGTGTCGTACTCGACGACGCACCGCACGCCGGCGGCGTGGTGGGTCAGGTACAGGATCAGGTCCATCGGCGCGCGGTCGCTCGGCAGGTCCACGAGCTCGGCGGACAGGCGCGGCGGGTCGAACTCCACGGTGCCGGCGTTCTCGTACTCCACCGCCACGCCGAACAGCGGGTTGCGACCGGGTTCGCGGTCCGGGTTGAGCGCGGCGACCAGCTCGTCGAACGGCACACCCCGGTGGTCGAGACAGTCCATTGTGGACGCCGTGAGCCGCGTGAGGGCGTCGGCGAACCCGGGGTCGCCGGTGAGGTCCACCCGCACGGGCACGGTGTCGACGAACATCCCGATGGTGTCGGCGGCGGCCGGCGGACGTCCGGCGACGGCGGTCCCCAGCACGAAGTCGTCCTGGCCGCTGAACCGGGACAGCACCGCGCCCAGCGCCGTCAGCAGCGTCGTGAAGACCGACGTCCGCTGCCGGCGCGCGAACACACGCAGCTCCTCGGCCAGGTCCGCGTCCAGCTCGTGCACGACGTGGGCACCCGAGCCGGACCGGGTCGCCGGCCGGGGCCGGTCGGTGGGGAGCCGCAGCTCGGCGGCGCCGGCCAGGTGGTCGCGCCAGAAGTCGAGGTGCTCGGCCGGCGCGGCGGGTGGCGCCGCCGGTGCCGCGACCGGCGGCAGGTCGGGCCGCGCCGGCCAGGCCCGGTAGTAGGCGGCCAGGTCCCGCGCGAACAGCACGGTGGACGTCGAGTCGAACACGATGTGGTGGGCGAGCACGAAGAGCACGTGGTGCTCGGCGGAGAACCGCAGCAGCCGCAGGGCGAGGAGCGGCCCGGTCGCCAGGTCGAACGGCCTTCGCGTGGCCATCAGGTCGTCGAGCGCCTCGGCCACGTCCGCGCCCTCGGCGTCGGTGAGCGGGCAGGCCACGTCGACGCCGGGCAGCACGACGGCGTGCGGCTCACCGTCGAGCTCGCGGAACACCGTCCGCAGTGCCGGCTGGCGGGCGACGACCCGGCGCAGGGAGCCGAGGAGCGCCTCGACGTCCAGCGGGCCGGACAGGCTGATCGCCTTGGGCTCCAGGTAGTTCGTGGTCCCGGGGGCCAGCTTCTCCAGGAACCACATGCGCCGCTGGGCGGGCGACACCGGCCGCGGCCGCCCGGCGGCGTGGCGGCGGCGCAACGAGTCCAGTGTGGGCAGTGCGGCGAGCACGCTCTCCCGTGCCACGCCGAAGTCGACGAAGCACGCGATCTCGTCGGCCCCCGCGGCGAGCAGGCCGTCCACCACCGCGCCGCAGCTGTCGACGGTGCCGATCAGCGCGCGGGACTCGCAGTACCGCCGGTATGCCTGCGCCAGCAGGAACTCGACGTCGTCCGCCGGCGTGTGCTCGAGGTCGATCCGCACGCCGAGGCTGTTGGTGACCTGACCGAACAACGACAGCGACGACCGCAGGTAGTCGCAGAACGGCGTGAAGGCCTCGGCGCGGGCCTGCTCGGCGTCCGCGCCGAGGTAGGTGTGCGCGAGGACGACGACCCGGCCGGCCGCCGGGTCGAGCCCGTGTTCCGCGCGGGTGCGGCGGTACAGCGCGACGTTGGCGGACAGGTCCTCGATGGACTGGGACATCAGGTTGGTCACCACGCCCAGGTCCTGCTCGGCCGCGCGCCGGTAGCTGTCCGGGTTGCCCAGGATCGCGACGAACATGGGTGGCCGGTCCTGCAACGGGTTCGGGTGCAGCCGCACCGGCACCGGTTCGCCGTTGCCCGCCGTCGCCTCGACCGCCTCCCCCGCCCACAGCCGGCGGACGGTGTCGAGCTGGGTGTACAGCTCGTCGCGGTGCCGGCCGAAGTTGTCCGGCGCGAGAACGAAGTCCCGCGCGTGCCACCCCGGCGCGAAGCACATCCCGGCCCGGCCGCCGGACAGGTTGTCCACGACGGACCATTCCTCCGCGACCCGGATCGGGTGGTGCAGCGGCAGCACGACCGAGCCCGCGTGCAGCCGGACCCTGGACGTCCGGGTGGCGAGCGCGGCGGCGAGGACGGACGGGTTCGGGAACAACGCGCCGAACGCGTCGAAGTGGCGCTCCGGCAGCCACACCGCGTGGAACCCGTGCTCGTCGGCGAACTCGGCCGCGTCGAGGATGAGCCGGTACTTGTCCCGCTCGGCCCGGTCCGGGTAGTCGCCGAAGAAGTAGAGGCTGAAGTCACAGCCGCCCGCCGCGTCGTCCGCGGACCGGGCGGTGGGTGAGAGAGGCGCGGCCGACGAAGGCTGGGCGGCCTCAGGCGTGAGTTGGGCCGCGGCCAGCGAGGGCCCGGCCGCCGCCAGCAGGTCGAGCTGCCTCGCCACCAGGGCGGTGACCTGCTCGGTCAACCGCACCTGCCGCTCGACCAGGGTGTGGATGTCGGGGCTCTCCACGATGGCCGGCGGGGCAGGTGGTGCGGCGGCGGTGATCCGCGCGGCCAGCTTGCGGGGCGTGTCCAGGTCGGCGAACAGCTCGCGCACCGGGACCCGCACGCCGAGTTCCTCGTCGGCGACCCGGACCAGGTTCATCAGGGTGAGCGAGTCCGCGCCGAGGTCGACGAACGACGCGTCCGCCAGCACCTCCTCCACCCGCATGCCCAGCTGGCCCGCGGTGAGCAACCGGATCCGCTCGACCACGTCGGTCGCCGGAGCGGCCACCGGCGCGATCGCCGGCGTCACCGGGGTCGGCTGTGCGATCGGCTGTGCGATCGGCTGAGCGGTCGGTCGTGCGATCGGGCGGCGGTCGAGCGGGTACCCGGGCAACGGCAGGCGGCCGCCCGTGCTGACGGCCGTCCAGTCCACGTCCACGCCCTGCCGGTACACCTCGGCGAGGGCCCGGTGGAACGCCCGTTCGGCGCCCCAGCTCGGCACCCACCGGCTCCCCGGCAACGCCCGCCCACCCAGGCCGGACAACGCCCGCCCGGGCCCGATCTCGACGAACAGCCCGGCCGCCGCCAGGCCCGCCAGTGCCTGGTCGAACCGGACCGGCCGGCGCGCGTGGCGGCAGAGGTACTCGGCGTCCACCGCGTGCAGCCGGGTCCCGTCCACGCCGCTGACCACGGGGATCCGCGGCGACCCCAGCTCGGCACGCGCGCAGGCCGCGCGCAGCGGGTCGAGCACGGGGTCGATGAGCGAGGTGTGGAACGCCCGCTCGGCGGCCAGCCGGCGCCACACCAGCTCCTCCCGCTCCAGCACCTCGACGGCCCGCTCGACCGCGGCCGTGTCGCCGGCCAGCACGAACGCCGCCGGCCCGTTGACCACCGCGACCTCGGTCCCGGTCGCCCGCGCGACCCCCTCGGCGCGGGCGCGGTCGGCGAACACGGCGACCATGCCGCCGGGCGGGGTCGAGGCCATCAGCTCGTCGCGCACCGTGGTGAGCCGCAGCCCTTCCTCGAGCGACAGCGCGCCGGCCGCGTACAGCGCCGCGTACTCGCCGACGCTGTGCCCGACGACGACGTCCGGCCGCACCCCCAGCGACCGCCACACCTCGACCAGCGCGGCCTGGAACACGAACAGCGCCGGCTGTGTGCCGTCGCCGTCATAGGCGGACAGGACCGGGCGGGCGACCGGGAACCGTTCGTACAGCTCGCGCGCCGCCGCACCCACCGGGGTCCCCTGGCCGGAGAAGGCGAACACGACCGGGCCCGGTGCCGCCGGCTCGACCGGACCCGCCAGCGCGCCGGCCAGCTCCGCGGCGGTGCGGCCGGTCACCGCGTGCCGGACCGGCAGTCGCGGCCGCCCGGCAAGGGTCGCCGCGACGTCCACAGTAGACAGTTCCGGGTGGGCGAGCAGGTGCGCCCGCAACCGCGCCGCCAACTCGCCGAGTGCTTCGGTGGTGTGCGCGGAGATCGGGGCGACGACAGGGGTTCCGGCCGGTACGGGCCGGCGGGCCGGTGGTTCCTCGAGGATCACGTGCGCGTTCGTGCCGCCGACCCCGAGCGCGCTCACGCCGGCCCGTCGCGGCAGGCCGTCCTCGGTGCGCCAGGGCCGCCGCTCGGCGCCGAGGACGAACGGGCTGCCGGCGAGCGCGAGCCGCGGGTTCGGGGTGGCCAGGTTCAGCGTGGGGACGAGTTCCCCGTGCCGCAGCATCAACACCGCCTTGATCAGGCCGGCCAGCCCCGCGCAGCTGTCGAGGTGCCCGATGTTGCCCTTCACCGAGCCCAGCGTGCACACCCCCCTCCCCCGCGTGCCGAGGGCGCGGGACAGGGCCTCGAACTCCACCGGGTCGCCCAGCGGCGTGCCCGTGCCGTGCGCCTCGACGTAGCCGATGGTCCCCGCCGGCACACCCGCGCGGCGCAGGGCCTGCCGGACGACCTCGACCTGCCCGCGCACGCTCGGCGCGGCGAAGCCGACCTTGCCGCGCCCGTCGTTGTTGACGGCGGACCCGAGGATCACGGCGTGCACGGTGTCCCCGTCGGCGAGCGCGCGGTCGAGCCGCTTCAGCACGACCGCCGCCACCCCGTTGCCGCCGACCGTGCCGTCCGCCTCGGCGTCGAACGGCCGGCAGCGCCCGGTCGGCGACAGGATCGAGCCGGGGAACGCCTGGTAGCCCGAGTCCTGCGGCACCCGCACCGCGGCCGCGCCGGCGACCGCGAGGTCGGCGTCGTCGTCGAGCAGGGCCCGCACCGCCAGGTGCACGGCGACCAGCGAGGTCGAGCAGGCGGTCTGGACACCGATCGCCGGTCCGGTCAGGCCGAGCCGGTACGCCACGCGGCTGGCCAGGAAGTCGGGCTCGGCGCCGATGGTGGCCTGCATCGCGCTCGGCACGTCGGCCACCGGCGCCAGCCGGTCCTGGTGGCCGTACAGGTTCATCCCGCTGCCGGCGAAGACACCGACCCTGGTCTCCGGTTCGGTGCTCGGGTACCCACTGTGTTCCAACGCCCGGTAGGCGCACTCCAGGAACAGGCGGTGCGCGGGTTCGGTGAGCTCGGCCTCGCGGGCGGTCATGCCGAAGAACGCCGCGTCGAACAGGTCGACCTCGTCGAGCACACCACCGACCGGCACCCGGGACGGGTCCGCCGGACCGAAGACCGAGACGCTGTCCACGCCGTCGCGCAGGTTCGCCCAGAACTGGTCGATGTCCGCCGCACCCGGCAGCCGCGCGGCCATGCCGATGACCGCGACCCTGGTGTCCGAAGTGGACTCCGTTGCCTCGGCCGGCGGGTCCGGGTGCTCGCCGGCGAGATAGCCGGTCAGCGCCGCCACGGTCGGGTGTTCGAACAGGACGGTCGTCGCGATGGTCCGGCCGGTCAGCTCCTCGAGCCGCGCCCGCAGGCGCACCAGCGTGACCGAGCTCAGCCCGAGCTCGTAGAACGGGGTGTGGTCGTCGACCCGCTCGCCGAGCAGGTCCTCGACGACCGCGCGGACGTCCACCGCCTGCTCCGGCAGCTCCCGCAGGGCCGCTCTGCGGACCTTCCCGCTGGCCGTGCGGGGAAACCGGCCCGCGGGCACGGCCACGACCCGGGCGGGGGTCAGCCGCAGCCGGGTGAACAGCGCCTGCCGGATGTCGCGTTCGACCCGCGTGGCGTCCCCGGCGACGTCCTCGAAGAACACGACCAGGTCGTCGGTCCCGGTCCTCGGGTTCGGCACCGCGCAGGCACCGGCGCCCGCGACCGGCACACCGTCGACCTCCCCGGCGACCTGCTCGATCTCGTGGCAGAGCACGTTGTGTCCATTGAGGATGATCACGTCCTTCTCGCGGCCGGTGATGACCACCTCGCCGTCGTGGACGAAGGCGAGGTCGCCGGTCACCAGCCACTCACCGTCCGGCAGGGCCTGCGCGGTGGCGTCCGGGTTGTTGGCGTAGCCGGCCGTCACCCGGTTGGACCGCACCAGCAGCCGGCCGATCCGCCCCTCGGGGAGCACCTGCCCGTCGCGGTCCACCACCTGGACCGCGGCGCCGGGCGCGGGCCGGCCGACGCCGACGAACGTGGTGCTGCCCGGCGCGTCCCGGTCCGTCCACACCAGCTCGCCGCCCAGGCTGTCGGTGCGCACGTGCCAGGTGCGCAGCGGCCCGACGGTGATGGCGGTGGTGGTCTCCGCCATGCCCCACACCGGGCGGAACGCCTCGGTGCTCAGGCCGAACCGGGCGGTGGCCGCGAAGAACCGGTCCACCACGGGGAGCGTGACCTGCTCCCCGCCGCAGACCAGCGTGCGCACCGCGGTGAGGTCCCAGGTCCGGTCGGTGCCCGCCACGGCGTCGGCCACGAGCTGGTAGCCGAACGTGGGCGCCCACGTGTGCTCGACGCGGTGCCCGGCCAGTTCGTCCAGCCACCGCAACGGATCCGCCACCACGTCCTCGGTCGGCAGGTGGGCGTTCGTACACCCCGCGAACACGGGGAGCACGTGGTAGAAGAGGAAGGCGCCGCTGTGGTCGACCGGCAGCCAGTTCAGGGTGCTCTGCCCGGGCCGCAGGTCGATCATCCGCCGGGTCCCGGCGGCGAACTCGGCCAGCGCCCGGTGCGTCAGCTGCGCGGCCTTCGGCGCGCCGGTGCTGCCGGAGGACAGGATCAGCAACGCGACGTCCGACTCGGCCGGCCGGTGCACCGCCACGGTTTCCTTCTCCCGCACGCAGTCCGCGACGTCCACGGCGGACGGACCGTCGAGTGCCCGGAGCGCGGCGACGCCCGCGGTGTCGGTCACCACCATCGGCCGGTCGAGCAGATTCCAGGTGTGGCGCAGCCGCTCCAGCGCGGGACCGGGGGCCGGTGGTTCGGCGATGGCGACCGGCCGGAGACCGCCGAGCACGCACGCCCAGAAGGCCGGGAAGAACTCCGCGAGCGGCAGGCCCGCGAGGATCACGTGGTCGCCGGGACCCCGCTCCCGCAGCCCGGTGAGGATCCGCCTGGCCCGCGCCGACAACGCCGGGTAGGTCAGCAACCCCTGGGGCGTCCGGACTCCGGCGGCGGGGAACTCCCGCGCGGCACGGAGCAGGGCCTCGACCGCGTCCCGGGGGTCATCCCCGGTCCACTCCAGCTCCGGCCCCTGGCTGAACGCCTTCACCATGATGTGCTTCCTTCCCCGATAGCAGCAACGCACAGGCGGCGAGGACCGGCACGCCGTGCATGGCACCCACGACACCGGCGACCGGCAGGAGGCCGAGCAACGCGGAGGCGAGGAGCGTGCCACCGGCGAACCCGGCGGTCTCGGCGGACGCCGTCAACGCCATCGCCCGCCCGCGTGCCGCCGGCGGCGACTCCTGAAGCCGTGACACACAACAGATCTCGGTGACGCCGTCGGCCAGGCCGGCGAGCAGCATCAGGCAGGCGGACAACGGCGTCGGCAGCCCGGTGAAGGCCAGGACGAACGACACCGACATCAGGCAGGTACCGACCGCCAGCGCCCGGTCGCCGAACGCCGCGGACCAGCGCGCCATCACGCGGTGCGCGCACACCGCGCCGACCGCCCAGGCGGTCATGAGCCAGGTCATCACCGTCGCCGGATCATCCGGCGCGGCAAGGGTGGCGAACACCGGCAGCGCGACGTTGTGGGCGGCCGAGCCCAGGGCGTCCGCGCCCCGCAACAGGATCAGCGTCCGCGTCCGCGCGCCGAGCCGGCCGTCGCCCACGTCCGGCCGGGCCCGCGCGACCGGAGCCCGGGTCCGCAACACCGACAGCGCGGCGGCGGACACCAGGAAGGACCCCGCGTTGACCAGGAAGACCGTGTCGAAGCCACCCGCCTGGATGACCAGCCCGGCCGACCCGAAGCCCAGCACGGTGGCCATCGACCGCCCCGAGACCAGCAGACCGTTGACGCGGGTCCGCGCGGCGTCGCCGACGAGGTCGGGCACCCCACTGCGCAACGACACCGTGAACAGCGTGTTGCCCGCCCCCGACACCACCATCACGACCCCGAGCACCACCGGATCCGGCGCGAGGACCAGCACCACCATGGCACTCGCCTGGGCGAGGTCCGCACCGATCATCAGCCTGCGGCCGTCGGCGCCGGCCAGCCGCGCCATCACGACACCGGCGAGAAAACCGGCCCCGAGCCGCAACGCCATCGCGGCGCCGACACCCCACGCGCTGCCCGTCAGGCGGTAGCTGAACAGGCTGACCGCGACCAGGTTGAGGTAGGTGCCGTACGCGGAGACGCAGTACCCGCCGACCAGGAGCCGCACCGGCGTCAGCATGGAGGCGTGGTCCTTTCGCCGCCGCGGAACCGTGGGTACCCAGTGTTGACCGCCGCGAGCACTACGGGCTGGAGCCCGCCTGGAATCGCCATGGCACGCCGGTTCCGGGCGGTGAAGGTCTGTCCCGAGGTGCCCCTGGCGGCGAGGCTGGCGCTGATCACCAAGGCACGTGCGCTCGCGGTCAATGACACCGGCGCGCACCGTGGCCAGAATCGCAGGCGAAACAACCGCGAGCGAAATGGGTCGGCCAATGAATCAAGACCACGTGCGTGCCGGTGCGCGGCACTACCGACAACGGCATCCAGGGCGGCACCTTCTCGACCGGGATATCGGCCGAGTCGGCGGGCGCGGAACGCATCTGCCTGCATTTCCTCACTCTGCCGGGATCGAACGGTCGCTCCCGTGCGGAGGTACTTCGCCAGGTGACCGTTCGGTCGCCCAAGAGTCCGGTGCCGCATGGCGAACCCGCCGCTACCGTCGAAGTCTCCGACGAGAGGAGTGCTCGTGGAAGACACCGAAATGCTGCGAATGACGGATCGCAGGGACGAGGGGGCCTCCGCACCGCCGGCGGCGCCGCTGCTCTCCGCGGCGGAGCTGGCTGCGCTCGCGAGCAAGCAGTTGGACCGCCAGGTCGAGCTGGCCGCACTCCAGCTCGGGCTGTCGGCGCGTCACCCGTATGACGCGGCCGGGTTGCTGGACTTCTACCGCCCGGGCCGGTGGGACTGCACCGACGACTACGTCTCGATGACCTCGGACTTCGCCGGTGACGCCACCTTCGGCTACGGCCAGTTCAAGGCCAAGAGCGCCGGCAGCCACCTGGTGGCCCTGCACGTCAACGGCTACCAGACCACGGTCAGGCTCAACGGGCCGTGGGGCACCGTGACCGCGTACTGCGCCGCCAACACCGACCCGCCGTCGGTGGCGACGGCACTCTGGACCGCCCCGGCCGCCGGCAGCGGGTTGTCGTTCTCGTTCAGTTTCACCGGCGGAATTGTCGGCTACCTCCGGAAGGTCGAGATCCACACGCTCTGAGCGGCTAACCGGCGGTGGACAGCTTGCCGCGGACCGCGGCGGCCGCGGCGGGGTCCAGTTCCTCCAGGACCGTCACGGCTTCGTGCCAGTATTTTCTTGCGGTTCCCCGGTCGTCCATGGCCTCGTGGGCGTCGCCGAGGTGGTCCAGTGCCTCGCCTTCCGAGGCGCGGTCACGGAGTTCGCGGGCCAGGGCGACGGAACGGACGAAGCACTCGACGGCCTCCTGGTGGCGGGACGCGCGCATGAGGACGTAGCCGAGGCTGTCCCACGCGCCGGTTTCGCCGTGGCGGTCGCCCGTGTCCTGGTGCAGGGCGACGGCGGCCCGGCAGTGGGCCTCCGCGTCGGTGAGCATGCCGAGCTGTGCCTCGCACCAGCCGACCGCGTTGAGGGCGACGGCCTCGCCGGCGCGGTTGCCGGCCTCGCGGTGCACGGCCAGACCGCGCTGCGCGTGCGTCAGCGCACGCCGGTAGTCGTGCTGCCACAGGTACACGTTGCCGAGGCCGATGTGTGCGTGGGCGAGGCTGATGAGGTCCCCACCCTTCTCGTACAGCACGGCGGCGCGCTCGTGGTGCTCCCGGGCCGCGTCGTACTCGCGGATCATCAGGTGCGCGCGGCCGAGGGTGCGGTGCGTGCGTGCCTGCGCGACGATGTCGCCGAGCTGGAAGGTCGCGGTCAACGCCACGTGGTTGGTCGCGATGTAGTCGCGCCACTGGCCGTGGCGCTCGAAGAAGTCGGTCATCGTCCAGGCCAGTTGCCAGGCGTGGACGCCGAACCCACTCGCCTCCGCCACGGCGACGGCCGCGACCAGTGCCGGGCTCTCGCGGACGAACCAGGCCATCGCGTCCGCCGCCGACGCGAGCGGCACGAGCACCGCGCGGTCGTCGAACTCCGGCAGCTCCAACGGTTGCCGGTGCGGTTTGAGCAGCAGCGCGGCGGTGTACGCGGTGCGCAGGTAGTGGTCGAGCACGCGTTTCAGCGGCTGGGCGCCGGCGACCAGTTCCGTCGCGTACAGCCGCACCAGGTCGTGCATGCGGTACCGGCCCGGCTCGTGCTCGGTGACGAGGTGCGCGCCGGCCAGCTCGCGCAGCGGCGCCCGCACCGCCGCCAGGTCGACGCCCCCGGCGCTGGCCGCGGCGGCCTCGCCGAACACCGGGCCCGGCAGCGCCCCCAACCGGGCGAACAGCGTCGCGGCGGCGGGCGAGAGCGCACGGTAGGACCACGACAGCACGTGCCGCAGCCCCGCCGTCTCGTCGCCCAGCATGTCGAGGCGGGTGGTCGTCGAGCGCAGCTCCTCCGCGAACGCCGACAGCGGGAAGTTCGGCCGGAGGTTCGCGCGGGCCGCCACGATGCCGAGCGCGAGCGGCAGCCCGGCACAGCACGCGAGCAGCTCGTCCACGGCGTCCCCGTCGGCCGCGACCCGGTCCGCGCCGAGCTGGGTGACCAGCACCTGCCTGGCGTCGGCCGGGGAGAGCACGTCCAGGGTGACCGGGCGCGCGCCGGTCGAGGACATGACCCCGGACAGCTGGTTGCGGCTCGTCACCACCACCGAGCATCCGTCGCCACCCGGCAGCAGCGGCGTGACCTGCGCGGAGTCGCGGGCGTTGTCCAGCACCACCAGCACCCGCCGGTCCGCCACGAGGCTGCGGAACAACGCGGACAGCTCGTCGCGGGTGGCCGGTGCCGACGCGGCCGGCACGCCCAACCCGGTGACGAACGCACGCAGCACGGTCTCGGGTGCCGTCGGCTCGTCGCGCGGGTCGAAGCCACGCAGGTTCGCGTACAGCTGACCGTCGGGGAACCGGTCGGCGTTGTCGTGTGCCCAGCGCAGCGCCAGCCACGTCTTGCCGACGCCGCCGACCCCGGCCAGCACCGACACCCGGGCGACCCGGTCGGTGTGGTCCAGCTCCGCCAGCTCGCGGGCACGACCGGTGAAGGCCCGCGGCAGCGCCGGCAGCTGCCGCGGCACCGGCACCACGGACCGCGGCACTCGCGGCGCCGCGGGTGTGAGCGCCGGATCGGCCCGCAGGATCCGCTGGTGCAGTTCCCGCAGGTCCGCGCTGGGGTCGACCCCCAGCTCGTCGGCCAGCCGGACACGCAGCTCGTCGTAGAAGGACAGTGCGCCGGCCCGCCGCCCACCGCGGTGCAGCGCCAGCATCACCTGGCCGGCCAGCCGCTCGTGCCACGGGTGCTCGGCGGCGAGCGCGAGCAGGTCCGGCGTCAGCTCCGCGTGCTGACCGCGGCGCAGCCGCAGGTCGTGGTAGTCGAGGCGGGCGGCGAGGTGCTCGGCGACCAGGGTGTCCCGCACGCCGGCGAGCCACGCGGACTCCAGCCCGGCGAAGGGCTCCCCGCGCCACAGCGCGAACGCCTGCTCGTACAGGGTGGCGGCGTGGTCGTCACCGGCGCCTCGGGCCCGCGCGACCAGGCGGCGGAACCGGTGCACGTCCACGGCGTCCTCGTCGACCGCCAGGACGTAGCCGCCCGGGCGGCGCTGCACGCCGACGTCCAGAGGGGACAGTGCGGTGCGCAGCCGTGACAGATAGCTGCGCAATGTCTCAGTTGGACGGTGCGGGAGGTCCTCGCCCCACACCCGGTCCGCGAGCTGGGTGAGCGACACGAGCTGGTTGGCCTCGACGGCCAGCACGGCGAACACGCAGCGCTGCCGGGCCGGGCCGAGGTCGACCGGCCGGCCGTCGGAGCCGGCGGTGACCTCGCCGGCCAGGCGCAGCTCAACTCGCATCCGCCCCCCTTGGACCCCGCGAAGAGCCACATCATATGGCCCTCGGGGGACGGGGGCGTCACACCGCCGGGACGGTGACCAGCCGGCGAGCCGCGGTCCTGCCGTACTGGCGCAGGAAGTCGGTCACGGTGAACCGGCGACCGTCGACCTGCACCGCGAGGTGACCGCTGACCAGCTCACCGAGCCACTGCCGCGCCGTCTCGGGGGTGGCCGCGAGCCGCGTGGCGACCTCGGCGACGGCCAGCGGTCCCGCACTCGCGAGCAGGTGGAACACCGTGCGCGCCCGCGGGGTGAGCCGGTCGTGGGAGTAGCCGACCGACGCGCGCACGTCGAGCGCGTCGTCCCCCACGACCGACAGCCGCGCGAACAGTCCTTCATGGACCAACTCCTCGACGTAGTGCGCGATCCCCCGCGCCGGGTCGTCCGCGAGGTTCACCGCCGCCACCCGCAGCGCCAGCGGCACTCCCCCGCACAGCCGGGCGAGCTCGAGCGTCGCCGAGTCCTCGGCCTCGACCCGGTCGCGGCCGAGGATCCCGGTGAGCACCGCGACCGCGGCACGCGTCGGCAGCGGGGACACCACCGTCCGGTGCGCGCCCTCCCCCGCCACCAGCCCGGTCAGCAGGTCCCGGCTGGTCACGAGCGTCCGGCAGGACGAGGTCCCGGGCAGCAGCGGGCGCACCTGCTCGACCGACAGCGCGTTGTCGAGCACCACGAGCACCCGCCGGTCCGCGAGCACCGACCGGTACAGCGCCGTCGCCTCGCCGGGATCGGCCGGGACCTGTGCCGGGGACACGCCGAAGGACGCGAGCAGCCGCGCCCGCGCCCGCGCCACCGGCAGCGGCCGGTCCGCCGCGTACCCGCGCAGGTCGACGTACAGCTGCCCGTCGGGGAAGTCGGCGGCCCGCGTGTGTGCCCAGCGCAACGCCAACGCGGTCTTCCCCACCCCGGCGAACCCGCTGAGCACCAGGACCGGCGGTGCGACCCCCTGGTCCGCACCGACTCGGTCCAGTTCGGCCAGCTCCCGTTCGCGACCCACGAACGCGGACGCGCCGGCCGGCAGCTGACGCGGTCCCGGCCGGTGCACGGTGACCGGCGCGGGCCCCGGTTCGCGTGCCGAGCCCAGGATCAGCTGGTGCACGCGCCTGAGCTCGGCACCGGGCTCGACCCCGAGCTCGTCGGCGAGGAGGCGGTACACCCGCTGGTACGCGGCCAGGGCCTCACCCTGCCTGCCGGTGCGGTACCAGGCACGCATGAGCAGCGACCAGAGCCGCTCACGCAGCGGGTACTCGTCCACGAGCCCCGGGAGCGCCGCCGCCACCTCCTCGTCGTGCCCGACGGCCAGGTTCGCCTCCGCCAGGTCCTCGACGGCGACGAGCCGCAGCTCCTCGAGCCGGGCGACCTCCCCCCGGAGACCGTCCGTCGTGGGCTGGATGTCCATCAGCGGGCTGCCCCGCCACAGCCGCGACGCCGCGTCCAGGTCTCGCACGGCGTCGGCCGGCCGGGCGTCCCGCAGCGCCCGCCGTCCATCGCGGACCAACCGCTCGAACTCCCGCGCGTCGACCTCGCCGTCCGCCACACGCAGGAGATAGCCGCCCCGGGTGCGGCGCAGCCGGTCACCGGCCGCGTCCGGCGAGCCGGTCAGCGTCCTGCGCAGCCCGGCCACGTAGGAGTACAGGTTGGACCGTGCCGACGCGGGTGGGCTGCCGCCCCACAGCGCCTGGTCGACCTCCCCCGTCGACACCGTCCGTCCCGCGTTCACGAGCAGCAACGCCAGCAGCGTGCGTTCCTTGAGCCTGCTGGGTGTGAGCCGCACGCCCCCGTCGCTGACCTCGAGAGGCCCGAGCACGCAGAACCGCACAACAACCCCCCGAACACCGTGGTACGTCTCGGCCCCCATCCTCCACACGCACGTTGCGGCAACGATGTGTGTTCGATAAAACGCCTGGTCAGCACTAGTTTCGGACGGCCTGGGGCCACTGGCCGTCGGTGAAGGTGGTGTGCTCGCTCTGCTGGCTCACGGCGGTGCGGTAGTTGTCGAGGGCGCCGACGAAGTTCTTCGCGTACTCGATCAGCGTGTTCATCCCCTCCTCGACGATGGTGCTGAGCACGCCGGCGAGCCGGTCGGCCGCGAACGGCAGCTCGACGACCGTGGCGCCCTCCGCCGCCGTCGCGACCATGTTGCCGGCGAGCTTCGTGGCCATCCTGGCGAGACCGCACGCGTAGTCCACATTGGTCTTGACGATGCCGAACAGCCACGTGCTGATGAACTCGGCCTTCTTGGTGTACTCGTCGATCGCGTCCTTCTGCCCCTTCGCCGCCTCCTTGTACGCGTCGGCGGCGGGCCCGGTCCAGTACCAGGCGTTCTGGTTGTCGTCCCGCCACTGTCCGGCCGGGCCGGACAGGTTCGACATGGGGCTCTGCACGTGCTGGACCCAGTTGAAGCTCTGCAGGATCAGCGCCAGGATCGGCGCCTGGTGGTTCCCGACGTACTTGGCGAGCTCCACCACCTTGTCGATCACGCCGCGCATCCGGTCCAGGATTCCCTTGAGCAGCAACATCACCGGGCCGAGCAGGAAGCGGTTGTCGTTGATGTGCGTGACGAGCGCGTTGAACTTGTCCACGACGGTCTTGACGGCGGCGCCGATCTGGTCGCAGGCCTGGTTGAACATCCCCTGGAAGTCCGGCACGTTCGGCGCGGCAGGTGCCGCGGGCGCGGCCGGTCGCATCGCCGCCCACCATTCCTCGGACATGGCGTGCCCCCTCACTGCCACTGGCTGGCGTCGTAGATCTTGTTGAGGTCCAGCTCGACGAGTCCCTCGTGGGACTCGTACTCCTCGGCCATCCTGATCATCGCCTGGCCGATCTGCGGGAACTCCGCCACCGCGCCGGCGAGCAGGTGGTCCATGTACTGGCGGAAGTCCTCATACGCCTTCTGCTGCAGCTCCGCGTTGATGTCGACCGTCACCAGCACGACCGGGTTGCCGCAGAAGAACGCCTCAGGGCTGAGGAACGCGTCCTGCACCGCACGGCGAACCGCCTCGGCGTGGTCCGCGAGACAGTGCCACTCGGGCGCCTCCTTGCGCAGCGCCTCGGTCACGACCTGGTATCCGACGTCTCCCACGAGTCCCTCTCACAATCACTGTCACGAATTTCGGCGCGCGCGGCGCCGTCAGTACTCGAAGCCGAAGTCGCCGTCGACGTCCTCGTCGACCTCCGGCACCGCCCCGAAACCGGCCTGCGCGAACACGTCCAGCGCGTCCTGCCCCAGCCGTTCGGCGTCCGCGGACCGGAGCGCACCCGGCTCGGCGGTGATCCCCGCCGGACCGCCGGCACGCACGTGCAGCGTGAGATAGCCGTAGCGGCCGCGGAACTCGTCCTCGGCGGGCAGGGCGTGCCCCGCGTGCCGTACCGCGGCCAGCTGGTCCTCGGTGTCGGCGAGTAGTGCCCGCGTCCGGTACTCCCATTCCTCATCGGACAGTCCGGCCGGGACGAGCTCGGACGGCGGCGCGCCCGCTCTCGACGGCCCGTGCGCGGACGCCTCGACGAGCAGCGCGGTCTGCGCGGCCGTGGTGTACGCGGTGAACAACGCGTCCGGGAACCGTTCCGCGGCCAGCTGGCGTGTCCAGTTGTGACCGATCCGCACGTCGTGCAGCCTGGCCGCCCGGTCGACGGTGACCCAGACGGTCCGCGTCGGGTCCGCCGCCTGGTACCGGCCGGCCGCCGGGCGGTACCCGCGGACCAACTCGTCCGCCCGCGCCCGCAGCGACTCCTGGTCCCCCAGCTCGAGTTCGGCCAACACGAACTCGTTCATCTGCTTCTCCCCCATCAGATGCCGGTGACGCACCACAGACCGCTGTCGTTCTTCGCCATCTCGACGGTGAAGTCCTCGCTCTGGCCACCCGCCGACATGGTGATGCTCGCCTGCGCGGTGTCGCCGGACTTGTTCACGCCGTTGACCTCCGCGTCGATCTCCACCCCGTCGAGCCGGGCGAGCTCGCCGTACAGATCGGCGGCCTCCTGCTCGGTGCACGCGTACTGCCGGATCGTCCCCGTGTCGTGCTGCTCGACGATGCGCACGACCTCGTCGGCCATCGCCTCCGGGCTGGGGCCGCCGTCGCCGCTGCCGGAGCCGTCGCCACTGCCGGAGCTGTCGCCGCTGTCCGAGTCACTGTCCGAGTCACTGCCGGAGCTGTCGCCGTCCGAACCGTTCGGCAGGCCCGGCCCGGGTGCCTGTGTGGTCGCGCCACCGAGGCCGCCGTTCGCGGTCCCCGTGTCATCCTCGTTCGTGAGCACGATGGCGAGGACGACCCCCACGACAACGACGACCACCGCGCCGACGACGCCCAGGACCAGGCCGGTGTTGTTCTTCCGCGGCGGCGGGTACCTGCCGTGCGGCGGGTAGCCGCCGGGCGGGTAGCCCGGTGGTGGTGCCCCGTAACCGCCCTGCTGTGGGTATGACACGCGATCTTCCTCCCTGTGAGTTCCGGGGGAACGTACCGACGGCCGCTGTCACGGGCCTATCACTGTCCTTTCAGGACGGTGCGCCGGCCGCGTAGGTCCGGAGGAGATCGTGGAAGCGGTAGCGGTCCGGTCCCGGTTGTTCGATGAGGTGTTGTGCGACCAGGCGGTCGAGCAACGCCTCGGTCCTCGCCGGGGAGACGCCGGCGAGCGAGGCGGCGGCCGGCAGGTCGAAGTCCTCGCCGGGGTGCCCCGCGAGCCTGCGGAACAGCGCGGCCGCGTCCGCGTCCAGCCCGCGGTACGACCGGCACAGCAGCACGGCCGGGTCGACGCTCGGGTCGTAGGGATCGGCGAGTGCGGACAGGCGTGTCCGCTCGTCACGCAGCTCGGCGACGAGCGCCGCCAGCGGGGCGGAGCGGCGGCGTACCCGCTCCCCGAGGATCCGCAGGGCCAGCGGCAGCCGGCCGCACAGCTCGGCCAGCTCGGCGACGGCGGCCGGGTCGGCCCCGGCCCGTGCCGCGCCGATCGTGCCGGCCAGCAGTGCCACCGCGTCGGCCCGGTCGAACCGGTCCACGGTGACCCGCCGGGCGCCCTCCCTGGTCGCGAGGCCGCGCAGCTGGTTGCGGCTGGTCACCAGGACGACGCCGGAGCCGGGCAGCAGCGGTCGTACCTGCTCGGCGTCCCGCGCGTCGTCGAGCACCATCAGCACCGGCCGGGTCTCGAGCAGGCTGCGCAGCACGGCGGAGCGCTGTGCCACCCCGTCCGGTACCCGCCCGGCGGGCAGGCCGAGCGCCCGCAGGAACGCCCCGAGCACCCGGTCCGGTGACGCCGCCGCGCCACCCGCGTGGCCACGCAGGTCCGCGTACAGCTCGCCGGCGAGCCGCCCCCGCATCCCGTGTGCCCAGTGCACGGCCAGCTCCGACTTGCCGGTCCCCGCCGCGCCGTCGACCACCACGATCAGCGGGGTGGCGGGGCGGGCGGCGGCGTGCAGCGAGTCCAGCGCGGCCAGCTCCGCGGCCCGGCCGACAAAGGCGCCGGTCAACGCGGGAAGCTGGTGCGGCGCCGGCGTTTCCGGCCCGAACGCCGGCGTCAGCTCGGCCGCCGGCGCGACGAGGATCGTCCGGTGCAGCTCACGCAGCTCCGCGGACGGTTCCCGGCCGAGCGAGCGGCGCAGCTCGTCCCGGATGCGGGTGTAGCAGTCCAGCGCCTCGGCGGGCCGGCCGATCGCCCGCAGCGCCAGCATCAGCCGGTGCCACGCCGACTCCCGCAGCGGGTCCTGCTCGGTCAGCACACGCAGCTCGGGGATGGCCGTCTCGTACTGGCCGCTGGCGAGCTCGAGGTCGACGCGGAGCTCCAACGCGTCGTGGTAGCGCGCGGTGAGCGCCGCGCGGCGCCCGCCGACCACCGACTCGGAACCCAGTCCGGCGAGCGGCTCACCGCGCCAGAGCGCGAGCGCCTCGCGCAGCGTGGCCAGCGCCCGCTCCGGCTCCTGGCCGCGTGCCACGCGAACCAGCGAGTCGAAGCGCAGCGCGTCCACCCGCGCCGGGGTGATGTCCAGCAGGTACCCGTCGCCGCGGGTCAGGATCAGGTCGTCGGCGCCGAGCACCCGGCGCAGCCGCCGGACGGCACTGTGGACCGCGGCCCGCGGATGCACCGGTTCGGACGGCCCCCACAGCCGGGCCGCGATGGTCCCGATCCCGACCACCTGGCCCGCGGACAGCGCCAGCGTGGTGAGCAGGACACGCATCCCGCCCCGCGGCACGTCGACGACGCGATCGTCGATCAGGACCTCGAACACGCCCAGCACGTTCACCGTCAGCACGGAGGAACGCTAGGAGCCGGGGCCACACGGACTCCGCACCGTTTGCACATTCCGGCCGTCCGTGGCCGGCGCACCGCCCTGAAAGGCGCGTTCGAGACATGCCCGGTGCCCTGAAAGGCGCTTTCAGGGCGTTGAGCGTCCCGAACGCGCCTTTCAGGGCATCGCCGATGTCTCGAACGCGCCTTTCAGGGCACGATCGGTCCCCGCACGGGCCGGGCGGTGGCCCGGGCGGGGTGACCATCGGCGCCTCCTCGGGGACGTCAGCGGACGACGGCCACGCCAGGGAGAGCGGCGGCCGCGCCCCTGATCCGCACCACCGCGGCGTGATAGGCCGGTGACAGCCACGCCACCTACCGTCCGAGCCCACGCCGCTCGCGACCAGCGGAGCCGGCCGGGGTTGGGGAGAACAGGGGCAGCGGGTCAAGATCCCAGTCCGGCGGCGGCTACGCGTCGCATGACCGGCCATAGGCTGGGCGGGCCGCGTGCGCGGCGACGATCGGGGGACGTGGATGGGCGACGGCCGGCTGACGGTGGGGCTGCTCGGGCCGTTCGCCGTGTGGGACGGCGGCGTGGCGGTCGAGGTGCCGCGGGGCGGCCTGCGTGTGCTGCTCGCGAGCCTGGCGCTGGAGGCCGGCCGCCCGGTGAGCACGGACCTGCTGACCGAACGCCTGTGGAACGAGCGGCCGCCGGCGCAGGCCCGGGCCGGCCTGCACAACAACGTGCGCCGGCTCCGCAAGCTGCTCGGCGACGACGCGATCCGGACAACCGCCGACGGCTACCTGCTCGACGTGTCACCCGACCGGGTGGATGTGCTGGAGTTCCAGCGGCTCGTGCGCTCCGCCGCCGAACTGCCACCGGTGCGGGCCAGAGCGCCGCTCGCCGAGGCGCTCGCCCTCTGGCGGGGCGAGCCGCTGACCGACGTGGCGTGCGAGTCGCTGGTGCGGGCGCAGGTGCCGGCGTTGACCGAGCTGTACCTGTCCGCGGTCGAGCGCGGCGTGGACGTGGACCTGGCGCTCGGGGAACCGGCCCGGGCCCTCGCCGGGTTGCCCGAGCTGGCCGAGCGGTACCCGCTGCGGGAGTCGCTGTGGTGGCGGCTGGTGCTCGCGCTGCACCGGTCCGGGTGCCGTGCCGAGGCGCTGGACGCCTACACGCGGCTGTCCGACCGGCTGCGGGACGAGCTGGGCGTGGACCCGGCGAGCGGGCTGCGTGCCCTGTACGAGGAGATCCGCGGCCGAACACCGGTCGTGGCCCACCAGCTCCCGCCCGGCGTGTCCGGGTTCGTCGGCCGGGCGGCGGAGCTGGCCGAACTGGACGCCCTGCTGGACCAGGCGACCCGGCCGGCCGTGGTGGTGGTGGTCGTGCTGCACGGCATCCCGGGCGCCGGCAAGACGGCCCTGGCGGTGCACTGGGCACGGCGGGTGCGCGACCGGTTCCCGGACGGGCAGCTGTACGTCGACTTCTGCGGGTACGGCCCGGGGCCCGCACTCACCGCGGCGAGCGCGTTGGACGGCCTGCTGCGCTCGCTCGGCACGCCCGCCGACCGGGTGCCGGCCGAGGTGGCCGAGCGGGCGGCGATGCTCCGCGGCGAGCTGGCCGGCCGGCGGGTGCTGGTCCTGCTCGACAACGTGGCCGAGCCCGCCTCGGTGCGGCCGCTGCTACCCGGTTCGGACAGCACGGTGCTGGTCACCAGCCGCAACCACCTGTCGGGCCTGGCGGTGCGGGAGGGCGCGGTCCAGATCGACGTCGGTGAGCTGCCGGAGGCCGAGGCGACGGCGTTGCTCGCCGAGACGATCGGGGCGTCCCGGGTGGCCGCCGAGCCGGCGGCGACCGCGGAGCTGGTCGCGCTGTGCGGCCGGCTGCCGCTGGCGCTGCGGCTCGTCGCCGAGCGGGCCGGCCGCCACTCCGCGTCCCCGGTGCGGGACATCGCGGAGGACCTGCGCCGGCGAGCGCGCCGGCTGGACGGGCTGGCCGACGACAGCGACCGCAGCAGTGACCTGCGCTCGGTGTTCGAGTGGTCCTACCGCGCGCTGCCGGCGGAGCAGGCCAGGGCCTTCCGGCACCTGGGCCTGCACCCCGGCGCCGAGATCGACGCGGACGCCGTCGGGGTGCTGCTCGGCACGCCCGGGGACGCTCGCGGCCACCTCGACCACCTGGTCACCGCGCACCTGCTGGAGCCGGGCCGCGGCGACCGGTACCGCCTGCACGACCTGCTGCGGGAGTACGCCGCGGAGCGGGTGCACGCCGAGGAGCCGGCGGCCGGCCGGGCCGCCGCAGTCGACCGGCTGCTCGACTGGTACCTGCACAGCGCGCTCGCGGCCAACCGGGTGGTCCGTCCTGCCGGCACGACGCCGTCCATGGCCGGGCTCGGCGAGCCGCTCACGCCACCGGTCCGGTTCGCCACCAGCGCCGAGGTGGTGACGTGGTGGGACGCGCAGCGGGCGAACATGGTCGCGCTGCTGCGGCAGGCCACCGAGAGCGGGCGCGCGCTGGCCGGCTGGCGGCTGGCCTGGGCGCTGCGCGACCTGTTCGAGGCGTACCAGCACATCGACGACTGGCTCACCGCCGGCCACCTGGGGCTGCGCTGCGCGCGTGAGCTCGGCGACCCCGCGTCGCTGTGCCGGGCGGAGCTGATGCTGGGCGGGGCGTACACGGCCCGGCTGGACGACGCGGCGATCCCGCACAAGGAGGCGGCCATCGCGCACGCCGGGGCACTCGGCGACGACCGCATGCTGTCCTCGACGCTCAGCGCGCTCGGCTACCACCACGCCCTGCTCGGCAGGTACGGCACGGCACTCACCCACCTGCGTGACGCCGTGACCGCCGCGGAGCGCTCCGGCGACCCGATCCGGCTCGCGCACAGCCTGCACAACCTCGGCGAGGCGCAGATCCGCGGCGGCTGGTACGAGGACGGCCTGCGCAGCTCGCAGCTGGCCCTCGACGCGTACCGCCGGGTCGGCGGCGCGCTGTTCGTCCGGCTGACCCTGACCAACATCGCCGAGGCCTACCAGCGGATGGGTGACTACCCGCGGGCGATCGCGCGGTGCGAGGAGGCCCTCGCCGTCGAGGGCGACGCGCCGGACAGCGTGGCGGCGCTGACGGCGCGGATCATGCTCGGCCGGTTGCGTGCGCTCACCGGCGACCGGGACGGGGCCCGGAACGCGTGGCGGGAGGCGTACGTCGCGCTGCGGCGGCTGCGCCACCCGTGGACGGCCGAGGTCGCGCAGCTGCTCGCCGACCTGGACACGCCCGCCCTGTGAGGGCGGCCCTGTCACGGGCCTACCACGCGGCGGCGCGGAGTATCAGCGTTGTGCCAGCCGCCGGCCCTAGCGTGCCGACCACCATTCCCGCCCACCGAAAGGAAACCAATCGGGATGCGTAGAAGTACATGGTCGTCGCTGGCCGGGGTGCTCGCGGTGGCAGGTGCCGTCACCGTGCCCGCCACGGCGGGCGCGGCGCAGGTCGCGGACGTGGCCGGGGTGCCCGGCTACGAGGTGTCCGCGGTCGACTGGCAGCCCTGTCCGGGCAGGCCGGAGGTCGAGTGCGGAACGGTCGAGGTACCACTCGACTGGTCCGCGCCGAAGGGCAAGGTGACCTATGTCGGCATCGCCCGGATCCGGGCCAAGGACCCGGCGAACCGGCTCGGCGCGCTCATCTTCGACCCGGGCGGCCCGGGAGGGTCGGGGGTCGACGACCTCCTCAACGGCAACCGGATCACGCCCGCCGTCGCCGACCGGTTCGACATCATCGGTTTCGACCCGCGTGGCGTCAACACCAGCGCGCGGGTGCTGTGCGACCAGACGGTGTACGACCAGGCACGGGCCGCCAAGCGGCCGACCAGCCAGGCGGAGTTCGACCGGCTGGCGTCGCTCAACCGGCAGCTCGTCGACGACTGCCGCGCGCACACCGGATCGCTGGTCGACCACCTCGACACCCGCACCACCGCCCGCGACATCGACGCCGTCCGCGCCGCGCTGGGCGAGCAGAAGCTGAACTACCTCGGGTTCTCCTACGGCACGCTCATGGGCCAGCAGTACGCGGAGCTGTTCCCGACCCGGATCCGCGCGATGGTCAACGACGGCAACATGGACCACAGTCTCAACACGGCCTGGGACTTCATGCGCAGCCAGACCGCGCCGGTGGAGCGGAACTTCGTGGAGTTCGCGCAGTGGTGCGACACCACCCCGGCGTGTGCGCTGTACGGCCAGGACACCAGGAAGACCTACGGCGAGCTACGGGAACGGGCCAAGGCCGGCACGCTCACCGACCCGGCCACCGGAGCGCCGGTCGACTTCTACCGGTTGGCGACCATCGCGTTCGACTCGGGCCGCCCGCCACTGTGGACACAGGTCGCCGACAGCCTGAAGGCCCTGCGCGACGGCACCGGCGCGGTGACGGCGTCCACCCGGTCGGCCGAACTGGTCAACGACGTGTTCTCCCCGGTCTGGTGCAGCGACTGGCGTTATCCCATCAGGGACTTCGCCGAGTACGACGGTATGCGCACCAGGCTGGCGGAGCTGTTCCCGAACATGCAGTGGAGCCCGTACGTCGACAACGTGATGACCTGCGTGGGCGACCCGCTGCCGACGACGAACCCGCAGCACCCGCTCGAGATCTCCGGTGCGCCGCCGCTCGTCATGATCGGCAACCTCCACGACTACGCCACGGTGTACGAGTGGAACAGGACCGCCGCCAGGCAGAGTGGCTCCCACCTCATCACGTACGAAGGCTGGTACCACACGGCGTACGGCCCGAACAAGCCGAGCCAGTGCGTCAACAGCGCGGTCGAGGCCTACCTGCTGAACCTGACGGTGCCGAAGGAAGGCCTGTCGTGCGCGGCGATGGAGAAGCCGGCATCGACCGTTGCCGTTGACGCGGCGGCGAGCGCCGCGCTTTACCGGTCGTAGGTTCCACCGTTCGTCCGGGTCCGCTCCGGCGGGCCCGGACAACGTTCCTGGTCCGCCGATCCGTGTTAGGCCGCTGACAGTGCGCTGTGATCTGCTGCCCGCGGCCTGACGGAGATCATGAAGGGGCGAATCATGAGGTTGGGACGGACCATCACCCTGCTGTTCGCGGCGGTGGTCGCGATGTTGTGCGTCACCGCGCCGGTGTCCGCGAGCGCCGAGCCGGTGTACCTGTGGATCGTGAAGAGCAAGTGGCGCGGCTACAAGTGCCTGGACCAGAACTCCACGGACGGTGTCCACCTGCGGGACTGCAACGGCGGCGACTGGCAGTACTGGGTGCCCACGTGGTACTCCGACGGCACCGTGCGCCTCATGAACTACGCGACCAAGTACTGCCTGGACGCGAGTGAGCACGGCGTGCGTTACTGGGGCTGCAACGACCTCCCGTACCAGCGCTGGAAGGTCAACTACTGGGGCGACAGCGAGTGGGAGTTCGTCAACCAGTGGGACCACCACTGCCTGGACGTGAGCGAGTTCGGCATCCGCACGATCGGGTGCAACGGCATGGACTACCAACGCTGGTGGCGCAACGTGTGAGCGTGGACGACACCAGGGGTGCGTCGAACAGGAGCCCGGCGGCGAAACCGGCACGCCAACTCACTCGCGAAGAGTCCGGGCACGTTACACCTGCCCGCGTCCCCGGCGGCTGGGTTAGAGTGGCGGCGGCTACCAGGAAGCCGCCGGTCCGCGGGAATGGGCTCAGCCCACCTGGCGTGTGTACCCGCGTGGCACCCATCGCTCTCCTTTCGGCCTGACCGAGCGGACATCAGGCAGACGAGAGGAGGCCATCGTGCCGACCCTGGGTATGCCCGAACGTCCCCACCTCGACAGCTTCCGCCGGCAGGCCCGTGCGCTGCAGCGCGCCGCCCGGGCCGGTGACCCCGACGCCGTCGCACGGCTCGCCCGCCACCATCCCGGTGCGGTGCCCGCCGCCGACGGGCTGCGGCTCAACGCGGCGCAGCTGGTCGTCGCCCGTGAGTACGGGTTCGCCAGCTGGGCCCGGCTCGTGCGCTACCTGGACACCGTGGCCGAACACGGCTGGGACACCCGGCTCGGCGAGGCGCCCGCAGCTGACCCGGCGGAGGAGTTCTGCCGCCTCGCCTGCCTCACCTACAGCCGCGAGGACGGCCCAGCGCGCTGGGCCCGGGCCCGGGAACTGCTCGCTGCGCACCCGGATCTGACCACGGCGAACATCTGGGCCGCCGCGGCGGCCGCGCGCCCGGACGACGTCGGCCGGCTGCTCGCCGAGCGGCCGGCACGGGTGGCCGAGCGGGGTGGCCCGTTCCGCTGGCGGCCGCTGTACTACCTCGTCTACTCGCGGTTCGACCCGGCCGTGCCGGCCGAGGCGGTGCTCGCGGTCGCCCGGCTGCTGCTCGACGCCGGTGCCGATCCCGACGAGGGCTACCTGTTCGACGCCCTGCCGTCGCCGTTCACGTTGCTGACCGGGGTGTTCGGCGACGGCGAACTGGGCGGGCACCGCCAGTCCCGCCACCCGCACTGGGAGGCGTTGGGCCGGCTGCTGCTCGACGCGGGCGCCGACCCCAACGATGCCCAGGCCCTGTACAACCGGATGTTCGCGCCGGACAACTCGCACCTGGAGCTGCTGTTCTCCTACGGGCTCGGCACCGGCGACGGCGGCCCGTGGAAGACGCGGATCGAGACGCTGAGCACGCCCGAGACGATGTTGCGCATCCAGCTGCGCTGGGCGGTCGAACACCACCAGCCCGCCCGGGTGCGGCTGCTGGTCGAGCACGGCGTCGACTTCCGCGCACCGTTCGAGGGCGACGGACCCGCGTGGAGTCCGGGCGACGGCCGGACACCGGTCGAGCTGGCCCGCCTCAACGGCGACACCGAGATCGCCGACTACCTCCTCGCCCAGGGGGCCACGCCACCCGACCCCGACCCGGCGCAGGAGCTGATCGCCGCGGCGTTCCGCGCCGACCGGTCCACTGTGGACAGAATTCGCGCCGAACATCCCGGCGCCGTGACGGAAGCCCGCCGCAGCCGCCCCGGGCTCATCGTGTGGGCGGCGACCCAGGCGTCCGTCGAGACGGTCACGTTGCTGGCGGAACTCGGCTTCGACGTGAACGCCTACGGCCGCGGCGACGCGCCGGTCGAGCAGGTGTGGGAGACCGCACTGCACCACAGCGCCGGGAACGGCGACGTCGAGCTCACCCGCCGGCTGCTGGACCTGGGCGCCGACCCCGACCTCCGCGACCGGCGCTTCGACGCGACCCCGCTGGACTGGGCCCGGCACCTCCACCAGCTGGCGACCGCCGCGCTGCTCGAACCCGTCACCACGCGTGCGGACGACCGATGAGGAGTCCCGCGTCAGCGGGCCCGGCCGTCGCGGAGCATGGCGACGGACTTCTCGACCCGGGCCGCCCGTGTCTCCGCCTTCTTGGCGCTGGTCACCTGGTGGACGTGCCACGACTGCTTGCTGTGGGAGAGCGTGTCCCAGAACTCCTTGGCCCGTGCGTCCTCGGCCAGCGCGGCGGCGAGGTCGCCGGGCACCTCGGTCACGCGGGGCGCGGTGTCGAGCTCCACGTCGACGTCGAAGACCTGTCCGGGCTCGATGCCGCCCTGAGCACGCCGTTCCGCGCTCACGCCCAGCAGGAACCGCCCACCCATCCTGGCGATCGAGGTCCGGAACGTGAAGCCGTCGACCGTCACGGACACCTTCGGGTGGCCGCCCCCACCCAGGCGCTCGACAACCTCCTCGGGCACCTCGAAACCCGCGGCGTTCTTGCCGTTCGACTCCAGCTCGGCACGAAATCTCATGTGGGTCATGATGCCAAGCCGCATCGGCGGAACACACGTGTCCGTCCGGGAGTTGGGGGTGGTTATGAACCAACTCGTGGACCGCACGATCACCGTCCTCCGTGCCGAGCACGACATGCTCGCCGGTCTTGTCCGCACTCTCACCGACGACCAGCTGGCGGCCACCAGTGGCGCCGCGGAGTGGACCGTCGCGCAGGCCCTGTCCCATCTCGGCAGTGGTGCGGAGATCGGTCGCGCGCCGATCGCCCGGGCCGCCGGGGAGACCGTGGCGGTCGAGGACAACCAGACGATCTGGGCCCGCTGGGACTCCTCCGCGCCACGCGCGCAGGCGGAGGGCTTCCTGGAGCACAACGCCCGCTGGCTCGACCTGGTCGAGGCGCTCACCCCCGAACAGCGCTCGTCGCTGACCGTCGACCTCGGCTTCCTGCCCGAGCCGGTTCCGCTGCTGACCGCCCTGGGCATGCGGCTCAACGAGGTCGCCAACCACTCCTGGGACGTACGCGTGGCCTTCGACCCGGACGCCGGGGTGCACGCCGACTCGGCCGCGGTGCTCGTCGACCTCCTGGTCGGGCCCGTGGGCTTCATGCTGAGCTTCCTCGCCAAGCCGGCCGAGCTCACGGACCCGGTGTCCGTCGCGGTCCCCGGCGCCGGCCTGGTCATCGACGACGCGGTCACCGTGGTCGACCACCTCGAGTCCCCGTCCGCGACGTTCAACGGGCCGGCGGAAGCGTTCATCCGACTGGTCAGCGGCCGCCTCAAGGCACCGTACGACAACGGCGTCACCGTCGAGGGCGGCATCACCCTCGACGACCTGCGCCGCGTGTTCCCCGGCTTCTGACGGACAACGGATGACGGCGGCCAGGCGCGTTCGACCTGCCGGTGTACTGCCAGTACGGCGTCGTCAGCCCGGGGTTCAACGCGTGGCGTGAGCTGGCCGCGAACACCATGGTCACCGACGCCGTGCTGGCCGGCGAGACACAGTCGTTCCCGGTGCTCCACCGCCATGCGACTGGTCAACTGGCTGGTCATCGACGTCTGCGGGGTGCCGGCCAGCGCCGGCCCGGCCGTCCGCAACGAGTACGTCCTCCGGTGCGCCGCCGGCGACATCCCGGACGACGTGCCGCCGGCCGTGGCCACGATCCTGGCCCGGCACGCACCGGCCGCCGCCAGGATGAACGCCTTCTACTGGAAACTGTTCGACGGCGAACTCCACGCCGAGTACCCCGGCCCGTAGGGCTAACCCACGACGACGAGACCGCTTTCGTAGGCGGCGATCACCAGCTGGGCGCGGTCGCGGGCGTGCAGCTTGGCCAGCAACTGCCCGATGTGGGTTTTCACGGTCGCCATGCTGACGACGAGGTGGTCGGCGATCTCGTGGTTGGACAGTCCCCGCCCGATGAGGGTGAGCACCTCGCGTTCCCGTGCCGTCACGCCGTCCAGGGCGCGGGTCGGCGGTGACCGGCGTTGCGGTTGCCGGGCGAACTCCCCGATGAGGCGCCGGGTCACGGTCGGGGCGAGCAACGCCTCGCCGGCCGCCACGATCCGGATCGCGGAGAGCAGGTCGCCGGCCGGGGTGTCCTTGAGCAGGAACCCGCTGGCGCCCGCGCGCAGTGCCGAGAAGACGTACGAGTCCAGGTCGTAGGTGGTCAGGATCAGCACCTTCACGCCCGCGGTCGCCGGTGCGCCGCAGATTCGCCGGGTGGCTTCGATCCCGTCGAGCTCGGGCATCCGGATGTCCATCAACACGACGTCCGGGCGCAGCGCGGTGGCCTGCTCGACGGCCCGCAGCCCGTCGCCGGCCTCGCCGACGACCTCCAGTCCGGCGGCGGCGCCGACCAGCACCGCGAAGCTCGCCCTCAGCAGCTGCTGGTCGTCGGCGATCAGCACCCGGATGTCGCTCACGCGGACACCGCCTCCAGCGGAAGCCTTGCGTAGACCCGGAAGCCGCGGCCCGGCAGTGGTCCGGCGGCGAACTCACCCGCGTAGACGGCGACCCGTTCACGCATGCCGATCAGCCCGTGGCCCGGGGGGTGGCCGTCCGGTGCGCGGCCGCCGTCGTCGGTCACTTCGATCTCCACGGCGTTGTCGGTGTGGTCGACCCGCACCACGCACCGCGCCGGAGCGGCGTGTTTGACCACGTTGGTCAGCGACTCCTGCACGATGCGGTAGACCGCGAGCCCGATGGTCGACGGTATCGCGTCGATCCCGGCGCCGACCCGCAGGTCGACCCGCACCGCGGCCTGCCGGGCGTGGTCGGCGAGCTCGGCCAGGCGGTCGGGGGTCGGCGCGGGTTCGAGTCGTTGCGTGCCCGGCGGTTCGTCGTCGACGACACGCAGCAGGCCGAGCATGCGGCGCAGTTCGCGGGCGGCCTCGCGGCCGGTGGCCTCGATGACCGACAGCGCGGACCGGGCCTCGTCGGGGCGCTCGTCGGCGACGTGGATGGCCACCGACGCCTGCACGGTGATCAGGCTCAGGCTGTGCGCGACGCCGTCGTGCAGGTCGCGCGCGATGCGCAGCCGCTCGTCGGTCAGCACCTGCTGGACCGCCCGCGACTCGTAGGCCCGGCGGGCACACACCGCGCGCCCCACCACCCAGACCGCGACCGGGACGATCATCTGCGTGCCGAGCAGGGTCAGGGAGTTCCCCCTGTCCGGCCGCGGCTCGAGCGCCACGGCGAGGACGACCGCCGCGGCGACCCCGCCGGCGGACAGGACCAGCGCGGTCACGGCACGACGGGCCGACGCTGTCACGGCCACCGGGTAGATCGCGAAGACGAGGACGCCGTCGAGCACCACGGCCGCGTGGGGTAGCACCCACCGCAGGGCCAGCGCCAGCACGCTGGCCCCGGTCACGACCGCCAGCACCGAACAGGGCCAGCGGCGGCGGACCACCAGCGGCAGCCCCATGAGCACCCCGGCGAGGACGGACAGCGGTGCGGGCTCCTCGACCGTCGACACCGGCCCGACGGCCGCCAACACGGCGGCGACGGTCAGCACCGCGGCGATCGCCAGGTCGCCGAGGACCTGGAACACGGGCCGGATCCTCACGAACACCGGCGGCCGAAGATCATGGGTCATGGCGAGACGTTAGCCAGTGCCCGCCAGGCTCCGACTCCGACCACGGTATGAGATCCACGATCAGACCGTGCTCCGATGTCCGCGCCCCGCCGATCCACGACCGTTGTCGGCATGAACGAACGACGTGAACTCACCACAAGCCATGGCACGACTGACAACCGGTCCAGGCGGAACCGGGCGCGGGGCATCACGATCGCGGGGGTGGTCGCGGATGCGGCGGGCCTCGCGGCGACGGTGCTGGCGCCACCGGCGGGCGCGATCATCGGTGGCACCGACGCCACCGAGGACTACCCCTTCATCGTGACCCTGCGCGACCCCAACGGCGTGCACTACTGCGGGGGTGCGCTCGTCGCCCCGCAGTGGGTGGTGACGGCCGGGCACTGCTCCCATGTCCCCATGGAGGGGCTCACCGTCCAGGTCGGCAGCAACAACGTCGAGGCGGGCGGCAGCGAGCGCGGGGTCACGGAGATCGTCACGCACCCCGACTACACCGCCGACCCGGACAACCTGCGGTACGACATCGCGCTCCTGAAGCTGGACGAACCGGTCGAGCACACGCCGATCGCGGTCGCCGCGGAGTCCGCCGCCCCGGGAACCGCGGTCCGTGCCCTGGGCTGGGGCATGACCTGCGAGTTCGGCAACGAGTGCCCGGACCCGCCGGTCACCCTGCAACAGCTGGACACCGAGATCGTCCCCGACGACCGGTGCGCGGGGACCGACGCCGCGAGCGACCTCTGCTCCGAGCACCCCACCGAACAGGCCCAGGCCTGCGCCCTCGACTCCGGCAGCCCCATGGTGCGCGAGAACGACGGACGGTGGGAGCTGACCGGCATCACCAGCCGCGACGGCGACGAGGCGACCAACCCGAACTGCGTCGGCCCGGGCGTGTGGACCGACGCCGCGGCCTACGCGGACTGGATCGAGACCACCACCGGAACCGGTGACGACCGCTGCGGCTTCGTGTGCAGGCTGCTGACGATCCTGTTCGGCCGCGCGTGAACCGCGTGGGTTCCAGTGGTACGACCAGCGACGTGACCTGGGCGACGGCGGCGGAAGCGTTGCGGCAGGCTGGATTGTCTGTTTGTGTCGTGCCATGCGGCGCGTGATCAGCCTCCTGAGCGCGCTCGTACTGCTGGCGACGACGGCGTGCACGGGCACGACACCCGACGGGCCGGAGCGCCCCGGGACGACGATCACCGTGCTGCAGCTCAACATCTGCCACGGTGGGCTGGCCGGCTGCTACCGGGGCGACGCGGCGCTGGCCAGGGCCGTCGAGGTCATCCGGTCGAGCGAACCACACGTGCTGTCGGTGAACGAGGCGTGTTCGGGTGACATCGACCGGCTGCGGCCGGCCATGGGATCCGCGCGGACGCTGTTCGTCGCGGCGCGCAACCTCGACGGCACGCCCGCGCTGTGCCGGGACAGCGGCCAGCAGTACGGCAACATCATCATGGTGGCGGCCGGGTTCGCCGGCAGCACCGAGGAGTCCGGCACCTACACCGACCAGTACCGCGCCCCGGACGGCCACAAGGAGCTGCGGTCCTGGGCCTGCCTGCCCGCCGGCCGCCTCACCGCCTGCACCACCCACCTGTCCTCCGACAGCGCGCCGACCGCGCTCGCGCAGTGCCGGGACCTGATGAGCCAGGTCGCCGGCTACCCGCGGCCGGCCGTCATCGCCGGGGACTTCAACCTGAACGACCAGGGCATGCGGGACTGCGACCCCACCGGGTTCGCCCGCCGCGGCGACGGCGGCGTCCAGCACATCTACGCCAGCGACGACCTGAGGTTCACCGAGACCACCAGGATCGACATGACCGGCACCACCGACCACCCCGGCTGGCTGGCCACCCTGGCCGACTCCTGACGGCCCTCCACAGGATCTTCACAGATCACCCCGACCGTCTCCACGGCCCTTGCCTAGAGTCGGCCCCATGGAACTGGGAGGACGGCGCGTACTCGTGGTGGAGGACGACCTCACCATCGCCGAGTCGATCAGCGCGCGGCTGCGGGCCGAGGGGTTCGCCGTCGAGGTCGCGCACGACGGGCCCGCCGCGGTCGCCGCCGACGTCGACGGCGAGCCGGACCTGGTGGTGCTCGACGTGATGCTCCCCGGGTTCGACGGGCTCGAGGTGTGCCGCCGGATCCAGGCTCGCCGCCCGGTCCCCGTCCTCATGCTCACCGCGCGTGCCGACGAGACGGACATGCTGGTCGGCCTGGGCGTCGGCGCGGACGACTACCTGACGAAGCCGTTCTCCATGCGGGTGCTGAGCGCGCGGGTGCACGCGCTGCTGCGCCGGGTGGAGCGGTCGGCGCTGCTGGGCGCCGCCGAGGCGCGGATCGTGCTGGGTGACCTGGAGATCGACATCGAAAGGCGCCGGGTGGCACGCGGCGGGATCCCGGCCCAGCTCACGCCCATCGAGTTCGACCTGCTCGTGCACTTCGCGCGGCGGCCGAGGGCGGTGCAGCCCCGGGAACGCCTGCTCAGCGAGGTGTGGGACTGGGACGCACACGGCACCGCCTCGGGCACCCGCGCGGTGGACAGCCACATCAAGGCGTTGCGGCGCAAGCTGGGCGCGGACCTCATCCGCACCGTGCACGGCGTCGGCTACGCGCTGGAGGTGGGCCCGTGAGGACGTTCCTGGGCAGGCTGGTCGACCTGCTGCCCCGGCCGCTCGACCCGATCCGGTCGATCAAGCTGAAGCTCGCCATCCTGCTGGTCTGCTCCGGCGGGGTCGCGTTCGCGTACTTCAACTACCGGATCGGCTGGCTGCCGCCGGCCACCACGGTCACCGCGATCGTGCTGGCCCTGATCACCTCGCAGATCCTGGCGCACGGGATGACCAGGCCGCTGCGGGAGATGACGACCGCCGCCCGCGCGATGGCCCGGGGCGACTACACCCGCCGCGTCCGCGCCACCGCGCGCGACGAGGTCGGCGAGCTGGCACACGCCTTCAACCAGATGGCCGCCGACCTCGACGCCGCCGACCAGCAGCGCCGCGAGCTGATCGCGAACGTCTCACACGAGCTGCGCACGCCGATCACCGCGTTGCACGGTGTGCTGGAGAACCTCGTCGACGGGGTCGCCGAGCCCGACCCGGCGACGCTGCGGACCGCGCTCGCCCAGACCGAACGGCTCGGCCTGCTGGTCACCGAGCTGCTCGACCTCTCCCAGATCGACGCCGGCGCGTTCACCCTGGACCTGGAGGAGTTCGACCTCGAGCTGCTGCTCGACGAGGTCGCCGCCGAGGCCGAGGTGATGGCCGCCGCCGTCGGCCGGGGTGTCCGGTTCACCCTGGACGTCCAGCCCCCCGGGGCCGGCGCGGTCGCCGACCGCGAGCGGCTCTACCAGGTCGTGCTCAACCTGCTCGACAACGCGGCCCGCCACGGTCCCGCGGGCGGCAAGGTGCACGTGTCCGCCCAGGCCCGGGAGGACGACGTCGTGATCGAGGTCCGCGACGAGGGCCCGGGCATCCCGGCCGAGGAGCGCGACCGGGTCTTCGAACGCTTCACCCGCGGCGAGCGGGCCGGTGGCGGCGGCACCGGGCTCGGCCTGGCCATCGCCCGGTGGGTGGTCGACCTGCACGGCGGCAGCATCGGCGTCGTCGTGCCCGGGCAGCTGCCGCCCGGCGAGCCCGAGGGCTGCCGCATCCGCGTGGTCCTGCCCACTCCCTGAGTCCGTTCCGAGCCCGGCGCCTTCCCGGCGTGCCGGGCGGCGCAGCCCTGCCCGAAAACCCTTCCTGGAGACTCCCGTGACCGAAACCGAGAACCCGAAACCGAAGCCGGAGGCCCGGCCCGGAACGGTGCCCGCGGCCCCGCCCTTGCTGACGCGGCCGTTCACGCCGCCGAAGTCGGCCGTGGTGGCGGTGCCGCCGTCGATGCTGCCCGCCGCGGTCGCCGCCGGCGTCGGCGCCGCCGTGCTGGTGCCGCTGGACCGGCCGGGGCTCGGCTGGGCCCTGGCCGGGCTCGCCGTCGTGGCGGCCGTCGTGTACTCCGACCGGCGGTCCCGGGCCGCCGGCGCGCCCCGGCACTTCACCCGGACAAGTCCGGTGTGGACGGTCGCGGCGCTCGCGTTGCTGGCCGCCGGGTTCGTGCGCGCGTCGGGGTGGCTGTTCGTGTTCTGCGTGATTGCCGCGGGCGTGACGGGATCGCTGGCCGTGGTCGGCAGGCGGAGCGTCCACTCCGTGTTCTACGAGGTGTTCGCCGTGCCGATCGAGGCGCTGCGTTCCCCGCCGTGGGTCTGGCGCGCGGTCCGGCAGCGGGCCGAGGGCGGTGCGAACGGGGCGCGGCGGCGGATCGCGCTGTCCGTGCTGGCGTCGGTGGTGCTGCTCGCGGTGTTCGTCCCGCTGCTGAGCGGCGCGGACGCGACGTTCGCGCACCTGGTGACCTCGCTGATCCCGGAGGTCGACGCCGGCACGTTCTTCGGGTGGGTCCTGGTCTTCGTCGTGGCCGGGTTGTGCGTCGCGGGCGCGTGTTACCTGCTCGCGTCACCACCTCCCGCCGCGGACGAGGACGTGGCCCGGCGGCGGCTGGCGCACCGCGTGGAGTGGGCGTTGCCGCTGGGCGTGCTGGTGGCGTTGTTCACGGTGTTCGTCACCGTGCGGTTGGTGGTGCTGTTCGGCGGCGGCGAGTACATGCGGCGGACCGCCGGGCTCACCGCCGCCGACTACGCCCGGGGCGGGTTCTGGCAGCTGTGCGTGGTCACCGTGCTGACGCTCGCCCTGGTCGGGGCGGCGCTGCGCTGGGCGCCCAACAGCACGCGGGCGGACCGGGTCTGGCAGCGTGCGCTGCTGGGTGCGCTGAGCGGGCTCACCCTGGTGCTCGTCGCGTCGGCGCTGAGTCGCATGTGGACATATCAGCAGGCGTACGGGTTCACCGTGCTGCGGCTGCTGGTCGAGGCGTGCGAGATCTGGCTGGGCACAGTGTTCGTGATGGTGCTGCTTTCGCTGGTCCGCCTGCGCCCGGCCTGGCTGCCCCGCGCGGCGGTGGGTGCCGCGGCCGCCGCCCTGCTCGCGCTGGTGGCCCTGGATCCCGAACGGTTCATCGCGGACCGCAACATCGACCGGGCGGAGCACGGCATGCCACTCGACATCGGGTATCTCAGCGGGTTCTCCGCCGACGTCGTGCCCGCCGCCGAGCGGCTGCCGGAACCGCGGCGCTCCTGCGTGCTCCGGGCCGTGGCCGCGCGACTCGACGACGACGGCTGGACCACCTGGAACCTCAGCCGGTCCGCGGCCAGGGACGTCCTGGCCGCCTACGGACCGTTCGCCGAGTGCTGACCGGCCAGGACTGTCCGGCTGTCAGCGGCGTGCGCCGCGGAAGATGTTGCCCTCGGTGGACAGGTAGTTGTCGGCGTAGTCGAACCGGCGGGCGTCGCCGAAGATCAGCCAGTAGTACTTGAGCTGCTCGGACCACCAGTAGCCGGGGCAGAAGTCGCCCTGGGTGACCGGGGTCGTGGTCACGTCGTCGAGGATCGTGTAGCCGTAGCGGACCCGGGAGGTCCTCTTCATCTGCTGGTAGTGGGTGAACGCACGCCGCCGGAACACCTCGTCCCGGGTCGCCAGCCAGAGCATGAACGCCGAGTCGGCGAACTCCGGGCGGAGCTGGTTCCCCCGGCTGGTGGCGGCGAGGGTGGTGTAGTCGATCCCTTCGGGCAGCACGCCGTAGCGGTCCTGCACCGCGTTCCACGAGTCGTGGTAGGACCGGCCGCGGGGCAGGTCGCCGGACTGGCCGAGCAGGCCCGCGTAGAACGAGGCGAGCTCGCTCTGCGTGCGGCTCACGACGTCTCCGGTGTACGCGTCCACCTGGGCGAACCACAGCCGGCCGTCGACCGTGTCGGGCTGGTGCGCGACGATCGCCGCGGTCAGCACGTCGTACCAGTGCTTGAGGTCGCGGTCGCCGAACAGTGCCCAGCCGTCGAAGAGGTACTCGTAGAACGAGTCGGCCGGCGGGCCGATCGTCGCGGTGCGGTTGAGGAACTGGCCGGTCTCCGCGTGGATGGCGTACGGCAGCAGGTCCAGCGGGGTGCGCCGCTCGAACGTCGTCTGGAACGCCCGCTTCGCCGCGTCGTAGAAGCGCCGGTCGCCCGTCAGCCGGGAGAGGTAGCCGAACTCGGTGATGTAGGTGCCGGTCTCGGCCAGGTTCGTCTCGGGTTGGGTCACCACCCCGGTGCGCAGGTTCACGAACCGGTAAGGGATCCCGGTCGGCGACGTGGTGAACGCCACGAGCAGCCGCTCGCCGAGGTCCGCGGCCAGCCGCAGCAGGAGGCGTTCCCCGGTGCAGTGGTAGCCGGACAGCAGGCCGCCGAGCATCCGGATGTTGGTCTCGAAGACCTGGACCGACGCGTCGACGTCGAAGCGCAGGTTGCGCCTGATCCAGGCCAGGCCCTGCTCGAGCTCGCGGTCCAGCTCCATCAGCCAGAGCGTGTCCAGCGCCTCGACGATGGTGAGCCCCATCGGGTGGCCGTCGACGAAGAACTCCTCGAAGCCGCCGGACACCGGTTTGATCTGGTCGTGGCCGAATGCTCTGTCCACGTAGGACCGCCAGGCGAACCTGGTCTCGCGCCGCACGTCCTCGGCGACCGTCCGCCACGAGGCCGGCGGCGTGATCTCCTGCTGTGGGGCTGGAACCGCACCCTTGCCGGCGGGCGGGGGCGCGGAGGGCGACGAGTCGGGCGGTGCCGGGTCGGCGGCCGCCAGCCGCCCGGTGAGCGTGGTCAGCCCGGCCGTGCCAAGCAGGGTGAGCATGCCGCGTCGGGGCATGGCCATGGCACATCCTCCGTTACCTGTTGACCGCGCTAGCCACCTTCCCGCCAATCACGAACATCGTCAACCCTGGGCGCGGCGGCCGGATGTGCGGCCAGGTACCGCCGCGCGGACCGGCGCCGCCAGAACCGGACGTGCGCCCACGAACCGATCACCACACTCGCGACCACCCCGATGCCCATCGCCGGCCGGTCCGCCGCCGCGGCGTTCACGGCGGCGACGAGCAACACGACCGCCGACACCGGCATGACGGTCATGAAGAGGATGGTCAGCCCGTTCACGCCGAGCCCCGTGCCGGGCACGTGGGAGGTGGTCCGCGGCCGCCGGTACGCCGCGACCCCACGCGTGCCGTGCGCCCGCCGATGCTCGTCGCGCCGCGCCCCGAACCGCGAGTGCCGCCGAACCCACCGCATCCGCACGCGAACGGCCGCGACCACGGACGAAACCCGTTCCTGGTCGACCCGCAGCCTGCGCCGGCGGCCGGTGGCCAGAACCTCCACGCCGTCACCGCCCCGCACGGTGTGGAGGTCGTACCACGACACCACCCACCGCTCGGCTGCCTCGACGACCACCAGACAGTCGTGGCGCAGCAGGAGGTGGTCGGTGGCCCGCAGGTTGACCCGCACGTCCAGGCCGGTGTCGAGGGTGTCCACACCGGGCTGCTCGACCAGGTGTCCGACACCGAAGCGGACGAGCAGGAACCCGCCCGCGCCAAGCAGTGCGGCGAGCGGGACGTCGAACAGGAACAGCAGGTGCCACCGCTGCGCGGAGCTGAGCCCCGACACTCCCCCGACCACCCCCATGGCGACGAGCGAGGGGGCGGCGGTGAACACGCCGATCCTCGGCCAGGCCGTCACCTCGCGGCGGGTGACCAGCATCGCGACCAGCCCGGCGAGCAGAGCCAACCCACTCCACAACGCCACGGCCGGCACGAAGTCGGCGATCACCCGCGACAGCGGGGCCCCGGGCCGGATCAACCAGTGATGCCACACCGCCACAACATCGGCGACCACCACCGGCAGCAGGATTCCGGCGAGCACGCACGGCGCACTCACCCACCACCTGCGAGCGAGACCCGGTCCGGCCGGCAGATCGCCGGCCCGGGTCTCACTCCCCGAAGCCGCCATCACCTGGAACCCGCTGTTCCTCCACAAAGCCGCCGTCTGGCAGCACGGCCCACTCCCCTGGCGCTCCTCGTGCTCGAGGCCGGCCGTTCCCGCGGCGTCGTCGGTTCATGCCCACCTCCCCAGCAATGCCGATTCACCCCAGACCTCAATCCCCCGCACCGCCACCAGCCGGAACCCACTGCTCCTCCACAAAACCGCCACCCGGAACCCCACCCCCTCCAGCAACTTCTCCTCGTGCTCACATCCGTCTTCCCGGCAGCCCTCATCGTGAACACATCCATACCCACCTCCCACCAATGCCGGCCCACCCCAGACCTCATTCCCCCGCACCGCCACCAGCCGGAACCCGCTGCTCCTCCACGAAGCCGCCGTCCGGAACCTCGCCGCCCTCCGCCACCTTCTCCTCGTACTCGTACTGGATGCCGGCCGTCCGGGTGCCCTCGTTCGTGAACACGTTCATGCCGGCCTCCTTGCCGACATCGACGGCGTGCTCGGCAATCCCGGCCGCGGGGTGGTCCTCGATCCACCGATGCAGATCCCCCGCACGCCCGACGCCGTGGTCGTGGAAGTCCTCCACCCGGCCGTCGATGATCTCCTCGCGTTCCCTCGCCAGCCGGTCGGCCTCGCGGTTGATGTCGTTGCCCTCGTGCCGCAGCTGGTTGTGGCTCTGTTCGAGGTCGTGGCGCTCCCGGTTCAGGGCCCGGTCCTCCTGGTTGAGCGCGCGGTTCTCGTCCTTCAGCGGCCCCCGCTCACCGTTGAGCCGCCGGACGTCGCCCCGGTTGTGCTCGTTCAGCGCCCGGTCCAGGTCGTTCTGGTTGCGCCCGAGGGCATCGCGGTTGGCGGCCAGGTTCTGCTCGTTGTCGACCGCGCGCTCGTTGTGGCCTGCCTCCCTGCCCAGCTGGTCCTGCGAGTGTGCGCCGTGCTCGGTCACCCGTTCGTTGTGCGCGCTTGCCCGCGTGTTGAAGTCGTCGACCTTGCCGGCGGCCCGCTCGAAACCGTCGCCGGCGTCGCGCAGGGCGGTCTCGGACGTCTTGGCCCCCTTGGCCAGTTCCTCGGTCTCCCGCACGACCTTGCTCACCTTGCCGGCGTTGCTGGCCGCGAGCGACGCGCCCTCGGCGACCTCGTCGGCGATGAACGCGGCCTCGCTGCCACCGAAGGTCACCGGGGCCAACGCGCTCGCGGCGACGAACTTCACGATCGCGTCGCCGACGAACTGGGCGATGGAGTCGCGGATGACACCCCGCGTCGTGCCGACGATCATCGCCGCGGTGTGCATTGCCTGGGTGGCGCCGTCGAGGTGGGCGGCCAGGCCGTTGACCGCCTGCTGGTAGTTCTGCGCCGCCCGGCGGTAGCCGTCGGCGGCCGGCCCCTGGGTCCGCTGCAGCGTGCCCACCGACCTGACGTAGTTCTCCGCGCTGGACCGCAGGTGCTCGGCGACGTTCTGCAGCGTCTGCGCCTTGGCCGTGACGGCCTCCGGGTCACCGGCGAGCCAGTCCAGCGGCTTCTTCAGGAAGCTGACGTGCTCGATCAGCCAGCCGATGCCGGCCCCGGCGAGGCTGCCGAGCGGGTCCATGGCCATCCCGAGACCGTCGAGCCCGTCGGCGGCGAGGTCCATCGCGAGGCCGCCCCAGTTGCCGGTGGCGGCGTCCTGGATGGTCGAGGCGACGTCGTTGAACAACCCGCCGCCCTCGGTCGCCTTGGTCAGCCCACCGTGTTCGAGGTCGGTCGGCGCGATGGTGAAGTTCGACAGCGGGTGGGTGACCGGGTTGGGGTTCGCCTGCCCCTCCGACTCGGCCAGCAGCGGGTTGCCCTCGGTCATCGGCCCAGCCCTCCGGCGATGTCGTTGAACGTGTCGGCGTGCCGCCGGTCGGTCTCGACGTGGCTCTCCCGCATCGCCCTGAGCTGGTCGGCGATGTGGTTGCCGGCCGTGACCGACGCGGCGATCGCCCGGTTCGCGCCGTCTGTCCAGTAGTGCAGCGACCACGACCAGGTCGAGCCGATCAGCCCGAACGCGTTGACGTCGATCGGCTGGAGCGCGGACCTGGTCGCGCCGTCGACGGCGTTCACGAGGTCCCGGACCTCCGTCTCGTGCCCCTGCAACTCGGCCGGGTCCAGCTCGAACCCGTCGCCCGGCGGTGCCATCACCAGCCCTCCTCACGTGCCAGCGGACTGTCCATGCCGAAGCTCTCGTCCTCCTCGTCCGCGATCTGACGGCGGGCCGGGGGTGGCACCGGCCTCGCGGGCTCGACGAGGTCCTCCTCGTTGAGCGCCTGCCCGCCCGGATAGTCCGACAGTTCGGTTTCGGCCGGTTCCTCCGCCAGGTCACTCGGCGGAATCTGCTCCTCGACGAACCGCATCGCGTCGCTGTCCGCACCGACCAGCGGCGTCATGATCGCGAGAATCTCCTGGGACGCCCGCGCCTGAGCCTGCCGGGCGGTCGCCATCACCACCGCGGCCAGCCGACTGCGTGGCACCTGGTCCGCGGCCGGCCCGAACGACAGGCTCCGCAACGCCCCGCCCCCGTTGACCGTGACGGTCACCGCACCGTCCTGACTGGACGCCGTGCCGGCGAGGTGCCGGATCCGGTCCCTGGCCTCGACCGCCCGCGCGGCGAGGGTCGAGACATCCTGCGTATAGGAATCGACGAGCTGTTTCGGGTCCACCGGAACTCCACGGGCGCTGACGGGTTTTCTCCCGTGCACGTTATCGCTGATCCAGCCCCGAGCGGAGCCCATCCAACATTCCCGCCGCATTAATGACGAAATGGCAAGGTTTGGGCGGAATGCACATATCTGGAACTCTTTGGCAGATTACTGTCCCGTTTGCCCGTTTCGCCGCGTCATCCAGCGACCGGAAAGGTCAAGTATATGCCAAGTAAAGATCAGCGGTTCGCCGAAGGACGATTTCTCCCGCGGGGAGGCGTCAACGTGGACCGCCTTACCCGAGTTGGTGGCAGCCGTGTCAGCTCGTAGTTAGCATGAATACCTGGGGGATGAGTGAGCGTCGAGGGGGACTCATGACGCTACGGATGGTGTTCGACCGACAGGACCTGCAACGGGTGCGACTGGCCACTGACGCGGATCCGATGTGGGAGCTGGTACTCGGCGTGGTGAACATCCGCGCCCGGCGCCTACCGGCACCCCTGATGCCGTGGCGACGGGAGGCCGCGGCTCGGCTCGGTGGCTCCGACCGCGGTTCCCAGGCGGTGTCGCTGCTGCACCGGCTTGTCACCCCCGAGGGCAACTTTCCCGACTTCCTTACGCCACCGGGACTCGTGCGCGACATCGACGCGGGATGCGAGGCAGTGGCATGCACGTCCGGACCCCGGCTCACCCTGGATCTCGGCGCGGTGTTCGCCGGCCGTGCGGTTCCCCTCTGGGTCCGCACGCTGGCCGGCGGGGACCGTGAACGGGTGGGGGAGGTGGTCCGAGCTGTGCGGGCCGGCCACGACCTGCTGGTCGCACCGCACTGGGCAGCCGTGCGCGACGTCGTCGTCGCCGACCGTCGCCGGCGCGCCAGGCAGGCGCTGACGGAAGGGATCGGCGCGTTGCTGAACAGCCTGCCGGGCGTCCTCGGCTGGGACGGGCAGGTGCTCCACACCCGGTATCCCGAGGAACGCACGGTACATCTGGGTGGCCGCGGGCTCATCCTGCTGCCGTCCTACTTCTGCTGGGGCAATCCGGTGACCTGGATAGACCCGGAGCTACCGCCGGTGCTCGTGTACGAGGCCGCCGGCCCCCGCGAAAGAAACCTCGACGGGTCCATCCCCGAGCGGCTGGTGTCGCTGATGGGCCGCACCCGAGCCGAGTGCCTACGCCTGTTGCTGACCCCGCACACCACCACCGAGTTGGCCGAGCACGTCGGCACGTCGATCGGCACGGCGAGCAAGCAGGCAGCCGTACTGCGGGACACCGGCCTGATCACGAGCGAACGGCAGGGCATGGCCGTGCTCCACAGCATCACCCCGCTCGGCGTGGCCCTTCTCGTCGGCGACCACGCCGACCTCTGACACCTACCCGTTCCGTTTTTTTTGGGGGATTTTCATGCTGTTGACATCACGTGTGCCGTCCGCCCTGGTCGCCGTGGCGCTGGGGCTCCTCGCGCTTGGCGCGCCGCCCGCCGAGGCCGCGCCTGCGGCCACCGGTGGATTGTTCATGCAGGTGGTCGCACACGAGGACGACGACCTTTTCTTCATGAATCCCGACATCGACCAGTCGATCGCCGCCGGGATTCCCAGTGTCACCGTCTACGTCACGGCGGGTCAGATAACCGGCGACGGCGCCACCGACGAAATCCGGGCGCGGAATCGGCAACGTGGTGAGCAGAACGCCTACGCCACCATGGCCGGGGTGGCGGATGGTGACGACACCACCCAGCAGGAATGGGTCGGGCAGGTCTGGCAGCTGGCCGGGAGGTCGGTCGAGCGGTACACCCTGCGGGCCCGGCCGGACGTGGCGCTGGTGTTCATGAACCTGCACGACGGCAACCTGGGCAACGTCGACCGGCTGGGCGGGACCGACGACACGGTGGTACCCGCCGGCGGTCTGGTCACGTCGTCCTCGCACTACACCCGGAACGACGTGGTGACGGTGCTGCGGGCGATGATGACCGCCTACCAGCCGACCGTGCTGCGCGGCCAGGACGCCGAACCCGACCGCCGTTACGCCGCCGACCACGCCGACCACGTCGCCACCGCCCGGTTCGCGCAGGACGCGGCCGTGGGCTACCCCAACCCGCTGACGCAGCTGAACTACCGCGACTACAACATCGGCGACGTGCCGCCGAACCTCGACGCCGCACAGGCCGACCGCAAGAGCGCGATCGTCGAGCAGTACTACCTGTACGACCACGACTTCAAGAACTCACACCAGGGCGACGCCTGGCTCTCCCGGATGTACTACCGCTGGCCCCCCGGCACCGCGTGGGCGGCGCGGAACGCCGACGGCCGGGCGCAGGCGTTCGTGGTCCGCAACGGCGCCGTGTACACCTACCGGCAGGCGACCACCGGCGGCTGGACCGGTCCGCAGCGGCTGGCCGACCCGGGTGGGCCGGTGGCACCGGGGCTGGCGGTCGGCCGCAACCAGAACGGCACCCTGGAGGTGTTCGCGCACAGGCTGAGCGACCACCACCTCCTCTCCCTGCCGCAGACCGCGGCGGGCGGCGACTTCCGCGACTTCTGGTTCGACCTCGGCAACCCCAACGAAGGCACCGCCAACCAGGACCAGGTCGGCACGCCGGCGGTGGCCGGCAACGGTGACGGGCGGCTGGAGGTCTTCGTGAAGAACGGTGGCGGCGGGGTGAGCACCCGGTACCAGACGGCCCCGAACGGCAGCTGGAACCCGGGCTGGGTGGACATGTTCGGCACCGACGTGCAGGACGGGCTCGCCGCGATCACCAACCCGCAGGGCCGCATCGAGCTGTTCGCCAGCACCCGGGCCACGATCCTGCACTGGTACCAGGGCACACCGAACGGGGCGTTCATCCGCAACGAGTCGTTCCCGGGCAGCCAGCCGGCGAGCCCACCGAGCGCCGCGCTGGACCAGGACGGCCGGATCGAGATCGCCTACCGGCAGCCGGGCACCGGCCAGCTCATGCTCGCCTACCAGGTCCAGGTCGGCGGTGCCTGGCAGACCGCCCCGGTGAACATCGGCGGTGACGGCGGCAGCGGCCAACCGGCGCTGGTCACCGCACCGCTGAACGCCGACGCCCGGATCATGGTCTTCGAGCGCAACGGCCGCGCCGGGCTGAGCACCACGCGGCAGGCCGGCCCGAACGCCGGCTTCGGGCCCTGGACGGACCTGACCGGGGTGCTCGTCGCGCAACCCGCGGCTGTGACCGACAACGCCTCCCGGGCCGTCGTCCTCGCGACCGGACCCGACGGGTTGTACCTGCGGCAACAGACCGCCACCGGCGGCGACGCGCCTTTCGGTGACTGGGTGCGGCTCGCCGGCTGATCCCGGTTTTCCCTCCTATGTGGACACACAAAAAAAATCCCCGCGATGTTCCCACCGGTCTATCGTCGCAACAAAGACCGGGTCCCGATGAAAAGGAGCAGTCATTTTGTCTCCGACGATCGACACCCTGCCATTGCCATTGCCGCTGCCGCGCGGAGAGGTGTGCCCCTTCGGGCCGGCGCCCGAGGTCGCCGAGCTCCGGGAGCACTCGCCGGTGGTGAAGGTGACCTGCCCGACCGGCATCGACGCCTGGCTGGTCACCCGCTACGCCGATGTCCGGGAGGTGCTCGGCGACCCGGCGCGGTTCAGCCTGCGCACCGGGCAGGCGGGCCACGTGCTCGTCAACCAGCCGCCGGACGCCGAGATCGAGGAGGGCGACTTCAACCGGATGGACGGCCAGGACCACCTGCGCTTCCGCCGGGTGGTCGCGCCCGCCATCACCACCGTCAAGCGCACGGAGCTGTTCCGGCCGCTGGTCCAACACCGCGTGGACGAACTGCTGGACGCACTGGCGGCCGAAACGGGCCCGATCGACCTGCACGAGCGGTTCTCCAACCCACTCACCTCGTCGGTCGTCGCCGAGCTGCTCGACGTTCCCTACGCCGACCGCCACCTGTTCGGCAACGTCGCCACCGCGTTGTTCGACGCCACAACAGAAGTCGACGACGTGGACGCGGCGAAGTCCCCGCTGCTCGACTACGTGCACGAGCTGGTGCTCCAACGCATGCGGGAACCGGGCGACGACGTGATCAGCGTGATAGCCGCCAAAGCGCGGGCCGCGGACCACCCGTTCACCGAGCTGGAGCTGACGAAGATCGCGGCCGGCCTGCTGGTCGCCGGCTTCGACACCACCGCCGGCATCATCACCTACGGCGTGCTGGCCCTGCTCGACAGTCCCGAGCAGTTCGCGCTGCTGCGTGACGACCCGGCCCTCGCCGCGAACGCCGCGGAGGAAATCCTGCGCCTGCTGTCGAACGGCGCCGGCCTGATGCGGGTCGCGACGGTCGACACCGAGATCGCCGGCACGGCCATCGCGGCCGGCGACTTCGTCGTGGCCGCGGTGCAGGGCGCCAACCACGACCCCGACCAGTTCACCGACGCGGACCAGTTGGCCGTCACCAGACCACGCGGCGCACACCTCGGCTTCGGCTACGGCCCGCACCAGTGCCCCGGACAGCACATCGCACGTCTCGAGCTCGCCACCGTGCTGGGCACGCTGCCGCGCCGAATTCCGTCGCTGCGGCTGGCCGTGCCGTTCGACCGGATCGAGTTCAGGACGAACACCGTCGTGTTCGGACCGGCGAGCCTGCCGGTCACCTGGAACGAGATCCGGCCGGCCGAACAGTCCGGCGGTTAAGGATTGGCCGCGTGCGTTCGACGCCACGTAGGGTGCCGGCCATGGCTTGTCGCATCTCCGAGCTGGTGATCAAATGCCGGGATCCGCAACGGCTGGCGGCGTTCTGGGCCGAGGTACTGGACTTCACCGTGCTCGACACCGACTACGGCGCGGTCGCGGTACCGCGGGAAGGGTTCGGTGGACTGCAGCCGGCACTGGTCTTCCTCCCCACCACCGAGCCCAGGGCGGGCCGGCTGCCGCTGCACATCGACGTCAACGCCACCGACCGCGACCAGGACGCCGAGCTCGAACGCCTCCTCGAGCTCGGGGCGCGCCCGGCCGACATCGGCCAGACCGGTCAGGAGAGCTGGCACGTCCTGGCCGACCCCGAGGGCAACGAGTTCTGCCTCCTGCACGGCCGCCTGAGCTGAGCCGGTCAGCAGGTCGAGGTTGACCGCCACCGTCCCGAAAGGAGGTTTCAGCCTCGGCTGAAACAGGGTGAGCCCGGCAGGCCACGCGGTTACGTTGGGGCCGCGCCGCCGTCGTCACGGCGGCCCTGTTGATTGGGGAGGAAGTCCGTTGAGATCGAAGATTGGCGTGTTCCTGGGGGTCGTCACGCTGGCCGTGGTCGCCGTGATCGCGAGCGCGGGAGCGGCGAGCGCGTCGACCGGGTTCACCGCGCAGGCGGAGGCGGCCGGGTTGTCCGCCGGGCAGGCCGACGCGTTGCAGGCCAAGGTGGACGCCTATCTCGCCAAGCTGAACGGGCGCGGCACGCAGGTCTCGCCCAACCAGATCGACCTGGGTGGGGCGGTGCTGAACGTCACCGTGCCGGGCGAGACCAGGCCTCGTCAGCTCGGGGACCTCGGCGTGGCCGGCGTGGCCCAGTGCAACGGGGGCGCCCGCTACGGGTGGTTCTGCGCCTACCAGTACGACTACCGGGCCGGCGACAACATCGGGATGTACAGCTGTGACAACTACTTCATCCCGTGGAGCGGTCCACTCGGCTCGTGGGAGAACAACCAGACCCCCGGCACCGTCCCGAGGATGCACTACGTCGACGGCAGCTACGGGCCCCTGCCGGCGGCGTACTCGATCCGGTTGTACGGCGTCTGGTGGGATGGTGTCCACTCGATCACGAACTGCCTGAACTGACGGCACGGCTGTCCTCCGCGCGGGTTCCGCGCGGAGGACGGTCTCAGGTGACTCCGGGGCACCGGTTGAGCAGTGCGGTGCCCCGGGCGGAGACCCGGTGCAGCGCCGAGCCCCGGTGCCGGACGGTGGTCACCAGGCCGGCGTTGCGCAGCACGGTCGCGTGCTGGCTCGCGCCGGCCAGCGAGATGCCGATGGTCCTGGCGAGGTCGGTGGTGTTCAGGTGGGTCCGGTCGGCGATGGCGCGCAGCACGGCCGTCCTGGTGTGGCCCAGCAACGCGGTCAGGGACCGGGTGCTGGCGTCGGGGTCCGCGCAGCAGCCCAGCGCCCAGTCCGGGTCCCGGTCGACCGGGTACACCAGCACCGGCGTGTCGAACTGGTTCAGCAACGTGATCGGGTTGTGCCAGCAGAAGAACGACGGCTGGAGGATCAGCCCGCGGCCCGCCAGGCACAGCTCCTGGTCGACCGGGTACGCCACGTCGAGCACCGGGGCGCGCCAGGTGACCGTGGGGTGCAGGGTGGCCAGCACGGACTCGAACCCCGACGCCACGGCGAGGTCGGCACGCTTGTCGCGGTCGGCACGCACGTGGTGGCGGGTGCTCGGCCAGTGGGGCGCTAACGCGTTCGCGTGGTAGTTCGTGAGCGCGGCACGAAGCCGTCCCAGCGCCTCCACCTCACCGGCGGCGATGCCCGACACCCATGCCGGCAGGGCACCCTCGGCCGCGAGTTGGGTGAGGTCGGCACGCAGCCGCCGTTTCGGCGTGCTCATCACCAGTTCGAGGCCGGCGGCGAAGTCGGGCACCGGCGACGCCGGCGTCAGGAAGTCCGGCGAGTACCCCTTCGGCCGGTACAGCGCGCGGAGCAGCCCGCCCCGCGGCGCCGGCCGCGCCCGCAGCGAACGCCGCCACATGCCGAACACCGGCTCGCCCTGCCGGGTCTGCGCCATGTGGAGGCTCAGCAACGCCTCCCACATCGGATCCGGCTCGGCCGCGACCCGGATCCGCAGCAGATCCTCTGTGGAGAAGTGAATGCGCAACACGGTGTCCCCCATCGCCTGTGCAGGCCCAAACCTAGCCGATCACGGGCGCACCCGGAGCACAATGGGGAACCGGCGGAGGGCGACCCCGATCACCCCGGCGACGAGGAGAGCCGCAGGGCGTGTGGGCTCCGCTGAGCGTGGCCCGTGCCGTTATCCGGCGGTCAGGCCGCCGTCCACGGCCATGGCGTGTCCGGTGACGAAGGAGGCGGCGTCCGAGCACAACCAGGCGGCCGTCTCGGCGATCTCGGTCGGTTCGCCGATTCTGCGCATGGGTTGTAGCGCGCCGGCCTGCTCCTCGGTGACCACGCCCTGCCGGATGCTGTCGTCCAGCATGGCGGTGCGGACCGCCGCGGGGCAGATGGCGTTCACCCGGATCCCGCGGGTCGCGTATTCCAGGGCGGCGGCTCGGGTGAGGCCCACGACCCCGTGTTTGGCCGCGACATAGGCGCTCATCCCCTGCCCGAAGCCCACGACCCCCGCGACCGACGAGACGTTGACGACGGCCCCCGAGCCGGACTCGAGCATCTGCCCGATCTCGTACTTCAGGCAGAGCCAGACTCCCGTGAGGTTCACGGCCAGCACCTGCTGCCAGTTCTCCTCGGTGCTCTCGTGGAGCGGTGTGACCACCCCGTCCACGCCCGCGTTGTTCAACGCACAGTCCAACTGCCCGAAGCGGTCGACAGTGGCCCGCACCAGGTCCGCCACGTCCCGGGCGGAGGTCACGTCAGCGGGCACGAAGACGGCCTCACCCCCGTTCTGGTTCACCCGTGCCGCGGTCTCGTGGCCGCCCTTCTCGTCGATGTCGCCGAGGACCACCCGCGCCCCGTGCCCGGCGAACACCATGGCGGCCGCCGCGCCGATTCCTGACGCGGCACCGGTGATCAACGCGGTCCTCCCGGGCAGAAGAGTCATCCGGAGCTCCCTTCAGCGCTACTCGTACTGTGGTGCCCACGCGTTCGCGGGCACCACCGCCGAAGGGATGACAGGGCGAGCGTGACCGGTGATCACGCTCGCCCGTCCCCGCTAGCCGAGCATGGGGAGCGCGGTCGTGGTGGCCTCCGGTGCCGGATCCGGTGCGCAGAACTGGTCCCGGGCAGGGAGAACGCCGGTCGTCAGGAACCGGTTCGCCTCGCGGACCGCGCACGACGGGATGCTCGGGTCGTACGCGCCGTGGTTGCCGGTGTCGACGGTGACCATCCTGGCCCGCTGTCCGAGGGCCCTGCGCATGCCGAGCGCGCCCACGTACGGCGTGACCGGGTCACGCATGGTCTGGACCATCAGGATGTTGGCCGGCCCCCTGCTGGTGACCTCGACCGGTGGTTCGACCGGGTCACGCCAGATGGCGCACGGAAAGAGGTTCGTGCCCATGCCGCCCATCACCGGGTACCGCGCGCGATGGGCGTCGACGTCCCGTTGGTAGTGCCGGATGTCCCGTGGCGCGCGGACGTCCCCGCACAGCACGGCGAGCTGTGACGCGCGGAGGTTGTCCACCGGCACCTGCGGAAAAGCCCGCCGGCCGGTCGCCCCGCCCTGCTCGAGGTACACCCAGGCGTCAGCGAGGTCGGGGAAGAACACGGTGTGGTAGCTGGCGCCGAAGACGAGCGCACGCATCGTGTTCCCGGTGACCGGCCCGAATCCCGGGACCACCACGGGGTTCGCGTCCAGGCGGGCGACCAGGTCGAAGTACCGCTGCCGCACCTCGGCCGGCGTCGCGCCGAGGTGGTAGGTCGCGTCCCGCTCGGCGAGCCAGGGCGCGATGTCGTGGTCGAACCTCACCTCCTGGCCGGCGTCCCAGAGCGCGAACTCCTCGTGCCACACGCGGTTGGGATCCACGTTCGAGTCGATGACGAACCGGTCGGTGCGGCCGGCGAACATGGTGGCGTAGACGGCACCGAGGTAGCTGCCGTACGAGCCGCTGTTGTAGGAGATCTTCCGCTCCCCCAACGCGATCCGGATCCGGTCCATGTCCCGGGCGGTGTTGGCGGTGGTGATGTGTGGCAGGACGGCGCCGCCGTGTTCCCGGCAGTCCCGCGCCAGTTCCCGCGCGAACTCGACGTTCCCGGTGATCGAGCCGTCCGGCGCGGGGAACGGGAAGTACCGGTCGACCGGGTACTGCTCCACGGTTCGGCCGCAGGTGACCGGCGCGCTGTAGCCGACGCCTCGCGGGTCGAAGCCGATGAGGTCGTACTGGTCGAGCACCTCGGGCGGATAGATCTGGGCGTAGGCCGACGGCAGGTGCAGGCTCGCCGCGCCCGGCCCGCCGCCGTTGTGGAACAGCACCCCGCGACGCTGACCCGGCTTCGCGGTGGCGATCCGCGAGACCGCGATGTCGATCGTGGGGCCGTGCGGGTTCCGGTAGTCGAGCGGCACCGTCAGCGTCGCACAACGCATCCGGGGATCCGGCGGCAGCGGGAAGTCCACCGCCGGCGGGCAGTCCGTCCACGTCAGGTCGGGTGCCGGCGCCGCCTCCACGTGCGGCGCGAGCGACACCAGTAGGGCCCCGATGACCAGTGCCTGCAATGGTTTTCGCATGTGCCTCTCCCCTCGCTGATTCCCAGTGAGGGCACGCTAGGCCGAACCTCCCGGCGGCCACATCCGTCACGCGGACGACCCCCTGTCATCCTCGCGGGTGTCAACCGTCATTGACGCGCGTGACATGCTGGGAGCGTTGCGGTGCCGCGTCGACGAGCTGGGGAGCTGGGGATGTCCACGTTGCGGCGATATCGAACGATGGTGTCCGACAGCGCCCTGTGGGACGGTTTCCGGTTCCGGGCCGGGGACATCGTGATCAGCCCGCCGGCGAAGTGCGGCACGACCTGGATGCAGATGCTGTGCGCGTTGCTGATCTTCGACACGGCCGAGTTCCACCGCCCGCTCACCGAGATCTCGCCGTGGCTGGACGCGGTCACCTACGACACCGAGGCGACCATCGCCGAGCTGGAGTCCCAGGACCACCGGCGTTTCATCAAGACCCACACGCCGCTCGACGGCCTGCCGTACCACCCGGAGGTGACCTACCTCTGCGTCGGACGTGACCCGCGGGACGCGATGCTGTCGTTCGAACAGGCCATGGCCAACGTCGACCCCACCGCCATGATCGAGGGCGGCCTCGACCCGCAGGCCAGCGAGCCGCCGGCGGCGGACCCGCTCGAACGGTTCTGGCTGTGGGCCGACGCCGAGTTCACCAACGAACCGACCTCGTTCGGGTCGACCCTCGCCAACGTCGTCCACCACGTCCGCACGTTCTGGGACCGCCGCGACGAGCCGCGGGTCGAGTTGTTCCACTACACCGACCTCACGACCGACCTGCCCGGCCAGCTGGCGCGCCTGGCCGCCGTGCTGTCGATCGAGGTGAGCCGGGAGCGGATCGAGGAGCTCGCCGTCGCCGCGACCTTCGACCACATGCGGGAGCGGGCCGACGAGCTGGCCCCGGGCACCGACGCCAAGCTGTGGCTCAGCAACCGGGACTTCTTCCGGTCCGGCAGCAGCGGCAAGTGGCGCGACCTGCTCGACGCCGCCGCCGTCGACCGCTACCAGAAGCGCGTGGCCGAGCTCGCGCCGCCGGACCTGGCCGCCTGGCTGCACGCGGGCTCGGCGGGAGTCGCCATGTAGCCGGTGCCCCGTCGCCGCATAGCGGAACTTTCGAAAATCCGGATTCGGCGCGGAATAACCACCGGAAGATGGACAATTATCCACGGAGACTCTACGGTTTTCGCCCGTGCCGGATGACGAGCGAAAAAGATCACCGCGGATCGACTGGATCGCCGCGTTGTTCCTCGCCAACGGCGCCGCTTTGCTCGTGTACATCCTGGGTGGTATCTCGCTGCGCTGGACGGCGACAACGCTGGCTGTGGCCGCCGTCGTGGTCGGCACGGTCGTGGTGCGCCGGATGCCACCGCAACGCCGGCGGCGGTTCGCGCGGCGGGTGGGTGCCGGCGCCACCGCCGGGTTCGTGGCCACCGTCGCCTACGACGTGGTCCGGTACGGCCTGGTGGAAATCGCCGGACGCCTTCGGCGCCCGGTCCGTGACCATCGAGGGCAGGCTCCAGGACGGCATCCCCCGCGGCAGCGCCCCAACTACAACCGGGAGGGGCACTGGCGGGACATCCGCGACGAGCTCGGTGTGCCGAACTACGAGGCGGCCCACCTGTGGGGTCCCGGTTTCGGCGACGAGGCCGCGGCGGGCATGATGCTCGCCCCGCCGGAGGTGAACCAGGTCTGGCAAAGTCAAGGCGCGGAACGGTTTCTCCGCGAGCTCGGCGCCGAGGCACGCGCGGCCGGCGGCGAGGTGCGGGTCACCGCAACGGCCACCAGCCACGGCTCCGACGTCCGCGGCGGCGACGCGCTGCTGGCGGAGGTGAACTACCGCTTCTCCGTGGTCGACGGCGCGGGCAACATGGTCGACGCGAAGCACGTCAGCGTGTCCGTCGACCCACCGCCGAGTGGCCGCGTCCACGGCGTGGAGGTGCGGGACATCCCACCCCCGCCCCGGCGGTAGCCGACGGCCCGCCAGGACGTGACCCTCCAGCTCGAAAGGACGCCGATGTCCAGGACAGACCAGCACACCTGGCAAGATCCGGACGAGATCGCTCGCCGGGTGCGGGACGGCAGTCTCACTCGACGGAACCTGCTCAAGCTGTTCGGTGTGTCGGCGGCGTCGGTCGCGCTCGCCGCGAACACCGGGACGGCGGGTGCGGCACCACGCCGCCACGACTACGTCGTCGTGGGCGCGGGCTCGGCCGGGTGCACGCTCGCCGCGCGGCTGCTGGCGGGCTCGCGGGCGAGTGTGCTGCTGATCGAGGCCGGTGGCACGAACGACCTGCCGCAGGTGCGGGACTTCACGAAGGCGGCCACGCTGACGGCGCCGGGCTCGCCGCTCGTCTGGCCGTACCAGTCGGTGCCGCAGCCGGAGCTGTTGAACCAGCCGCAGTCGTTCGTGTGCGGGAAGCTCGAGGGCGGCAGCAGCTCGGTGAACGGGATGGTGTGGGTGCGCGGCAATCCCGCCGACTACGACCACTGGGCCGCCCAGGGCGCGACCGGTTGGGACTACGCGGGCGTGCGGCCGTCGCTGGACGCGCTGACCGGACCGATCAGGCCGTCGAACGAGCTGACGCGGCGCAACCTGCTCTCCCAGGCGACGGTGAACGCGGCCGTCGACCTCGGCTACACGTTCAACCCCGACTACAACGGCGCGACCCAGTTCGGTGTGGCATACACGCAGCTCAACGTGGTGCACCAGATCCGGCAGGACGCGTTCACCGCGTTCCTGACCCCGTACCTCACCGACCCGCGCCTGACGATCATGACCGACGGAGAGGTCGCGCGGCTGACGTTCAACCGGCGCAAGGCGATCGACGGTGTCGTCATCAACGCGGATGGCCGCCAGTTCACGGTCCGGGCCGACCGGGAGGTCATCGTCAGCGCGGGGACGGTCAACACCCCGCGCCTGCTCCAGCTGTCCGGTATCGGTGCGGCACGCGACCTGCGCCCACTCGGCATCCCGGTCGTCGCCGACCTGCCCGGCGTCGGCGCCAACCTGCACGACCACCTGATCTCCGTGACGTTGAAGGCACTCCGCGCACCCGAGCCCGACTCGCACGTCACCGCGATGGACGTCAACGTCTTCACCGGCAGGGGGCGGGTGCCGGGGACGCCCGCGTACGAGTTCCAGGTCTACTACTCGCGCGAGGGGTACCCGCCCTTCCCGGGGAACTCGACGTCGATCGGGGTGATGAACCTGCACCCGACCAGCCGGGGTTACGTGCGGCTGCGGTCGGCCGATCCCGCCGTGCCGCCGGTCATCCAGCCGAACTTCCTGCGGACCAGGGAGGATCTCGAGACCCAGGTCGAGGGCTACGAGCTGGCCCTCGACCTGATGAACTCGAAGGGCCTGCGCGACTGGGTGATCGACGACGGCGCCATCCCCGGCCCGGACGTCGACCTGATCACGGCGGTCCGCACGTACTCCCAGGCCGACTTCCACGCGGTCGGCACCTGCCGGATGGGGACCGACGCGCACGCCGTCGTGGATCCCCAACTCCGCGTGCGCGGCGTCACCGGCCTGCGACTGGCCAGCGCCGCGGTCATGCCCAGCATCACGTCGGGCAACACCAACGCCCCGTCGATGATGATCGGCGACCGTTGCGGACGGCTCATCCTGGGCTGCGCCTGAGATCCCTCGCCCACACATGGATATTCTCCCCGCGTGTTGCCGCGCCTGGAGAGGACTTCATGACCACGTCGGCCTCGGGGTGGACGTCCGCCGACATCCCCGATCAGCGAGGTCGCACCGCGGTGGTGACCGGCGCGAACTCCGGAGTCGGTCTCGAGACCGCGAGGATGCTCGCCGAGCGGGGCGCGCGAGTGGTGCTGGCGTGCCGGAGCCTCGACAGGGCGGCCGTGGCGCGGGACGCGATCCGCGCGACCGCGCCGGATGCCGAACTGCACACGGCCAGACTGGACCTGGCGTCCGCGACGTCCGTCCGCGAGGCGGCGACGGCGATCCGCGCCGAGTTCGACCGGATCGACCTGCTGATCAACAATGCCGGGGCGGCGTTCGGCGCGCTGGTGCTGATCGACGGGACAGAACGGACCTTCGTCACCAACCAGTTGGGGCCCTTCGCCTTCACGGGCCTGCTGTTGCCGGGTGTCCTGGCCGCCCCCGCCGGACGGGTCGTGACGGTCAGCAGCGGCAGCCACGAGGTGGGCCGGCTGGATCTCGACGACCTAGCCTACGCACGCCGCCGTTACGGCCGCTGGCGTGCGTACGCGCGGTCGAAGCTCGCCAACCTGCTGTTCACGTTCGAACTCCAGCGGCGGTTGGCGGCGGCAGGAGAACGGGCGGTCGCGGTAGCGGCCCACCCCGGCGCGGCGGCCACCGAGTTCGGCCACAACGCCGGCGGCCTCACGCGGATGCTGTCCGTGGCACCACTGCGCCGGCTGCTGGCCCCCTTGGTCAGCACCGCCGCGGAAGGCGCGCTCCCCACCCTGCGAGCGGCCGTCGACCCCGACGTCCAGGGCGGCGAGTTCTACGGTCCCGACGGATTCCACGGCATCAGAGGACTGCCGCACCGGGTCCAGCCCGCGGCCGCGGCGCAGGACCCCACGACGAGCGCGATGCTGTGGGAGAAGTGCGAACAGCTGACCGGGGTGCGCTACCCACTGCCGTGAGGTCGCACACCGGTCCAGCCGGTTCGGTTGATGTTCGTGCCACGGCGCCGGGCAGAGCGTTCTCGATCAGGTCGAGGAGCCGGGTGGCGATCTCGCGCTGGGTGTCGGGTAGGGCGGCGACGTAGTCGTCGACGGTCATGGCGGGGTTCCTTTCAGTGCGCGCGGCGGCGACGGCGGAGATCCACAGCATCGCGGTGATGGCGCCGACGGCGAGGGTGAGAGTGCCGGCTGGCGGAGCTGCCGGTCCTTTGTGGACCAGGTCGTCGCCCGGAGGAAACGGCCTGACCAAACAGGTAGCCCTGAAGGATTCCGGGCTCGGCGGAGTCTCCCCCACGCACTCGCATACTTTCGATCCGCGGGAGCCCAGGGGTGGGATTCCCCTGGGCCATCCGACCTCAAGCGACACCGTCCTCGGCACCCACCGGGTTGGCGGGCGTGATCGCGGTTGGGGCGTGCGAAATCTCGACTCGGGCGGCTGAGATCTCGGTTCGGGGTTGGCGGGTGGTCAGATCGCCGCGACCGTTCGGGCGGCGTCGATGATGCCGGCGCCGCAGCCGCCGGTGCAGGTTCCCGGCAGGGGGCGGGCGTTGGCCTTGAGGGCGGCCTCGGTCTGGGCCGGGGTGAGGGTGGTCTTGCTGAGCATCAGCGCGACCAAGCCTGCCACGTGCGGGGCGGCCATGCTGGTGCCCATGTACGTGAAGTAGGTCTCCGCGGCCTGCACGGTGGTGCCGGTGTTGAGGGTGGACAGCACGCCGTTCTGCGGCTGGCTGCGGGTGCCCGGCGGGTCGGTCTCCAGGCGGACCTCGCCACCCGGTGCGGTGACGTCGATGCCGGCGCCGAAGTTGGAGTAGAACGCCCGGTTGCCTTCGCGGTCGTTGGAGGCGACGGCCACCACGTTGGCGCAGTTGGCGGGGGAGAAGCCGGAGACGTTGGCGTTGGAGTTGCCGGCCGCGACCACCACGGTGGTGCCGCGGGAGACCGCGCCGTTGATCGCCCGCTGGAAGGTGGTGCCGCACGCGCCGGACCCGCCGAGGCTCAAGTTGATCACTTTGGCCGGGGTGGGGTTGGCCGGGACCTGGCCCACGCGCCCGCCGGAGGCCCAGGTGATCGCGTCGGCGATGTCGGAGGTGAAACCGCCGCACTTGCCGAGCACGCGCACCGGAAGGATCTTGGCGTTGCGGGCGATGCCGGCCACACCGACGGAGTTGTCGGTCAGCGCGGCGATGGTGCCGGACACGTGCGTGCCGTGCCAGCTCGACGCTTCCGGCGTGGTGCTGCCGCATTCGCCGGCGTTGAACCAGTCACCCTCGTCGTTGGGATTCGCGTCGCGCCCGTTGCCGTCCCGCGCGGTGGCCGTGTCACTGATGAAGTCGAAGCCCGGCAACACGTTCCCGGACAGGTCGGAGTGCGGCGTGATTCCGGTGTCGAGCACGGCGACGGTCACGCCGGCGCCGCTGGTGGTGTCCCACGCGGCGGGGGCGTTGATGCCGCCGGTGGTCTCGAAGAGGTCCCATTGCTCGGCATAACGCGGGTCGTTCGGGGTGAACTGCGCGGTCATTCGAAGATCCGGTTCGACGCTGACGACCCCGGGCTGCGCGGCCAACTCCCGCATCAGCTGGTTTGCCCCGGCCTTGGTCAGACCCCGCGACACCGCTCTGACCACCACGGAACCCACCGACGTCTCGCGTATTTCCGTGACCCCCGGATGGGCTATCTGGTGAGACTGAGCGGTGTCGGCAAACGACACGATGAAATTGTCGGCCGCCAGAACCCCCACCGGCGCCGGTGCGGCGCCGGCAGGTCCGGCCGGCACCGCAAGACCGACGATCATCAACGCGGCAAGCGAGCCCGTGTAGCGCTTCTTCATGGATCTTCCCTTCGACGCGAACGGGGTGCACCTGTTGTGGTGACGTTAAGTGCGCTCAGTTGCGGCCAGAAGCGTTCACGGTTGCCATTTGGCATCTGGCCGAAGCCGAGAGAACGGAATGCGAAATCAGGCGATGTTCGTCACGAGTTGGCCGATACCTACAGGTTCGGGAAACCCACACCACCGACCAGGACCTGGTCGGCGTGCAGCCATTCAACGCGACGATCCCCCGACGCGGTCACCACGTGCGGACCTCACACGGCGCAACGTCCGCTCATGCCGCTGGTCGCGTGCTTCGTGGGTGGGCTCGAAATGGCGATGACTCGCCCGTCAGAACAAGCTCGGCTGCGCTCACTATGCTGAGTGGGCCGGTTCGAGCTGAGGGGGCTGCGAGTCTGTCTGGGGCGTTGACGGGGGCGATGTTGTTGGGGGCGGTCCTCTCAGCCGTTTCCGGTGTGCGGGTCCTGGAGTGGTTGCGGGGGAACCGCCGGTGTTCGATCCGGTGCCGGTCCACCTCACTGACGACCGGGGCAGTCGACCGCCGGGGCGACGGCGACCGCCATGGCGTGGTAGCCGGCGTCGTTGGGGTGTAGCCGGTCGCCGCTGTCGTAGGCCGGGTTGAGCTGGTCCGGGTCGCCGGGCGCGGCCATGATCCGGTCGAGGTCGACCACCGCGTCGTACGCGCCCGACGTGCGGATCCAGTCGTTGACCTCGTCACGGACCGCTTCACCGGCTTCGGTGTAGTAGAACGCGCCCTTGTACGGCAGCAGGGTCGCCCCGATCGCCGTGAGGCCCCGGGCGTGGGCCTGCCGGACCAGTTCGCGGTGGCCCGCGATCAGCTGGGCCGCGGTCACCTCGGGACCGGTGCCGAAGCATGGTTCCTCACTCGGTGGCAGAGCGGAGAAGCCGATGTCGTTGATGCCCTCGAGCACGACCACCGTGCCGACTCCCGGCTCGTCCAGGACGTCCTGGCCGAACCGGGTCGTGGCCCGCGCGCCGAGGCACGGCGAGTCGCTGAGCACCCGGTTACCACCGATGCCGGCGTTGAGCACACCGCGCTGCTCGCCCCGTGCCGCGAGAATCTCGGCCAACTCGTCGGGATAGCGGTTGTTCGCGTCCACTGTGGACGCCGCACCGTCGGTGATCGAGTCGCCGAAGGCCGCCACCGCGTCCCGGCGTGGCGCCGCGCCGAGCACGTCGACCCCGGCGAGGTAGTACCAGGAGTGCGTGGTCTCGGTGAACGCGTCGGCGCGCGGATCGGCCCGGTGGTCGCCGCTGGCCCGGTAGCTCGTCGCGTTGGCGAACATGTGGTTGGTGGCCGGTCCGGTCGGTTTCGCCAGGTACAGCGTGATGGTCAGCGTGTCGAGTGGCGAGACCCGCAGCGGTGCCGGGTCGCTGGCCAACTCGTCGCCCGGCCGCACCGTCACCGATCGGGAACCCCGGAACGTCAGCTGCCGCAAGGATCCGGGCCGCACCGCGGCGCCCCCGGCGGAGCGACCGACGGTCGCGCCGGTCACGGTCAGCGGCTGGGTCCCGAAGGCGTTGGAGAGCCGGATCCTCGCCAGCGCGCCGCCGGTGCTGACCCGGACCACCTGACGCACGGTGTGGTCGGCGAAACCCTCCTCGGACCAGTTCGGTTCGAACCCCGGACTCGGCCGCATCATGGCCGTCGCCCAGGTGCCCGTCCAGCCGCGCGCCGCCCCCGTCGGTGTGGCGCCAGCCGCTGGCCCGACCAACAGCCCGGCCGCGGCCAGCGCGACGGCGAGTGCCGCCCGGATCCGGTGTTGCGAACCCATGTGACTGCCCCCAAATCTCACGACAGCGCACCCCTCGTCGAGGGCACCTCGCAGAGACTATGGAATCCCCGTGCCGGTTGTCGATCGCCGCCCGCTCAGCGCGGACCCGGCAACTACTTGCCGAGCAGGAAAGCAACTGGTACTTTCCATCCAGTAAAATAGTGTCCGCTCGGACAAGGAGGCGGGTCATGACCGACGAGATACGCCCCGACGAGGCCGCCGGCGCGCTGACGGAGATCGCTCGGCGCCGGGCGCAGGTGGTCACCCTGACGATCGTCCCGACCTGGTTCTGGTGGGCCATCGCGGTTCTCATGGTCGGGTTCGGCTTCGCCGTCGAGGTCCGGCGGCCGCTGGTGACCGGCATCGCGACGGCCGTGTTCGTCGTCGGCGTCGTCGTCGTGACGGGCCGGCTGGTGCTCGGCGTCGTCGGGCGGGCCCATCCGCGCCACGACCTGTTCGACCCGGCCGGCGTCCTGGCCGTTCTCGGCTTCGTCGCGGCCACCCTGGCCGTGTCGCTGCCGACGTCGTTCGCGCTGAAAGCCGCCGGGTTCGGCTATCCCGCGACCGCGGGCGTCCTCCTGGCCGCCATCGTCATGGTCGTCGGCGGCCCCTTGCTGATGCGGTACCTGCGGCGCCGCATGCTCGACAACCCCGAAGGCGGCCCGCGGTGATCAAGCCGAGGTTCGACGAGCTCGTCCACGCCCCCACCCGGCTCTCGATCGTGGCACTGCTCGCCGCCACGGAATGGGCCGACTTCACGTTCATCCGCGACAGCACCGGCCTGTCCGACTCCGCCCTGTCCAAGCAGCTGGCGACCCTCGAGGACGCCGGCTACGTCGAGATCCGCAAACGCTTCGTCGGCAAGCGCCCACGCACCTCAGCCGGGCTCACCACCGTCGGACGCGCCGCGTTCGACCAACACGTCCTCGCACTACAGGACATCGTCGCGAAGGCCGGCGCCTCCATCCTGCCCCGATAGTCCACTGTGGATCGAGGAGGTCCACCCGCCGAACCACTGCTCGGCGCCGTACTCCTCGAACCGCTCCACCTCGGTGAACCCCAACTTCGCCGCGAGGCGCAGCGCACGGTTGTTGGCGGTCTGGGTCGTGAGCACCACCGGCTCGCCGGGGAGCGCGGTGGCGAACCAGCCGAGTGCCGCCACGCACGCCTCGAGGGCGTACCCGCGTCCCCACGCCGCCGGCAGGAACAGGTAGCCGAGCTCGGCATCCGGACGGACGGGCCCCACCCGTTCCGCTCGGTCCTGATCGGCGCAGGTGGCCACGCGACGGGGCCGAGCTCGGTCATGGCGGACAACCTAGCGCACACGTCGGCGTCGGAACCGTTCTCCGACCGTTTCCTGACCGCGCCAACCGGTGGTAGCGCGGAGGAAAACTCCGGCCTATGCTCCCCCGGGGCCTTTTTCGCAGCATCACCCTGTTCCCGAAAATTCCGGCGTGGAAAGGAACAGACATGCCTCGGCGACTCAGCGTCGCGCTCATGTCGGTGTGTGCGACCGTACTCGCGTTCGTCGTTCAGCCCGCCAACGCCGAGGTGCGGCACCGGCCGGTGAACCCGGCGGACTGGACGGTGTACGGGTTCAGCCAGTCCGAGGTGGGCCAGACCGACCCGCAGGTCCATCGGCTCGATCCCGACGTGAACATCCGCGCCTTCCAGAAGTGGTCGACGTTCGGCACCCGGCCGGGTGACTACGACTTCGGCCAGATCGCGCGTTATCACCGGCAGGGCACGGCGTTCATCGGCGGCGGCACGGTCAGCGTCATCTTCGCCGAGGAGTTCCCCGCCGCCGCGGACTTCGACGACATGTCCACACGGGACGCCGACAACCTGCCGGTACCGCACGACGAGGTGGTCCCGGGCGCGCGGCGGGGCAACATGTTCAACCCGGCCTACCGCCGGTACCTGCTCAGCTGGGCGAAGATCCAGATCGACGGCGGTGTGGACGGGCTCTTCCTCGACGAGGTCGTCTCCGGTTTCAGCGGCGGCCAGAAGTACGGCTACAACGGCAACGAGGGGTTCGACGACTACGCCATCGCCGACTTCACCCGGTACCTGCTGGCGAAGTACCCCGCGTTCACGGCCGACGACTGGAAGTCCCGGTTCGGCATGGTGGACGGGAACCTGCCCCGCGCCGACGTGCCGGCCGACGACCTGGCGCACAACTTCAACTACCGGACCTACCTGCGCGCGGGCGGCTGGAACACCAACCCCCTGACGCCGGCCAACCCGCTCGCCGCCGAGTGGGGGGACGTGACCGACAACCGGCTCTACGCCGAGGACACCTCCTTCACGGCCACCTACCTGCGCCGCTACTGGAAGGCGATGGTGGACGAGCTGCGGGCGTACGCGAAGACCACCGCCCACCGGCGGATCCTGATCACCGCCAACGGACTGCTGCCCTACGTCGACCTCACCAGCGTCGGGATGTACCCGTGGAACCCCGACGAGCAGACCCCGGACGGCCGCGGCGCCGACTACGTCCCCACCGTCGGCGGACACCTCAACGGCACCAAGTCGTTGCAGGCCAACTACCGCTACCTCAAGGACCGCAGCCGCCAGATCGCCGGGAACGTGCCCGTGGTGGTGTTCATCGACTGGCCGACGGACATGATGACGGCCTACCTGAACCTGCCACTGGCCGAGAAACAGGACTACTGGCGGATCTTCGGCGCCGAAGCGTACGCGAACGGCCTGTTCCCCGCGCTGCACCTGAAGGACACGGTGGGTTCCCCAACCGCGGAGCAGTACGGGATGCTGCCGTTCTTCCAGACCTACCGCCAGTTCTTCCGCGAACACGGCAACCTGTTCCGGTCCAACAACCACAGCCCACAGGCGGTCACCGTCGGGGCGGCGAACGTCGCGGCCAGCCTGCTCACCCAGAACGGCACCGGGGCGCAGACCGTGCACCTGGTCAACCACAACTACGACCAGGGCATCACACCGCAGACCAACCTCAGCGTGAGCGTGGCGGTGCGTGGCTGCCCGGCACGGGTCACCATGGTATCCCCCGACTTCGCCGGGTCGAAGTCGCCGGCCTTCTCCTGCCGCGAGGGCAGGCTCACCGTGACCGTCGACCGCCTCGACTACTACGACGTGCTCGTGCTGTAGGCGGCCCGGTGCCCGGGAGACGGGAGTCACCCTGGCAAATCGGATGCTTCCGGCGTGCCGCTGAACGATACTTGGCCGCATGACGTCGATGATCACTCGTATCAACCCTGATCAACTGCATACGCCCCCCGGTTACCACCACGTCACGGTCGTGGAGGCCGGGCGCATCGCCTTTCTGGCCGGCCAGTGCCCGATCGACGGCTCAGGTGCCCTGGTGGGCGAGGGCGACCTCAACGCCCAGATCGACCAGGTCGCCGAGAACGCCGTGATCGCGCTCGCCGCGGTCGGTGCCCGGGCGAGCCACGTGGTGCGTACGGTCGTGTACGTGGTGAGTGACGACAGGTCCGCGCTCTCCGCCGCCTGGGACCGGCTGACCCAGTCGCCCATCGGGCCTGCGTTCACCACCGCGAGCACCTTGCTCGGGGTGACGCGGCTCGGGTTTCCCGGCCAGCTCGTCGAGGTGGACCTCACAGCGGCACTGCCGGCGTGACTCCGCTCAGCTGAGCACGGAGGACCACTTGGCCAGTACCGACTCGAGGTAGGCCGGGTCCCCGGTGGACACTCGGGGAAAGGTGGCGCGCCGCTCGTACGGCCGGGTCGCGTCGATGACGGCTCTGCTGTTGTACGGCGGCGCACCTTCGGGCAGCAGCGGGTCCAGCCTGCTGCCCCACGTGCCGGCGATGACGTCGATGTCGCGTGCCGGATCACACCGGGTGCTCATCGCCCACACCACATCCTCCATATTGGACACTTCGATGTCGTCGTCCACCACGACCACGAAGCGGTTCATGTAGGCCGCCGCCGGTAGTTGGGCGGTCAGGTGGCCGACCTGCTTCGAGTGCCCCACGTACCGCGTCTCGACCGACACCGCCACGAACAACCTGCCGCCGCCCGCCTCGTGGGCCCATGCGGCCCGGATCCCCGGCACGCCGGCACCCACCAGGGCGTCCTCGATCATGGCGGACTTCATGATGGTGCGCATGTACGAGTAGTCGTGCGGTGGTTTGCCGGGTGGCGCGCCCAGCAGGATCGGGTCGTCCCGGTGGTACATCCGCGTGATCTCCAGCGCCGGCGACGGACGGCGGTTGCCGGAGTAGTAGCCGGTCCACTCGCCGAACGGGCCCTCGTCCCTCGTGTGGTCGGCGGAGAGCCAGCCTTCGACGGCCACCTCGCTGCCGGCGGGGATCGGCAGGCCGGTGTGCTCACCGATCAGCACCGGCAACCGCCGCCCCAGGATCGCGCCCGTGTACTCCAGTTCCGAGATGCCGTACGGCACCTCCGTGCCGCCGGTCACGAGCAGCACCGGGTGGTGTCCGAAGGAGACGGTCACCGGGGCGCGTTCACCGCGGTCGAACCAGCGTTGCGTGTGTTGGGCGCCATGCTTTCCGGGTACCGCGTTGATCGTGACCGTGCGGCCGTCGTCGACGACCTCCATGCGGTAGCAGCCGCCGTTGAGCACACCGGTCTCCGGGTCACGGGTGATCACGATGCAGCCGGTGCCGATGTAGCGGCCGCCGTCGTGGGCGTGCCAGCGGGGCACCGGCAGCGACAGCAGGTCGACGTCCTTGCCGTCGACCACGTTCGCCAGGAGCGGGGTGTCCCGCACCGTCTCAGTCGGATAGTCGCGGGCGGTGGCCGCCCACCGGGACGGCTTGCCCCGCAACGCCGCCACCAACGCGGCGTCGTCCAGGTCGTCGCCCAGGTTCAGGGTGTGTCCCAGGCGGCGGGGTGAACCCGTGCTGCCGGTCAGCACGCGGCCGGCCGGGTAGCCCTCGATGGCCTCGAACAGCAGCGCCTTGGGCTCGGGCACCCGGTAGCTCAGCTCCGCGATGGCACCCAGCTCGGTGTCCCAGTGGGCGCCCCGCACATGCCGCAGCTCGCCGAACGACTCGACGTGGGCAAGCCAGGACCGCAGGTCTACAGACATAGCCGCCACGATAGGAGACAATCTGTGCTGTCAGCGAGACAAACAGCGTTCCAGGGGGAGCCTCCCATGGCCACCATCGCCAAGCTCGCCGTCATCACCCTGCTCCTGCTCACCGGCGCGTGCGCCACCGAGTCCGAACCCGCGGCCGGCGGTCCCCGCACGTTGCGCATCGCCCACAACTCCAACGCCGCCGCGCTGCCGGTGCAGGTGGCCATGGCGGAAGGCATCTTCGCCAAGCACGACCTGAAGATCGAGTTCACCAAGGTCGAGAACCTCACCAACCTGCCCGGCACGCTCGGCCGGTCGTTCGACGTCGTGCTGTCCTCCTCCTCGACGGTGATCACCGCGGCACAGCAGGGGATCCCGGTCACCCAGGTCGCCGGCGCCACCATCGACGTCGAGGACAACCCGACCGGTTTCGTGATCGGTTCGAAGGCCACCGGCGTCACCGACATCAGGAACCTGTCGGGCAAGACGATCGGCGTGCTGACCGAGACCGGCACGGCCCACCTCGCCACCAAGGCGTGGCTGAAGAAGGAGGGCGTCGACCCGGCGAGCGTCAAGGCGGTCCAGGTCGACGGGCCGGTGCAGGCCGACCAGCTCGCCGCGGGCCGGATCCACGCGGTGGAGACCGTGATGCCGTTCGCCACCCACGTGTTGCAGAACCCCGACGCCGTCAACCTCGGCGACCCGTACCTGAAGCTGGCGCCGGAACTCTCGACGGTCACGTGGATCGCCCGCCAGGACTTCGCGAAGCGCAACCGCGACGTGCTCGCGGACTTCCGCACGGCCCTCGGCGAGGCGCAGGACTTCATCGCCCGCGACGACGAGCGGGCCCGCCAGGTGTTCCAGGAGTTCACCGGCCTGCCGGACGCCGTGATCTCCTCGACGAAGCTCCCCACCTACACCACCGAGGTCCGCCCGCAGGACCTGGAGATCTGGCTGCGGGTCATGCGGGACGTGGCGGGGTTCACCGGTGACGTCGACCTCGACGCGCTCACCTCGCAGGGCTAGCGGATGATCTCCTGCGAGAACCTCTCGGTCACCCTGCCCGGCGCGAGCGGGCCCGTGCACGTCCTCGACCGGGTGCGGTTCACCGTCGCCGCGGGCGAGTTCGTCTCCGTGCTCGGTGTCTCCGGCGCCGGCAAGACCACACTGCTGCGGGTGCTCGGCGGGCTGCAGGAGGCGACCGCGGGCCGGGTCTCCTGCGCGGGCACCGCGGTCTCGGGTCCACCCGACGGCGTGGTCATGGTGTTCCAGGACTACACGCACTCGCTCCTGCCGTGGCGGACCGTCCGCCGGAACGTGGCACTGGGCGTCGAACGGCTCGACAGGTCCGAAAAGGACGGTCGGGTCGACGAGGCACTCGCCATGGTCGGCCTGAGCGACCGGGAACGCGAGTACCCGTGGCGGCTGTCCGGCGGCATGCAGCAGCGCGTGCAGATCGCCCGCGCCATCGCGATGCGGCCGCGCGTGCTGCTGATGGACGAGCCGTTCGGCGCGCTCGACGCGATGACGAAGGCGTCGCTGCAGGACCAACTCCTGCGGGTGCGTGAGCTGACCGGCACGACGATCGTGTTCGTCACCCACGACGTCGAGGAGGCCGTCTACCTGTCCGACCGGCTGGTCGTGCTCCAGGGCAGCCCGGCGAACATCGGGCTGACGCTCGACGTGCCGCTCCCCCGGCCCCGCGACCAGGTCCTCACCAGGGAACGCGCCGACTACCTCGAGCTGCGCCACCGGGTGTACGAGGCACTCGGGCACCGGGTCGGTGAACAGGCCCATGGCTAGGCACGTCAACCTGCTCGGCGCGGCGGTGTTCGTGCTCGGGCTCGGCCTCTGGGAACTGCTGGTGCGCACCGGCCTGCTGACGTTCAGCTACCTCCCTCCACCGTCCACTGTGGTCACGGGACTCGGCGAGCTGATCGGCAGCGGCGAGCTGGCGACCGCGCTCGGCCACACCCTGCTCGCGGCCGTGACCGGCTGGGCGTTGGCCGGACTCGCCGGCGTGGCGGCCGGCGCGCTGCTCGGGCTGGTCCGTCCGGTGTGGACGTACTCGATGGCCAGCCTGGAAGCCTTGCGGGCGTTGCCGATCGTCGCGTTCGTGCCGGTCGCCGTGCTGCTGTTCGGGTTCTCCGCGCGGACCGAGATCATCGTGGCGGGTTACGCGGCGCTGTGGCCGATCCTGCTGAACACCGCCGGCGGCATGCGCACCGAGGAGCGGCTGGTCGAGACCGGCCGGGTGCTGCGCCTGTCCCGGGTGGCCGTGCTGTGGAAGATCCGGCTACCCGCCGCCACCGCGGCGATCGTCGTCGGCCTGCGCCTCGGGCTGTCCACGTCGCTGGTGCTGACGCTGGTCGCGGAGATGGTCGGCAACCCGGCCGGGCTCGGGTTCCTGCTCGTGGCGAAGGGGCAGGCACTGCAGCCGGGCCAGATGTTCGCGGCGGTGTTCGTCATCGGGGTCACCGGCATCGTGCTCAACGCGACGCTGATGGGCCTGGCGAAGCTCGTCTTCCGCGGCCAGCTCGCCGCGGCCGGGGAGTCGTGATGAGTGGGACCCCGGTACGCGGGCTGCTCCCGCTCGTGGCGCTGCTCGTGCTGTGGCAACTGTTCGGGGACCCGGCGTCGCCGTACTTCCCGGCGCCGTCCACCTGGGTCGAGGGCGTCGAGCCCCTCGTCACGGCCGGCCGGCTGTGGCCGGCGATCGGCGAGACGACGTCGACGTTCCTGCTCGGCCTGGCGATCGCGACCGCGCTCGGCGCGCTCCTCGGCACGCTGGTCGGCGCCTCGCGCCCGGTGGACCGGGCGCTGTCCCCGAGCCTGGAGTTCCTCCGCGCGCTGCCGGCGGCCGCACTCGTCCCGGTGGCCGCCCTGGTACTCGGCTACACGACCCAGATGAAGCTGGTCGTGGTCGTGCTGCCCGCGACCTGGCCGATCCTGCTGACCTGCCGGACCGCGCGGCGTTCGCTCTCACCCGTGCTGCTGGACACACCCCGCACCCTCGGACTGTCCACTTGGGAACGGGTGACGAAGGTCCTCACCCCGGCGCTCCTGCCGGCGGTGCTGCTCGGCGTGCGCGTGGCCGCACCGCTCAGCCTGGTCATCACGCTCCTGGTGGAGATCGTGACCAGGGTCGACGGTCTCGGCGCCGCCCTCGGCTCTGCCCAGGCCAACTTCCTGTCCGCGCAGGTGTACGGGCTGCTCACGATCGCCGGCGTGCTGGGGTTCGCGGTGAACTGGGCCGTCACCCGCGCCGAGGCGGCGGTGCTCCGGCGCATGCGCGGCACCTGAGTCCGGGATCGGGCCGGGTCCACTCGGGCGGAAGGCCGGCCGGGGATCCTGCCGGGACAACCGGCGGTAGCGCATCGTGGAGGCCGGCCAGGGGTTCGTCACGCGGCCGGCCGGGTTCTGGTACCAGCTCTGGCAACCGGCCTGCCACACCGTCCCGGCCAGGGTCCTGCCCAGCCACCGCCGGTACTCCGCCATGGCCTCGGCCCGGACCTCGATGGCGCGCACGCCCGCCGTGCCACGCAGGAGTCGCAGGCAGTTCATGATGTAGTGGACCTGGCACTCGATGACGAAGACGTTCGAGTTGTGGCCCAGGATCGTGTTCGGCCCGTGGATCAGGAACATGTTGGGGAACTCCGGGTAGGCGATGCCGAGGTAGGCCTCGGCGCCGCCCGCCCACCGGTCCTGGAGCCGGGTGCCGCCGCGGCCCCGGACGTCCATCGGCACGAGGAACTCCGAGGCGCGGAAGCCGGTGGCGTAGACGATCACGTCCGCGGGGCGGTGCGTGCCGTCGGCGGTGCGAATTCCCGTCGCGTCGATCCGGTCGATGGCGTCGGTGACGAGGTCCACGTCGTCCCGGCGCAGCGCGGGATAGAAGGCGCTGTCGATGACGATGCGTTTGCAGCCGATCGGGTGGTCCGGCGTGAGCTTCGCACGCAGCCCCGGGTCCGGCAGCTGGCGACGGAGGTGGCGGCGGGCCAGCCAGGTCAGCGGGCGTGCGGACCAGCCGCGTGACACCACCGGGGACAGGCCGAGGTCGGCGGCGAAGTACGTCGCGGCGCGGTAGGCGGACTGCAGCGTCGGCACCCGTTCGAACGCCCGCTGGACGAGTGGGTGGAAGGTGGTGGCGGGCTTGGGGATCACCCAGTTCGCGGTGCGCTGGTAGACGGTGACCCGGCGGGCCTCGTCCGCCACCCGGGGCACGAGCTGGGCCGCGCTCGAACCGGTGCCGATCACGGCGACCGTGCGGCCCCTGAGGTCCTGGTCGTGGTCCCACCGCGCGGTGTGGAAGGCGGGCCCGGCGAAGTCCTCGCGCCCGGTGATGTCGGGGAGCCTGGGCCGGTGCAGCTGACCGACCGCGAACACGACGACGTCGGCGGTGTGCCGCTCGCCCTCGCGAGTGGTCAGTGTCCAGCGAGCGGCCGTCTCGTCGTACTCGGCCGAGGCGATCTCGGTGCCCGTGCGCAGGTGCCGGCGCAGGCCCTCGCGGTCGGCCGTGCGCCGGAGGTAGCCGAGAATGTCGCGCTGGCCCGGGTAGCGGACCGTGCTGCTGCGGTACGGGGCGAAGGAGAACGAGTACAGGTGCGAGGGAACGTCGCAGCCGCAACCCGGATACGTGTTCTCCCGCCAGATCCCGCCGACGTCGTGTCCTTTCTCGAACACGGTGAAGGACTCGACGCCGGCTCTCCTGAGCGCGGCGGCCATGCCCAGCCCACCGAACCCCGCGCCGACGATGGCGACGGCCGAGTGTTCCCCCTGCCCGGACATGACCGGTCCCCCATTGGTTAGGTGTGCGGATTCCCAGGAGGATGGTGAACGCGGCGCCTCCACCGGGCAACGAACCCACCGCGACAGTGCCTGAACGGGCCACCGGTGCTGACCGAACAAGCAATCAGTTGGCGCACAGCGGGGTCCGGCCGGAACAGTTTCGGTGGTGTGGGGGTATGAACGGTTCCACCTGGTCGTCATCGCCGGTCCGACCGGGGTCGGCAAGACCGATCGCGCCGTCGAGCTCGCGCGGAGGTTCGACGCGCCGGTCGTGGTCCTCGACCGTGTCCAGTGCCATCCCGAGCTGGCGGTGGGGTCCGGCCGGTACCACGGGGACGAGTCGCGGCCGCGGACCTTCCTCGACGAGCGCAGGGTCGCGGACGGCACGCTCTCCGCTTCCGCCGCCTACCGGCGCCTCTGCCACGTGCTCGGCGCGTGTCGCGACAGTGGGGATCGGACGGTCGTGCTGGAAGGCGGTTCCACGTCCCTGCTCGCCGCGATGGCGAGGGACTCGGCCTGGCGGCGGGACGCCGAGGTCGCGGTGGAGTGGCTGGCACCCGGCACCGGCTGTCGGGCACGGCTGTCCCGCCGCGTGGTGAACATGCTGGTCGGCGAACGGTCCATGGTGGACGAGTTACGCGCCGTCTGGCCGGACCACCGGACGCACGCGGTGCTCGGCGACATCGTCGGCTACCGCGAGATCATCGCGGCGATGCGTGCGGCCGGGACGCTGGACTTCGGCTGGCGGGCCATGAACACGCTGGTACGGCACGTCACCGAGGCCCACCTGGCCTACGCGAAGGAGCAGTGCCGGCACCTGCTCGACCTGCTGCCGCTGCTCCAGGACGACCATGTCCCGGCCCGCTGACCTGGTGTCGGGGCCGAACGTCTACGCGGACCTCCGCCGGCTCGCCGACTCGGCGCCGGTCGTCCGGGTCATGCTGCACGGTCGCGTGCCGGCCTACCTGCTGACCAGGCCGGACGACATCGCGAACGCGGCGGTGGACCCCCGGCTCACCAGCGACGACTCGTTCCTGCGCACCGGCAGGTCGTCGGTCAAGATCGGCTTCATGGGCCTGGACGGACCCGAGCACGCGCGACTGCGCCGGTCCGCGACCGCGGCGCTGTCACCGCGCCGGATCCACGCGCTGCGGCCGTACCTGCGTCGAGTCATCGCCGAGGCCGTCGGCGCCGTCCTGCCGGCCGGTCGGGCCGACCTCGTCACGGACGTCGCGCTGCCCGTCGCGATGCGGGTCATCTGCGAGCTGCTGGGCATTCCCTTCGGCGACCGAGAAGACTTCGAGCACGTGGCCAACCAGCTGCTTCTCCCCACGGGGGATCCCGTGGCGGCGCGGCGCCACCTGTACGACTATCTCGCGGAACTGGTTCGCACCAACGACCTGGCCGGCGCGACGGACGACCTGACCGAGCGGGAGGTGGTCGAGACCATGGCCCTGCTGCTGGTGGCGGGCTACCAGACGACGGCGGACCTCATCGGCTCCGCGATGCTCGCCCTCCTCGAGAATCCCGAGCAGCTCACCGTTCTGCGCGATGATCTGTCCACATCAGACAGGGTGATCCACGAGCTGGTCCGGTACTGCGGCCCGATGGCGATCGGCGTCACGCGGTACACGAAGGAGACCGTCGTCCTGGCCGGCACGACCGTCCCGCCGGGCGAACGGGTGGTGCTGGGGCTGGGCTGCGCCAACCGCGACCCGACCCTGTTCCCCGACCCCGGCCGGCTGAACCTCAGGCGTGCACCGACCGGGCACTTCTCCTTCGGCCGCGGCCCGCACTACTGCCTCGGCGCCGCCCTCGCACGACTGGAGGCGAAACTGGTGATCACCACCCTGTGCCGCGAACTCCGGCAGCTACGGCTGGCGGGAGAACCGACCTGGCGCACGACGATCTTCACGGGCGTCCAGCACCTCCCCGTCACGTTCACGGCCCGGCCGCACGCATGACGGGGTACTTCGCCGGCGACCCGCGCACGAACCGGGAGCGGATGCTCGCCGGGGACCTCTACATCGACGACGACCCCGACAACGACCGCATCGCCCAGCGGGCGTCGCGACTGCTGGAGGCCTACCGGCTCCACAGGCTGGCCGGGCGCGAGGACGCCGCGCGGGCGATCCTGGCCGAGGTGCTCGGGACGCTCGGTGCGGACGTCGTGGTCAACCCCCCGCTGACCGTCGCCTACGGCGAGAACACGCACATCGGCGACCGCACCTTCGTCAACTACCACCTCACCGCCCTGGACGTCGCGACCGTCACCATCGGCGCGGACTGCCAGATCGGCCCCAACGTGCAGCTGCTCACCGCCACGCACCCGCTCGACCCGCGGCCGAGACGCGACAAGCTGGAGGCGGCCGAACCCATCACCATCGGCGACAACGTCTGGCTCGGCGGCGGGGTCATCGTCTGCCCGGGCGTGACCATCGGGGACGACAGCGTCGTCGGCGCCGGCGCGGTGGTCGCCCGCGACATCCCCGCGGGCGTCGTCGCCGTCGGCAACCCCGCACGCGTCATCCGTGCGCTGTGAAGGGTTTCTCGTCGAGCAGGGCCGTGTAGAAGTCGCGGTGGGCGACGGCCGCGCGGTGCCAGGTGTACGTCGCCGCGAGGCGGCGGCCCTCGGCCGGGTCGGGCCGGTGGGTGAGCTGGCGGTCCAGCGCCGTCGCGATGGCCGGGACGTCCGAGGCGAACGCGACAGCGTCCCCCGCGCCGGCGAGGACCTCGCGGAGCACGGGGAGATCACGCGCCACGACGGGCACGCCCGCGGCGAGGGACTCCATCGCCGCGAGGCCGAAGCCCTCCTTCGTGGAGACCATCGCGAGGGTGGCCGCCTCCGCGACCAGCGTGGGGAGCGCGTCCTCCTCGAGCACGCCGGTGATCACCGGCGTCACGCCCAGCTCGGCCGCGCGCGTCTCGAAGGCCGCGCGGTAGTCGCGGTAGTCGAACAGGGTCTCGCCGCCGCCGAACACGAGTCGCAGGTCGGGGTGGCGCTCTCGCAGCGACGCGAAGGCCTCCAGCAGGTCGATCGATGCCTTGCGTGGCTCGATCCCGCCCAGTGCGAGGACGTAGCGGCCGAGCCGGTCCCGCCACCGCTGTCGGCCGGCGACCTCGCCGGCAGCGGCGGCGAACCGGTCGGCGTCCACGCCGTTGGGGATGACGGTCGGGGTGAAACCCCAGCGTGCGTGGACCTCGGCGGCGACCGACGCGGAGACGCAGATGCGGGCGGTCGGTTCGACGACGGCCCGTTCGTGGCACCGGGCCAGCTCGGGGGTGGTGAAGTGGTCGAGGTGGTGGATGGTCCGCAGGCAGGGCAGCGCGGCGTTGGCGCTGATGCAGTCCTGTGCGTGGACGATGTCGTAGCCGGTTCTCGCGGGTGCGAACGCCGCGCGCAGCACCTCGATGGACCGGACGATCCGCCTGCCGACGGGCTCGTCGTCGGCGGCGTGGAAGGGCACCGCGTGCACGGTCACGGCGGGGTCGACGGGGCGGAAGAAGGTCGTGTCGCCGCCCCGGCCCAGGGTCCAGACGTGGACGTCCTCGCCGAGCCCCGCGAGTGCCTCGGCCAGGGCGAGGGTGTGCACGACGCCGCCGCGGGGGCGGGTGGAGTAGGTGAGGAGCGCGATCCTGGTCACGGCTTGTTCCGGTAGGTCCGGGGTTTGAGCTCGGCGAGGTGGTGCAGCACGCGGCGGGCGGTCGCGATCTCGGCGGCGACGTCCAGTTCCGCCACCGCGATGCCGGCCTTCGACCACGTGCGGGCGACGATGTCGCCGCCGGGACCGACCACTTTGGCCTGTCCGAGGAACCGCATGCGGCCCATGGCGCCGGTCTGGTTCGAGGAGGCGAGCACCACCTGGTTCTCGGCGGCGCGGGCGCAGTCGTAGAGGTCGAACAGCCGCGACTGCCGGTCCTGCGCCATGCGGGGCGAGCGGTTGGTGATGCTCGTCGGCCACGCGGACAGGCAGGCGATGATCTCGGCGCCGTCGACGGCGAGGCTGCGGGCCGCCTCCGGGAACGTCTTGTCGTAGTCGATGAGCATGCCGAGCCGGCCGACCGGGGTGTCGAACGCCTCGAACTCCTCGCCGGGCGCGTAGACCTCGGCCTCGCCGGGTGGTTGGTGCACCTTGCGGTGCCGGCCCAGCACGCCGTCGCCGTGCACGCACACCGCCGCGTTGAACCGCAGGTCGCCGTCCAGCTCGCAGTAGCCGACGCAGACGACCATCTCGCCCGCCAGCGCCGCCACCTGCTTCAGCAGCGGGTGGTCACGCTCGAGCGCCGGCGGCAGCGCGTCCGGGTCGGGGTGGCGGAGGTCGGCGAGGTACCCGCCGAGCGCCGCATCGGGGAGCACCAGCAGCTGGGCGCCGTCCTGGCGGGCGTGCTCGACCAGCGTGCCGATGCGCCGCAGGTCGAAGTCGAGGTCACGCCCGAAGTGCGCGGCCGCGGCCGCGATCCGCGTCAGAGCCATGCGGTGCCCTTCCGTCTCGGCAGGCCCGCATCATCGCGCGTACGCCTCAGGTCTGCGATCCCGCAGATGACCCATCGACCGCCGCGCGGTGGCCAGGGCCGCCGCCACGTCCAGCTCGGCGACCGCGACGCCCTCGGCCACCCCGGTGTCGGCGAGGATCTCCCCACCCGGCTCGACGATCTTGGCGCTGGCCACGAACCGCAGGTCGCCGAAGGTGCCGGACTGGTTCGCCGACACCCACACCACCTGGTTCTCCAGCGCCCTGGCCCGGTCGAACAGGTCGAACCGGCGCTTCCAGCGGTCCTCGGCGAGGTTCTCGGCGGCGTTGGTGCGGCTGCCGGGCCACGCCGACACGCAGACGATGATCTCCGCGCCGTCGAGGGCGAGCGCCCGCGCCGACTCGGGGAACGCCTTGTCGTAGCAGATCAGCATGCCGAGCCGGCCGGCCGGCGTGTCGAACGCGGTGAACCCGGCCCCCGCGCCGTAGGTCGCGTCCTCCGACAGCGGCTGGTGCACCTTGCGGTGGTTGCCGAGCACCCCGTCACCGCAGACGCAGACCGCGCTGTTGTACAGCCGCTCCCCGGTGTCCTCGCAGTACCCGGCGATCACGACCATGTCGCCCGCCAGCGCGGCCAGCCGCGCGATCTCCGGGCCGTCCAGGCGCAGCGGCGGCGGCCCCTCGGCGGCACCGTCCAGGTTGGCCAGATAGCCGCCGAGTGCCGCCTCGGGTAACGCGAGCAGGCCGACGCCCTCCGCCCGCGCCGCCGCGATCAGCTCCTCGATCCGCGCGAAGTCCGCCTCCAGGTCCCGGTCGAAAGGCGCCGCCGCCGCGGCCAGCCGCAGCACGCTCACGCTGCCCCCTCGCCCGCCCCGCCCGACGACCTCCACATGGCAACGAACGAATCGCCGATTCTGCTCCCGAGGCCCGCGCGAAAGCCCCTTTCGTACGCCCGGCCGCAGGTGGCGAGGCGTTGACCTGCACATTCCGCGCCGCTCACGCTCGCCCCAATCCGGTCACCCCGGCGGGGACGACCTCCGTCAGGACACCATCGGGCCAGCGCACCCGCGACCAGTTCCCCGCACCCCGCCGGGCCGGCGAGTGGGGGCTCGTGCGCCCGGCCTTCCGCGCCGCTCACGCCCGCCCCAACCCGGTCACCCCGGCCGGGACGACCTCCGTCAGCACCCCGTCCGGCCACCGCAACCGCACGCCGCCACCCACGACCAACTCCCCACACCCCGCCGTGACCGCCGGGCCGGCGGGTGGGGGCGGCGACCCGGGCGAGGACGCGGTGAGCATCGCGAAGCCGGGGAAGCAGGTCAGCCAGTCCCCTGCCGTGGCGCCCGCCGGGCGTGGCACCGCGGCGACGTCGAGCACCGCGCCGCAATCGCTTGCCTCGACGAGCATGCCGAGGGTGCCCGCGATCCCGGCCATCGAGACGTCCTTCGCGGCGGCGGGGCGTGCGGCCGCGACCGACGCCACCATGGTGCGCAGCTCGGCCGGGGTGCGATGCGTCGTCGAGTCCCACTGGCGGCCCGTGTAGCCACGCCGCCAGCGGCCGCCGAGGTCGGCGGTCAGCCGCACGGTGTGGCCGGGCCGCCCTCCGCCGCCCGGCACCGGGTGCCGAGTGCGGCCGAGCGCGGTGACCGACAGGGCGGCGGGCACACCCAGCTGCGTGTGGCCACCCAGCACCGGCACGGCGTAGGCCTCACTCGCCCGGCGCAGCCCGGTCAGCACGCGGCTGGCGAAGGAGGCGTCGCGGGCGCCGAGCGCGTCCAGCAGCCCGACGGGCGTGGCCCCCATCGCCGCCAGGTCGTTGACGTTGACCAGCACCGAGCACCAGCCCGCCCACTCCGGGTCACGCTCCACCATGGACGGCACGATCGCGTCGCAGGCGGCCACGAGATCACTGCCGGGCACGGGCACGCCGTCGTCGCCGACGAACCCGGGCACGCCGGTGAGCCCGGTGAGCAGCGGCCCGAGCGCCCTCTTCGTCGCGGCCGCGAGCGCCGCGATCCGCCGGATCGGCCTGCGCATGAGCACGTGCGCGGCCTGCGCGACGGTCACGGGACGCACGGACTCCCAACCGAGGCGGGTGAAGAGCCGCTCGTTGCGTGCCTGCACGGTCGCCTCGAACCGGAGCACGCCCGCGTTCTCGGCGTGCGCGCAGGCGGCGTCGACCAGTGCGGAGCCCACGTGGTGCGTCGCGCGGTGGGCCGGGTCCACCACCAGCCGTCCGCCCTGCCACCAGCCCAGGTCGACACCGTCGGTCACCGGGCCGAGCCGGACACCGCCGAGCACCGCGCCGTCGGGACCCCGGGCCACGAGGACGACCGTGCGGGGGTCGGCGTCCCGCTCGTCGAGGTCGTGGCGCGGAAAAAGTCCTTGCCGCTCAACGAAAACAGCATGGCGGAGCCGCCGGTACGCGGCGATCGTGGCGGCGTCGTCCGCGACCTCGATGGTGAACGCCGGCCTCCGGGCGAGGCTCGCGGTGTCGCCGAGCAGCACCAGCACGTCGGACATCGGCACGTCAGCCTCCCGCCGTCGAGAGCACGCCGCACGCACCGCACGCCGCGCAGCCCGCCTGCTGGTCGGCGCCCCGCATGCCCGCCGCACGCAGCAGCCGGCCGACCCGCCGGGTGACGTCCGCGACGAGCGACGCGGGCGGCGCCACCGCGCCGTCGCGGTGCGCGAGGGTGCCGAGCATCGGGCGCATCGGCACGACGAAGGGGTACACGCCCCGCTCGATGAGGCGCGCGGCGCCGGCGACCAGTTCGTCCGGGTCCTCGCCGAGACCGATGAGCAGGTAGGTGGACACGTGGTTCCAGCCGAAGACGCGGACCGCCTCGTCCCACGCGGCCTCGTAGTCGGCGAGCGGCACGGTGGACTTGCCGGGCAGCCACCGCCTGCGCACGTCGTCGTCGAGGGACTCGACGTGGATGCCGATCGACGTCGCGCCCGCCGCCTTCAGCTCGGCCAACACGCCCAGCTCGCCGGGTGGCTCGATCTGCACCTGGACGGGCAGGCCGGGCACCGCCGCGAGCACCGCGCGGACACACCGCACCAGGACCCGGGCGCCGCGGTCGGGACCCGTGGTGGTGCCGGTGGTCATCACCAGCTGCCGCACGCCGTCGAGCCGCACCGCGGCCTCGGCGACCTCGGCGAGCTGGGCGGGGGTCTTGGCGGCGACGGTGGCGCCGGCCCGCAGCGACTCCTCGATGGCGCAGAACCGGCACCGCTGGTCCTCGGCGTAACGGATACACGTCTGCACCACCGTGGTGGCGAGGACGTCCCTGCCGTGCAGCAACGCGATCTTCCGGTACGGTACCCCGTCGGCCGTCTCGAGGTCGTAGAACCTGGGGCGCCGCACTGGTTCCACGGACAACCCGAGGTCGATTGTTCCTTTGTGGACACGGCCGTCCCGCACGGTGTACGGGCTGTCCGGGTCGAGCGGGATCGCCGCGTTGGCACCGTCCACGACGAGATGGCCGTCGTCGCTCGGGCCCGCGCCCTTGTGCCGGGTGACCGGCGCGGCCAGGTTGAGGCCGCGCACGGCCAGGTCGGCTCGAATGTCTACTGAGGACATCCGACTACCACATGTAGGTGGAGTTGATGATCGCGCCCTTGCGGGCGTAGTGGATGAGCGCGTCCTGGACGTCGAGGGGGTGCGTGGGGATGACGCCCTCGATCAGGTCCTCCTCACGCAGGCCGTGCAGCGAGAGCCCGAACCGGCAGCAGTAGACCTTGCCGCCCTCCTTGATGAACGTCTTGAGCTGGTCGTTGATGTTGTGCTCGCCGGGGAACGCGGAGTTGCCGGTGGTGGGGAAGCCCCGGGTGGCCATGCAGTTCATCGAACCCGGCCCGTAGAAGTAGATCGCGGACTCGAAGCCCTTCCGCAGGGCGCGGGTGGCCTGCAGGATCGCCACGAAGCTCACCGACGACTCGTGGGCGATGCCGTGGACGAGCGTGAAGTAGGACTGCCCCTCCTCGGCCTGGTAGTCCGGGAAGACCTTGGTGCCGCCGTAGATGTTCGAGCCCTCGGACAGCGACGGATGCGGGATCTCGTTGAGACTCTGGGATTCCAGCTCGGTCAGGTCGGGCACGGTCGTCTCCTTCGGATTGGTTGTCACCACGGCGCTCAGCCGTAGAGCTCCGCGAAGGTGTCGCGGAAGACGAGGTCCGCCAGCTCGCCGTCGCCCGCGACGGCGGCCAGCCGCGCGTACTCGCCGGCGTGGTCGCCCCAGGGCTGGTCGGAGGCGAAAAGGATCCGGTCGTGGCCGATGCCGCGGCGGGACACCTCTTCGGCGAGCCACCGCGGTGTGAACCCGATGGCCCAGGAGAGGTCGGTGTAGACGCGTTTGCCCGCCTCGACCCAGTCGAAGAACCGGCCGCCGGCGAGCTTGATGTGGCCGCTCATGCCGCCGCCGAAGTGCACGAGGTGCACCGCGACCTCGTCGCCGTACCAGTCGACCAGGTGCCCGACCTCGTCGATGTCCGACGCCGCGCCCGGCGAGGTGTGCACGTGGACGACGAGGTTCCGCTGCCGCGCCACGGCGAAGATCCGGTCGAGGCCCGGCCGGCAGTCCGGCGCGGTGGGCCGCCCGCCGAGCAGGAAGCTGAGCTTGAGCGCCCGCACGCCGGGCTCGCCGGCGAGCGTGAGCGCCGTCTCGGTGCGCTCCTTGTCGCGGGGCAGCGGCGACACCCACAGCGCCGCGCGGATCCGGTCGTCCCGCGCCGCGGCCGCCACGCAGAGCTCGTTGAACGAGAAGGCGATGGCGGGGTCCGGCACGCCGTAGTTCGGGATCACCAGCGCGCGTTCGGTGCCCTCCGCGTCGAGGTCGGCGACCAGCTCGTCGATCGTCGCGCGGGCCGTGGCCGCCGGGCGAACCGGAGGTCCGCCGTAGAAGGGGTACGCGGGCAGCACACCGAGGTGGCGGTGCGCGTCGGCCAGTCCGTCGCGGGCCATCAGGCGACCGTCCTGGGCGCGACCCAGTCGTCGTCGCGGGGGTAGGTCGAGGTCGTCGTGCCCGCGATCCAACGCACCTCCGCGCCGGAGGAACCGAACTCGGCGATGCGTGCCGCCAGGTACTCGGCGTCGGCGGCGACGCCGCAGAACCGGCCGGAGCCCCACGTGTGCTGCCACGGCAGGCCCAGGAAGTAGACGCCGGGGACGCTCGTCACGCCGCGGCGGTGGGTCGGGTAGCCGCGGCCGTCGAACAGCGGGAGGTCGATCCACCGGTAGTCGGCGCCGAACCCCGTGCTCCACACGACCGAGCCGATCGGCGTCGCGGCGAGGTCGAGCGTGCGCGGCGCGGCGGCGGAGTTCCGCCACACCGGCGTGTAGCGGGCCTCCGCCGGGGCGTCGATGCCCTGGGCCGTGACGTAGGCGTCGATCGAGTCCTTGATGCTCTCGGACACGGCGTCGGCGGCGTCGAGGTTGTGCCCCAGGTCCGCGGCGAAGTGGAGCACACCGGCGCGGATGTCGGTGAGCCTGCCGTAGAGCCGCATGCCGTCCCGGGCGAAGGCACGCAGGTCGATGTCGCGGCCCCCGTCGCGCCCGGTGACGTAGTGGTTGGCGCGGAACCGCACCGCGTCGGCGTCGGCGAACTCGTCGATGCCGCGGCGGTAGTAGCCCATGTCGGCCAGCCACGCCACGACGTCCCGGCCCCGGTAGCGCCGGGCCACCCGAGGCGCGCTGCCCACCGCGAGGTGCACCCGCCGGCCCGCGAGGTGCAGGTCCTCGGCGATCTGGCAGCCGGACTGGCCGGAGCCCACGACCAGGACGTCACCGCCGGGCAGCCGGGCGGGGTTGCGGTAGTCCGCGGAGTGGAGTTGGACGAGGTCGTCGGGCAGCCGCTCGGCGATGCGTGGCACCCGCGGTGTCTGGTACGGCCCCGTGGCCACCACCACCTGGTCGGCCGTCAGCGTGCCCGCCGAGGTCGCGACCGTGAAGCGGCCGTCGGCCCGCTGCCGCAGCCGGGTCACCGCGACGCCCTCGGCCACGTCCAGGGACTTCGCGTAGTCCTCGAGGTAGGCGACGACCTCGTCCCGGCCCATGAACCCGTCCGGATCCCCGCCCGCGTAGCCAAAGCCGGGCAACTGGCACTGCCAGTTCGGCGTGACGAGGCAGAACGAGTCCCACCGCCGCTCCCGCCACTCGTACCCGACACGCTCCCGTTCGAACACGACGTGGTCGACGCCCGCCCCGGTGAGATGGTGGCTCATCGACAGCCCGGCCTGCCCGCCGCCGACGACGACCACCGAGCGGTGCGTGCCCGCCCAGTCCTCACTCATCGCTCGTCGAAAACGAGTAGTATTGTTGAACGGACCACACGAGAAAGTGGTTTTCCGCCACCGCGTCTCCCATGCCCGGAGTTCTCGGTAAACCGGTCGTGAAACCCATTCCACCGCCGAATCATTGCCGACCGGTTACCTCCGGACTACGTCCGTGTTTTCGACTACGGCGAATTGTTACGGGCCGAGCGGGATCATTTAACAATTCAGCTGGAAGGTTGACGCGGGCGCTCGTGCGGTGGAGCGGTTCGCCCGCCGCCTGCGGCAGCGGCGCCACGCGGCCGGTCTGTCGCTCGACCAGCTGGCCGAGCAGAGCGGGGTGAGCCGGGCCACCCTCTCCAACATCGAGCGCGCCACCACCAACCCCAGCCTGGGCGTCGCGGTGAAGATCGCCGCCGCGCTCGGGCTGTCCGTGGCCCACCTGCTCGACGAGGACGCCCCGAGGCCCGCCACGATCGTGCCCGCGGGCGCGCGGGCGAACTTCACCGACCCGGACACCGGCTACCAGCGCCAGCTCTACCCCGCGTTCGAGGGCGGCACGATCGAGCTGGTCCGCCACGTCGTGCCGGCCGGCGTCAGCTCCGAACCCCTCCCCGCCCACGCACCCGGCACCGAGAAGTACGTCGTCGTCGAGTCCGGCGTTCATCGGCCCCGATCCGGAGTGGACGGTCGAGGGGACGCTCGCCGGCTTCGACCCCACCCCGGCACTCGGCCGGCTGACGGCACCGACCCTCGTCCTCACCGGACGACACGACCGAGTGACCCCACCGGTGAACGCGCACACGCTGACCACGCTGCTGCCACCCGGCAACGCGCGACTGGTCATGTTCAAGGAGAGCGCACACCGCCCATGGGTGGAGGAGCCAGACCGATACTTCGCGGCGCTCCAGGAGTTTCTCGCCGCCCTCGGCTAGGAACCCCCGGGGCGGCGAGCACCAGCCACACCGCCGCCGCACACCCGGCCAGCCCGGCCGCGGTGGTCCACCCCACCGGCTCGCCGAACATCAGCAGCGCCCACGCCATCGTGGTGGGCGGGGTCAGGAAGAGCAACGTGCTCGCGCCCGTCGCGCCGAACGCACGCAGTGCCAGCAGGTAGCAGCCGTACCCGCCGAAGGTCGACAGCACGACCACCCACAGCACGGCCCACCAGAAACCGGAGGCCGCCGGCGGCGTGAGCCTGCCCGCGGCCGCGGCGGCGGCGACGAACACCCCGCACGAGACCAGGCCGTGGATCGTGAGCTGGTCGAACGGGCGCGTGCCGAGCCGCCACCGGCGCTCCAGCAGCGTGCCCGCCGACAGCGAGAGCATGCCGCCCATGACGAGCAGGTAGCCGAGGACGTGCCCGCCACCCCCGAGGTCGCCCGCCACGACCACGGCGACGCCCGCGAGCCCGGTGACGAGCCCCGCCCACTGGCGCGGCCGCACCCGCTGCCCCAGGACGGGCCCGGCGAGCGCGCCCACGACGAGCGGCTGCAGCACCGCGATCAGCGCGGCGACCCCGGCCGGCACGCCCATGCCCACGCCGGTGACGACACCCGCCAGGTACAGGGCCTGGCACAGCAGCCCGAGCACGGCCTGCCGCCGCACCTCGGTCCCGGACAGCCGTGGCCGGCGCACGACCGCCACCGCACCCACGAGCACCGCGACCACGAGATAACGCCAGGCCAGGAGCGTGTCGGCGGCGGCGTACGCGGTCCCGAACCGGGCCCCGACGAACCCGGAGCTCCACATCACGACGAGCCCGACGGCGGCGAGGACGCTGTGTCTCATACCCGCCAGGTAAACATACAGGTCGGTATACTGTCAGTATGCTGTCCCGCCCGATGACGCCCGCCGGCGAGCGCCTGCTGGCAACCGCCAGCGAGCTGTTCTACACCCGCGGCATCCACGCGGTCGGCGTCGACCTGATCGCCGAACTGGCCGGCACCACGAAGAAGACGCTGTACGACCGGTTCGGCTCCAAGGACAACCTCGTGGCGCTGTACCTGTGGCGCCGCTTCGAACGGTGGCAGGCGTTCGTCGAGGAGCGGCTGGCGGCGTGCCCACCCGGCCGCGACCAGGTGCTCACCGCGTTCGACGCGCTGGCCGAGTGGCTCGCGGCCAACCTGTGCGGGTGCGCGTTCGTCAACGCCAACGCCGAGATCGGCCGCACCGACCACCCCGGCGTGGCGGTGATCCGCGCGGAGAAGCAGTGGATGCGGGAGCGCTACGAACGGCTCGCCCGCGACGCCGGCCTTCCCGCCGCGTTGGGGACCCAACTGCACCTGCTGCACGAGGGCGCGATCGTGACGCGCACGGCGGGCGGCCACGACGACGCCGTGAATACCGCGAAAGCGGCGGCGCGGGAACTGCTGGCCACTCATCAATGCACTTTCGGGCAACCGCCGGCAACCAAACCGGAGGGCGGACCGTCATGAGGTCCGAACCTTTTTCCTCGTAAAGGAAGGCCCCCGGTTTGTCGCCCACTGCGAGCCGGTTGTCGAGCGAGACAATCCTGGCGGACCCGCCGCCGGCGGACGGCGAATCCCCGCCGGACCGGCCGGGTTGGCCGCGGCGGCACCGGCGGTGGTGTTTCGCGCTCGTCGTGGTCGTGCTCCTCGCCCAGCTGGCGGTCGCGATGATCACGACGGCCGTGGAGCAGACCCCGACCATCGACGAGCCGGTCTACGTGGGCACCGCGGTGGTCTACCTGGAGCAGCACAGCCTGCGGTACAACCCGGAGCATCCCCCGCTGGGCAAGCTGATCATCGCGACCGGGCTGGCGTTCGCCGACGTGCGCCTCGACCCCGCCTTCGCCGGTGACCAGTCGGGGCTCGGCCGGCACGTGCTGTACGAGTCGGGCAGCGATCCGGGCCGGCTGTTGCTGCTGGCGAGGCTGCCGGTGATCGTGCTCACGCTGCTGTTCGGGCTGGTCGTCTTCGCGTTCGCCCGTGACCTGGCCGGTCCAGTCGGTGGGTTGGCGGCACTCGCCCTGTACGCGTTCTCCCCCGACGTCATCGCGCACGGGTCGCTGGCCACGCTCGACGTGCCGGTGGCCGGTTTCCTGCTGACGTCGGTCTGGCTGCTGTGGCGGGCCCGGCGCCGCCCCGTCCGCCACCTGCCCCTCGCGGGACTCGCTCTCGGCGCGGCCGTCGCCACGAAGATGAGCGCCCTGGCCGCGGTCCCGGTGCTGCTGCTCCTGGCAGTACTGTCGGTCTGGCACGCCCACCGCGCGCGGATCAGGACCGTCCGGCTGCTCGGGCTCGGCGTGGCGGGGGCCGCCGCCGTCGCGGTGATCGCGGTCGCCGTGGTATGGGCCACCTACCTCGTCGTGGATCCGCGGCTGCGCTGGGAGGCGCCGGTGCCGGCCGGCCACGGCCTGCGCGCGCTCGTCGACTGGCTGCCGTTGCCCGAGCCGTACCGGTACGGGATGCACGTCCAGTTCGCCCTCGAGGACCAGGGGTGGAGCGGCTTCCTGTTCGGCCGGCACTACGCCGGTTCGCAGTGGTACTACCTGCCGGCCGCGCTGCTGGTGAAGACGCCGCTGGGCGCGCTGGCGCTCTGGCTGGCCGGCGCCGTCGCGGTCGTGGCGGTTCCCCGGCTGCGCCCGGCGGCGCTGTACGTACTCGTGCCCACGGCCGTGCTGCTGGCCGCCGCCATGACCAGCGAACGCGACCTCGGCGTCCGGTACGCGATCTTCGTGCCGATGTTCCTGGCGGTCGCCGCGGCCGGTGTCGTCGCCCTGCGCCGGCGGTGGGCGCACGTCGCCGCGGCGGTTCTGGTCGGCTTCGCCGCGGTCAGCTCGCTGTGGACGTTCCCGTACTACCTGCCGTACTCCAACGAGGCGTTCGGCGGGCCGGCGAAAACCCATCTGCGCCTGCACGACTCGAACGTCGACTGGGGCCAGGACCTGGGCCGGCTGGCGGACCGCCTGCGGCAGCGGTACCCGGGAGAGCGGATCTGGCTCGTCTACAAGGGAAGCGGTGTGCCGGCCCACTACGGCATCGACGCGCACAACCCGCTCATCCAGCCCCCGGACCAGGTGAGCGGGCTCCTCGTGGTGTCCGACTCCGCCATCGCCAAGGCCGATGACCGCCTGGCCGCACTGATCGCCGGCAGCACACCGATCGACGAGGTCGGCCACTCCATCACGATCTACCGCCGGCCCTAGGATCCGGCGGGTGAAGCACACGGCGGCCGGCACGTGGGTGATGGTGAGCTTGCTCGCGTCCTGTTCTCCGTCGCCGCCAGCGACAACCGATGCCGGGGCGTTCGACTGCGCCGCGCTCCAGGGTCCTCTGTCGACGGACAGCTTCTACGAGGACAACCCGACGTATGTCGATCCGGTTGACGACAGTGCGTCCTGGACGTTCTCGAGCCCGCAGGCGCAGGGCCTGGACCCGACCCGGCTCGAACAGGCGTCGACTGCCCTGGCCGAGCTGCCACAGACGTGGAGTTTCCTGGTGATCCGCGGCGGCGCCCTGGTGTTCGAGCGCTACTACCACGGCAGCGGGAAGAACCGGAGCAACAACGTTCACTCGGCGTCCAAGAGCATCTGGGGAGCCGCGATCGGCATCGCGATCGACCAGGGCCGGATCCCCGGCGTCGACGCGACGGTCGCCTCGACGCTGCCATCGCGCTACGAGGCGGTGATGAGCCCCGAGACCAGGACGATCACGGTGCGCGACCTGCTCACGATGACCTCGGGCAGCCGGTGGGAGGAGGACACGACCGAGGCGGAGATCGAGCGGACACCCGACTGGGTCGAGGCGATCCTGAGGCTCCCACGCGCCGCCAGGCCCGGCTCCGCGTTCAACTACAGCACCGGTGACTCCCACCTGGGCTCGGCCGTGTTGACGTCCGCGACCCGGATGACGGCGTGCGAGTTCATCCACCGGAACCTGCTCGCGCCTCTGGGCGTCGCCGCCGAACACTGGGGGCGCGACCCGCAGGGGTACTTCTCGGGTGGCTACAACCTTTACCTGACGCCGCGTGAGCTCGCGAAGTTCGGGTTGCTCTACCTCCAGGACGGCCGCTGGCACGGCAGGCAGCTCGTGCCGGCCGCGTGGGTGGAAGCGTCGATGACCGACCAGGTGGACGCGGGCGCCCCGTACAGCTATGGCTACGACTTCTGGCTGCGTGACATCGCCGGCCACCACGTCGCGATGGCCTGGGGTTTCGGCGGCCAGATGGTCTACATCGTCAAGGACCTCGACCTCGTCGTCGTCCTGACGACGAACACCCGCGGCGACGACGCCCAGAACTCGTTCGACGGCCTGTCGATCGTCGAGGACTACGTGCTCCCGTGAATCGCGGCGCCCCTGCTCGATTACCTTGCGGCGGCCCCTGCGAACGGGCCAGCATTGACGCCTGGATGGCAGGTAACCTCCGAGGCGGGAGCATGGAGATCCGCCTGTTCGGCGAGATAGAACTGCGGGCGGCCGGCCACGTTCTGGACGTCGGGACGCCGCGGCGGCAGGCCGTGTTGGCGGCGTTGGCCGTGGACGCCGGACAGCCGGTCGCCATCGAGGCGTTGGTCGACCGGGTCTGGGACGAGAGCCCGCCGGCCGAGGCACGCAACGTGCTGTACTCGCACCTGAGCCGGATCCGTCAGTTGCTTGTGCGGGCCGCCGACTTCGCCAAGGAGCCGGTGGTGCGGATCGAGCGGCGGCACGCCGGCTACGTGCTCGGCGTCGACCCGGAGCTGGTGGACCTACACCGGTTCGGCCGGCTCGTCGAGCAGGGCTGCGGTCCGCGGGGCAGCGAAGCCGACCGGGCGAGGGTGCTGGCCGAGGCGTTGTCGTTGTGGCGCGGACGGCCGCTGGGAGCGTTGCCCGGCCGGTGGGCCGCGCAGGTGCGCAGCAGTTGGCATCGACGCCGGCTGGACGGGGTGGTGCGGTGGGCACAGGCCGTGCTCCGGCTCGGCAACCCGGCCGAGGTGATCACCGTACTGCACGACGTCGTGGCCGAGTACCCGCTCGTCGAGCCACTGGAGGGCCTGCTCATGCGGGCGCTGCACGCCGCAGGCCGCGGCGCGGAGGCCATCGACCGGTACGCCGTGCTCCGGCAGCGCCTGGCCGAAGACCTCGGTGCCGACCCCAGCCCCGAAATCAGCGCCCTGCACGAGGCGATCCTGCGCGGCGAGCAGCCGCGCGACCAGGAACCACGCCAACTCACCGACACGTTCGTCTCGCCGCACGTCGACCCGCTGACCGACTTCTTCGGCCGGGAGCCCGAACTGGCCGCGATGCGCACGACGTTCAGCAGCACCGCGACGCGGGACGCCCCCGTCATGATGGTGCTGACGGGGATGGGCGGGATCGGCAAGACCAGCCTGGCCCGCGCGTACGCCCGGCACCGCCGCGCGGAGTACGGCGTGGTGTGGTGGGTCCGCGCCGAGGAACCCGCGACGATCGACGGCGATTTCCGCACCCTGTTGGAGATCCTCGCTCCGCACGACGCCAGCCAGATCCGCGACGCCGTCGCCGCGGTCCACGCACTGCTCACCAACCAGACGCGACCCTGGCTGCTGGTCCTGGACAACGTGCCCGACGCCGGCGCGGCCAGAGGCCTGGTGCCCGCCGGCGGTGACGGGCACGTGTTGATCACCAGCCGAGCCGCGACGCACTGGCCGTCGGGACGAGCGCTGATCGCCGTGGACCCGTTGCCGCCCAAGGCATCGGTCGACCTGCTGACCTCGCTGTCCCTGGACGGCGACCGCGACGCGGCGCAGGTGCTGGCGCAGGAGCTGGGTGGGTTGCCGCTGGCCCTGGCGCAGGCCGGGGTGTACACCCGGGCCAACGGGCTGACACTGGCCACCTACGTGCGCCTCTACCGGACCCGCTCTACCGAACTGCACACGCGGGGCAAGCCGCCGGACTATCCGCACACGGTGGCCACCACCGTGCAGTTGGCGGTGGAGCGGCTGACGACGCCGGCACGGGCGTTGTTGAACCTGCTGTCCCTGTTCGCGCCCGATGCCACCCCCGTCCATCGTCTGCTCACCCCGCAGGACCCGCTTGGGGTCACCTTGCGGGATCCTGTCGGGCCGCTGCTGCGGCCGCTGCTCACCGACGAACTGACCCGGCACGGCGCCGTGGGCGAGCTCCTGGCCTACGGGTTGATCACACCGGCCCCACCTGCGCCCGAGACGGTGAGCATGCACCGACTTGTCCAAACCATCACCCGCGATCGACTCGACACGGACGGCACCGCCGCCGAGTGGGTCACGGCCGCGCACGTCCTGCTCAACGCGGCGTTCCCCGCCGAACCACTCAAGATCCTCAACACCACCACCCGGGACGACACCGCCCGCGCGTTGTTCGCCGAACTGCTGCCCGTGCAGCAACGGGTGCACGGCGCGGAACACCCGCTGACCCTGATCACCCATGACGGCCTGGCCCACTGGACCGGCCAGGCCGGCGACGCCGCCGGAGCCCGCGACCTGTACGCGGAGCTGCTGGCCGTGCGCACCCGAGTCCTGGGCGCCGACCACCCCGACACGCTGACCACCCGAAACCACCTCGCCCGCTGGACCGGCCAGGCGGGCGACTACGCCGCCGCCCGTGACCAGTTCACCAAGCTGCTGCCCGCACAGGAGCGGGTACTCGGCGCCGAGCACCCGAACACACTGTCCACCAGACATCATCGGGCGTACTGGACCGGGCTGGCCGGCGACACCGCCGCCGCCAGTGAACAATCTGCCGAGCTCCTCCCAATACAGGAACGGGTGCTGGGTGTGGCCAATCCCCACACCGTGGCCACCCGCGCCTCCGTGCCGTACTGGACCCGGAAAGCGCAGACCGGCGATATCGGCCACGACATGTACCCGCAGGTGTTGCCGGTGCAGGAGCAGGTGATGGACCCCTCGGGCACCACCATGCCCTTGCGTCACAACGTGGAGTACTGGCCGGGACAGGAAGTAGAGCTTGCCACGGCCCGCGACCTACTCAACCACTTCCTGTCCGTGGGTGAATCGCAGCTGGGCGCGGAACACATCTACATCCTGAACGCCAAACGCGCGCTCGCACGAGTGATCGGATACGAAGGAAACTTCGCCGAAGCGCGTGACTTGTTGACAGAACAACTACCCATCCTTGACCGACTGTTCGGCACCAGACACCGGGACACCATGACGATTCGCCACAACCTGGCCTACTGGACCGGACTGGCCGGCGACGCGACCACCGCACGGAACATCACGGCACGGCTCCTGCCCACCCGCGAGCAGGCGCTCGGCACCACTCATCCGGACACCATGACCACCCGCCACAACCTCGCCCACTGGACCGGACAGACCGGAGACCCCGTAACCGCCCGCGACCTGTTCACCGAACTGCTTCGACAACGGCAGCACGTACTGGGCACCACCCACCCGGACACCCTCACCACCCAACACCACCTCGCCCACTGGACCGGACACAGCGGAGACGCCCCCGGCGCGGCCGCGCTGTACGCGGACCTGTTGCCGAGACGCGAACACCTACTGGGAGCCGAACACCCGGACACCCTCGCCACCCGCCACAACCTCACCTACTGGACCGGACAAGCAAGAACCGTCGACTGAACCGAGGACACGCACGAAGCACACCACCGGGCCGGTCGCCTCGGCGACACGGTCCCCGCGGCTCGGCGAACCTCCACACAGGGCTTTCGTCTCACCGCGCCGGCTGCTCTAATCGGGTCATGTCCGAGCCGAACGCCAGCGGCGACGTCGAGCGGTTCGGCTATCAGCAGGAGCTCAGGCGGTCACTCTCATTCTGGGACCTGCTGATCTACGGGCTCATCTTCATGGTGCCCATCGCGCCGTTCGGGATCTTCGGCAGCGTGTTCGCCGCGTCCGGCGGCATGGTGGCCCTGGCCTACGCGGTCGGCGCGGTGGGTATGGTGTTCACCGCGGTGTCCTACGCGCAGATGTCCCAGGCGTTCCCGCTGGCCGGCTCGGTGTACGCGTACGCGGGCCGCGGGATCGCGCCTCCGTTCGGGTTCGTCGCGGGCTGGCAGATCCTGCTGGACTACATCCTCATCCCCGCGTTGCTGTACATCATCTCCGGTATCGCGATGAACGCCTTCGTGCCCGGCGTTCCCGTCGTGGTGTGGGTGATCGGGTTCATCGTCCTGAACACGGTGATCAACTACTTCGGTATCGAGCTCACGGCACGGACCAACCGGGTGATGCTCGTCGGAGAGCTCATCGTCCTGGTGATCTTCCTGGTGATCGGCGTGGTCGCCATCGCGAGCGGCAAGGCCACCGGTGACGGGCTCTCGCCGCTGTTCGACTCCGGCACGTTCTCCGTCGGCCTGATCTTCAGCGCGGTCTCGTTGGCAGCACTGAGTTTCCTGGGCTTCGACGCGATCTCCACGCTGTCGGAGGAGAACCGGGAGGCCGGCAACCAGGTGGCGCGGGCGACCGTGCTGTCACTGCTGGTCGTGGCCGTGCTGTTCGTCGTGCAGACCTGGGTCGCCGCGCTCCTCGTGCCCGACCGGGAGCGTCTGCTGAGCGAGGGCGACACGGCGGGCACCGCCTTCTACGACGCGGCCGAGCACGCCGGCGGGCACTGGCTGTACGTGCTGACCGCGGTGACCACGGCCGTCGCCTGGGGGTTCGCGGACGCGCTGGTCGCCCAGGCCGCCACGTCCCGCCTGCTGTACTCGATGGCACGGGACCGCCAACTGCCGCGCTTCCTCGCGAAGGTCCACCCCGACCACCAGGTTCCCGAGCGGGCGACCTTCCTCGTCGCGGCGATCTCGGTCGCGGTCGGCACCGGCCTGACGCTCCGCGACGACTACGGGGTGTCGCTGCTCACGACCCTGGTGAACTTCGGCGCGCTGACCGCGTTCCTGCTGCTGCATCTGTCGGTGATCGTCCACCACCTGGTTCGCCGACGCAGCCGGGACTACCTGCGGCACCTGGTGGTTCCGTTGTGCGGCATGGCGATTCTCGGCTACGTGGTGGTCGAGGCGAAGGTGGCCGCGCAGACCGTCGGGTTGGTGTGGCTCGGGATCGGGCTCGTCGTCATGACGGTGCTGCTGTTGAGGAGGAGAAGTGAAGGTCATCGAGTACCGGCCCGACCCGAGTGAGTTCGCCTGGACCTTCGGTGGTGCCTCCCCCGTCCGCACGATCAAGCCCGGTGACGCGCTCTCGCTGTGGACCGAGGACTGCTTCGCCGGCAAGGTCCGCACCGAGCACGACCTCGTGTCCCAGGTCTGCGAGTTCCCTTTCCTCAACCCGCAAACCGGACCGTTCTATGTGGACGGTGCCAAGCCGGGCGACACGCTCGCACTGCACTTCGTCTCGATCGAACCCGCCCGCGACGTCGGCGCCGCGACGACCGTGCCGTTCTTCGGCGCGCTCACCTCCGACGCCCACACCGCGACACTGCAGGAGGCGTTGCCGGAACTCGTGTGGCTCTACGAACTGGACAACGCGCGGCGCACGGTCACCTACCACGCGAAAAGCGCCGACCTCACGCTCGAGCTCCCGATGGACCCCATGCACGGCACGGTCGGCGTGGCCCCCGCCGCCCTCGAGGCCCGCTCCGCACTGGTCCCCGACTCCCACGGCGGCAACCTCGACACCCCGGAGATGCGTGCGGGAGTGACCGCCTACTTCGGCGTCAACGTGGAAGGCGGGTTGTTCTCCCTGGGCGACGGACACGCCCGCCAGGGCGAGGGCGAGGCATGCGGCACCGGCGTCGAGGTCGCCATGAACACCGTCCTCATCGTCGAACTGCTCCCGGGGGTCGCGACCCCGTGGCCACGCCTGGAGTCCGACACCCACCTGATGTCCGTCGGCGCGGCCCGCCCGCTGGAGAACGCGTACCGGGTCGCCCAGGTGGACATGACGGGATGGCTGTCCGAGCTGTGCCACGTCGACCGGATGGACGCCTACCAGCTCGTCGCCCAGGCCGCCCTCGCCCCCGTGGCCCAGGTGTGCAACCCCATCTACACCGTGACGAGCAAGATCCCCAAGTCGTTCCTGCCCGCCGGCCCCGCGTACCGCGGGATGCACGCCGAGCTACGCGGACGGGCGGCCCAGCTGCACGGCTGAGCCCAACACGACTGGTGACTGTGCGTCTACTGAGGACCACGGAGGTTGCCCATCCACGAGGGACAGTCGTACCGTCTGGGACGCGTTGTCGAGACGCGGCTGCCGTCGGCGGGCGTGCGTCCGGGGTATGGCGGCCGGAAGCGGAGCGTCATCATGTTCATGCAGATAATTCAGGGCCGCGTGTCCGATCCGGAAGCCGCGAAGGTGACGATGGACCGCTGGCACCAGGACCTCGCGCCCGGAGCGATCGGTTGGCTCGGCGGCACCTACGGGTTCACCGACGACGGCACGCTGGTCGCCGCCGTCCGGTTCGACTCGGCGCAGGCGGCGCGGGCCAACAGCGCGCGGCCGGAGCAGGGCGCCTGGTGGGCGGAGATGGAGCAGCACTTCACCGGCGAGGTCACCTTCCACGACTGCGGGGAGGTCATGCTGCTGCTCGGCGGCGGGTCGGACGACGCCGGGTTCGTCCAGATCATCCAGGGCCGGGTGCGCGACCGGGAGCGGGCGCGCGAGCTGGTCGAGCAGTCGGACGGGATGATCGCGGCCTACCGCCCGGACGTCCTCGGCGCGACCATCGCCATCGACGAGAACGGGTTCTTCACCGAGACCGTGGCCTTCACCACCGAAGCCGAGGCCCGCGAGAACGAGCAGAAGGAACTGCCGTCCGAGGCGGCCGACCTCGTCCGTGAGGAGATGGCACTCCTCGACGACGTGCACTACTTCGACCTCCACCGGCCGTGGTTCGGCTCGGCCGGCTGAACCGTGGCTGACCGGCTTGTCGCCGTCACCGGCGCCACCGGGCGACAAGGGGGCGCGGTCGCCCGGCACCTGCTCGCGGCGGGCTGGCGGGTGCGGGCGATCACGAGGAACCCCGGGTCCGCCGCGGCCCGGGCGCTGGCCGAACTGGGCGCCGACGTGGTGCGAGCCGACCTGGCCGACCCACCCACGCTGCGGGAGGCACTGCGCGGTGCCTACGGCGTGTTCAGCGTCCAGAACCCGATGACCAGCGGACTGGCCGGGGAGATCACGCAGGGCCGCAACGTGGGCGACGCCGCCGCGGCGGCCGGGGTCCGGCACCTCGTGTACGCCTCGGCCGGGACCGGCGAGCCGGGGACGGGGGTGGGCATCTGGGAGTCGAAGCTGACCGTCCAGGCGCACCTCACCGCGCTCGGGCTGCCGCTGACCGTGTTGCGGCCCATGGCGTACATGGAGTTGATGAGCGACAGGACGTTCTACCCGCCGATGGCCGCCTGGCACGTGATGCCGACACTGATGGGCGGCGACCGGCCCGTGCCATGGCTCTGCCTCGACGACTTCGGCGCCGTGGTGGTGCGCGTACTCGCCGAACCGGCCCGGTTCGTCACCGCCGACCTGCGCCTGGCCTCCGACGTCCGCACGATCGATGAGTGCCGGACGATGTGGCGCGAGATCAACGGCCGCCGCCCCCGCCGTTTCCCGATGCCGGTACGGCTCTTCGAGAAGTTCGTCGGGCCCGACCTGCCGACCATGTGGCGGTGGCTACGCACCCACCCGACCGATGTCGACACGGCCGACACGACAGCACTCCTACCCGAGGCGCGGACAGTGCGCCAGTGGATGCTGGAACGCCGCGCGGCACACTGAACTTGAGATCTCTCCCGACGTGCCAATGAGGAATTCGGGCGAGTGGCCGTCACCATCAGGGCGCCCGGACGCGTCGATGGTCACGATGACCATGCCGATCCCGCTGAACGACGGTTGGTTCGACGACGCGCACGACCGGGCACGCGTGTCGTCCGGGTCGGTGGACCGGTTCAGCTGCGCAGGGTCGGTGCGACCGATGACTTCGTGGCGTAAGCTGACGGGCACGAACCGTGACAGTGCGTGTGCTGTGGAGTTCGAGCTGGGGAACACTCATTGGCCGATCCCCCTGTGAATACACCGGTCGCCGTGGTCCGTCCGTTCCGACGGCTTCGGGCGCGGGGTGCTGGGCGGCGGCTGCTGCGCGGGTTGGTCGGCGTCGTGGTGGTGTTGCTGCTCGGCGAGCTGGTCGGCCGCGCGGGCCTCGTCGATCGGTCGTTTCTGCCGCCGTCGTCGACTGTTCTCGCGCACGCCGGTCGCCTCGTCACGGATGGCGGGTTTCTCGGTGACGTCGCTTTCACCTTGGGCGCATGGGCTTCCGGTCTGCTCGTCGCGTGTGTGATCGCGGTGCCCGCGGGAGTGTTGTTCGGCAGCGTGCCGGTGGTGGACTCCGCTGCCCGGGTCCTGGTCGAGTTCCTGCGGCCGATCCCGGCGGTGGCGTTGGTGCCGCTGGTCCTGCTGATCGTCGCCGACCAGGGCGAGATGGAACGTGTCCTGGCGGCCTACGCGGCGATCTGGCCGATCCTGATCAACACCATCTACGGCGCCGGCGACGTGGATCCGCTGGCGCGTGACATGGCGCGCTGCTTCGGGCTGAGCCGGCTCGCGATCCTGGTGCGGGTCTGGCTGCCGAGCGTCGCCCCGTTCGTCGCGACCGGCGTGCGGCTGGGCTCCTCGGTCGCCCTCATCGTCACGATCAGCACCGAGCTGATCTCCGGGGGCGGCGGCAACGGGTTGGGACAGTTCATCTTCGACGCGAGCGGCAACCCGGACGGCGCGGCCGACGTCTTCGCCGCGGTGGTGGTCACCGGCGCGCTCGGGCTGCTGCTCGACGTCCTGCTCCGCTACGGCGAGCGCCGGGCGTTCCGGTGGCACTTCGAACGGCTGGAGGCGGCCGGATGACGACGAACGCGGACCTCGAAGCCGCGGGCCGGCGCCGGGTCCGCGTCGCCCTCACCGGGGTGGCGTTGCGGTGGTCGGTCTTCCTCGCCGCGGTGGGTCTCTGGCAGCTCGTCACGACCACGCTCACACCGGAGGACTACGCACCTTACTTCCCGCCGCCGAGCACCATCGCCAGAACTCTGTACGAGACCTGGTTCTCCGGTCCGGTGAGCCACGCGTTTCTCACGCCGAACGCGATCGACCACCTGCTGCCCAGCCTGGGACGCCTGCTCGGCGGCTGGGCACTGGCGGCCGCGATCGGCATCCCGGTCGGCGTGGCGCTCGGCCGGTCGAGGCACGCGCTCGACTACGTCCAGCCGCTGATCCACTTCGGCCGGTCGATCCCCGCGACCACGCTGATCCCGGTGTTCATCGTGCTGTTCAAGTTCAGCACGGCGATGCGGGTGTCGGTCATCGTCTTCGGGGTCGTCTGGCCGATCCTGCTCAACGCGATCGACGGCGCCCGGAGGGTGGAGCCCGCCCACCTCGACATCGCCCGGGTGTTCAGGATGAGCCGGCCGGTCCGGCTCTGGTTGATCGTGGTGCCGGCCGCGGCACCGCGGATCTTCGCCGGGCTGCGGATCAGCCTGTCACTGTCGATCATCCTGATGGTGACGTCCGAACTGGTCGGCGCGACCGACGGTGTCGGGTTCTTCCTGTCGAACGCGAAGAAGGGTTTCGAGCTGCCGGAGATGTGGTCGGCCATCGTCCTGCTCGGCATCGTGGGGTATCTGCTGAACACGGCGCTGTTGGCGGTCGAACGGCGGGTCCTCGGCTGGCAGTTCAACGCGGAGGAGGTCCGGTGAGAACACTTCGCCACGGTTTCGTGACAGGCGCGCTCGCGCTCGCGACGCTGTCCGCCGTCGCCTGCGGCGCCGACGGGCCGGCGAGCACAAGCGGTCCGGAAAGGACGGACCTCAAGGTGGGGGTGCTGCCGACCTGGGACGCCGCCGCCGTCTACCTGGCCGTCGACAAGGGGTACTTCAAGGCGGAGGGACTCACCGTCACGCCGGTGGTGCTGGCCAGCTCGGAGGAGGCCGTGTCACGCAACCTCTCCGGCGCGGTCGACATCGCCCACGACGGCTACGTCTCACCGATCATGGCCGCGAGCAAAGGACTTCCGCTGCGGATCATCGTCGACAGCGCGCGGGCCAAACGCGACATGTACGTCATCGTGGCCCCGAAGACGTCGGCCATCCACGAACCGGAGGACCTCGCCGGCACCACCATCGGCATGCTCAACAGCAAGGGGCTGCCGGCGCTGCTGACCCGTGCGGCGCTGCGGTCGGCGGGCGTCGACACCGCCGGCGTGCGGTTCGTCGACGTCTCCTACCCCACCATGGGAGCCGCGCTGCAGAACGGGTCGGTCGACGCGTCGTTCGCGACCGACCCGTTCCTGACCCGGTTCAAGCAGACGCTCGGCGTGCGGGTGGTGCTGGACACGATCGGCGGCCCCACCGACGACTTCCCGATCGGCTGCTACCACACCACGAAGCGGTTCGCGGAACAGAATCCCCGCACGGTCGCGGCATTCCAGCGGGCCATGGCCCGCGCCCAGCGACTCGCCGTCCGCGACCGTGCCGAGGTGACCCGGATCCTGCCGACCTACATCAGCGGGCTGACACCGCAGACGGCCGACACGGTCGCCATCGGCGACTTCTCACCGGCCAAGGACAAGCGCCTGGCGCAGCGGGTCGCCGACTTCATGACAGAGCAGCACGTGCTGGACGGCCACTTCGACGTCTCCGGCATGACGGATTGAGGGGACCATGGACTACCTGCGCATCGCCACCGAGGAAGCCTTCGCACCGCCGGAGCTGATGACGCTGTGGCGGGACATGCTCGACACCGGAACCGACCTGGATCCGGGATTCGTCAGCCTGGTCGGCTTCTACGCCCGGCACGACAGCGAGCGAGCCAGGACGGTCAACGAACGCCTCCAGGACCTCGGCGAACGCCGCCTCGCCGACATGGCCCTCGCCGGCATCGACCGGCAGGTCGTCTCCCTCACCGCGCCCGGCACGCAGGTGCTCGATCCCGACGACGCGGTGGCCATGGCGACCCTGGCAAACGACCAGCTCGCGGACGCCTGCCGGCGCCATCCCGACCGCTTCACCGGACTGACCGCCATCGCGCCGCAGGACCCGCCGGCCGCGGCCAAGGAGATCGAACGTGGCGCCGGACTGGGCTTCAAGGGCGTGATCGTCAACTCCCACACCAACGGGGAGTACCTGGACAACCCGAAGTTCTGGCCCATCCTCGAAGCGGCGCAGGCACTCGACACCCCGATCTACCTGCACCCCACCGCCCCGCCGCGCACCATGATCCAACCACTGCTCGAGGCAGGCCTGGACGGCGCGATCTACGGGTTCGCCGTGGAGACCGGGATGCACCTGCTCCGCATGATCACCGCCGGCGTCCTCGACCAGTTCCCCCGGCTGCGGGTCGTCGTCGGTCACCTCGGCGAGGCGCTGCCGTTCTGGCTCTACCGGCTCGACTACATGCACGCGGCCTCCGTCCGGTCGGGGCGCTACGCGGCCATGCGGCCGATCGCCCGCAAGCCGAGCGACTACCTGCGGGAGAACGTGTGGGTCACCACGAGCGGAGTGGCCTGGCCACCGGCGATCATGTTCTGCCGCGAGGTACTCGGCCCCGACCGGGTGCTCTACGCGATGGACTACCCCTACCAGTACGTCCCTGCCGAAGTGTCCATACAGGACGATCTGCCGATCGACGACGCCGCGAAGAAGGCGTTCTTCCAGACGAACGCCGAACGGGTCTTCGGCCTGTGATCATGCTGGAGGTGGACGGACTCTCCCACACCTACCACCGGCACGGGCCCACCGTCCTCGACGACGTGACCCTGACCGTGGACCACGGCGAGCTGGTGAGCATCGTCGGCCGGTCCGGATGCGGCAAGACCACCCTGCTCCGCGCGATCGCCGGCCTGGTCCGCCCCACCGGCGGACAGATCCGGCTGGACGGCGTCCCGATCGACGGGCCGCCGGACAACCTCGCCGTGGTCTTCCAGGACTACTCGCGCTCGCTGCTGCCCTGGCTGTCCGTCCGCGACAACGTCGCCCTCCCCCTGCGCGGGAACGGCACGAGCCGGAGCACCCGCCGCGCGGCCGCCGCCGAGGCACTCAAGGCGGTAGGGCTGGCCGACGCGGCACGCCGGTACCCCTGGCAGCTCTCCGGCGGCATGCAGCAACGCGTCGCGCTCGCCCGCGCACTGGCCTACCGGCCGACGCTGCTGCTGATGGACGAACCGTTCGGCTCGGTCGACGCGCAAACCCGCGAGGAACTGGAAGACCTGCTCCTCACCGTCCAGGCAGGCCACAGGATGACCATCCTGCTCGTCACCCACGACATCGACGAGAGCGTGTACGTCGGCGACCGCGTCGTCGTGCTCGGCCACTCCCCCGGCAGGGTGATCGGCGACCTCACCGTCAACCTGCCGGTACGACGCGACCAGATCACCACCCGTGAACTACCCGAGTTCGTCCACCTCCGCGGCAGGGTCGGCCGACTGGTGCGCGCCACCGCGGAGTAGGCAGGTTCTTCCGAGCCCGCGACCTCATTCCCCGGCGCGGAGGACGGCCTGGCCGATGGCGCGGACCGTCGGCAGGGCCGTCGGTCGGGCACGCAGGCGGGGCATCCGGGCGATGTCGGTGATGACGTTGATCGCGGCCTGGACGCGGACGCGGACGTGTGCTGGCGACATCTCGGGGTGCACGCGGCGAAGGCGCCCGGTCCACTCGGCGACGTAACCGCGTTGGGTGTCGCGGACGGTGGTGCGATGGGGTTCGGGCAGGTGCGCGGTCTCGGTGATCATCAGTTCCGTGCCGGCGCTGTTGGCGAACGAGAACTCCGCATAGGAACGCACCAGGCCCCGCAACGCGTCCTGGTCGTCGGCCGGCATCCGCGACCGGTACTCCTGGAGTTGGTCGTTGCCGGTGGACAGGATGGTGAGCAGGAGGTCGAGCTTGCTGTCGAAGTGGTTGTACACGCTCGGTCCGGCGATTCCGGCCGCGGCGCCGAGGTCGTCCACGCCGACGGTCTCGTAGCCGCGTTCGGCGAACAGCCGGGTGGCGGCGGCGAGCAGCTCGTCGCGCCGGGTCGCCGGTGCCGGCGCGGGCGGCGCGTGTCCGGTCTCGCCGGGCCGGACGGGACTGTCGAGGACGTCGCGGGCCACGGCCCCGAGCAGCTCCTCGTACTCGGCGCGGGGCAGCGCGATCCGTTGGAAGGACACGCTCATCAGGGCGGCGAGGCTCGCCCAGGCGATGATCTCGCGGTGTGGCGCCGGAAGCTCGCGCCTGCGGCGGGTGAGCAGCCCGGCGAACCTGCGCTGGATCGCACGCAGCTCGTCGCGCAGGGCACGCCGGGAGCTCGGGGCGAGATGGCGGGATTCGCGTTGCCACAGCACGCCGGTGTGGCGGTGGTCGAGGACCGCCTCGACCGCGGCGCGCAGGGTGCCCTCGTCGTCCGGCGGGTTCGCCACGGCCGCCCGGATCGCGGTGAGCTCGTGGTGGACGACGTGGTACAGCAGGTCGTCCTTGCCGCGGAAGTGCCGGTAGAGCGCGGACGGGCCGATGGCGGTCGCCGCGGCGATGTCGCTCATCGCCACGTGTGGGAAACCCCTGCGCGCGAACAACTCCGCCGACGCCGCGAGGATCAGCTGTCGGCGGTTGCGCGGACGGGTGCCCCGCGGCGGCGCCTGCTGGTCGGTCAGTGGACCTGCCTTTCCCCGTCACCCCAGTACTGCCTGCGCAGCTCCCGCTTGAGGATCTTACCGGCGCCCGACAGCGGCAGGGCGTCGGTGAACTCGACACTGCGGGGCACCTTGTAGCCGGCGATGTGCTCGCGGCAGTGCTCCCGCAGCTCGTCCTCGGTGGTGGTGTCGTCCCGGCGGACGACGACCGCGTGCACGCGTTCGCCCCACTGCTCGTCCGGCACCCCGATCACCGCGCACGACGCGACCGAGGGGTGCTTGGCCAGCGCGTTCTCCACCTCGGCGGAGTACACGTTCTCGCCGCCGGACACGATCATGTCCTTGAGCCGGTCCACGATGAACACGTAGCCGCGGTCGTCCAGGTAACCGCCGTCGCCGGTGTGCATCCAGCCGTCGCGTACGGCCGCGGCGGTGGCCTCGGGCTGGTTCCAGTAGCCGAGCATGACGTTGTCACCGCGCACCACGACCTCGCCGACGGTGCCCCGGGGCACCTCGTTGCCGTCGACGTCGACGACACGCACCTCGGCGTGCGGGGCGGCCCGGCCCGCGGAGCGGCGCAGCGCCGGGTAGTGGTGGTCCTCAGTGGACAGCAGGGTGGCGACCGGGGCCAGCTCGGTCATCCCGTAGGCCTGGGTGAACCCGGCGGCGGGAAAGGCCTTGCGGGCGCGGTCGAGCAGCGCCTCGGAGATCGGCGACCCGGCGTAGGTGAAGGTGCGCACGCTGGTCAGGTCGTGGTCGGCGAGGTCGGGGCTGTCCAGCAGCAGCTGGATCATGGCGGGCACCAGCAGGGTGGCGGTGACCTGGTACTCGGTGATCGCGGCCAGGACAGCCGGTGGGGTGAACACCGGGACGATCACGTGGGTGCAGCCGACGAGCATGCCCGCGGTCCACACGGCGATGTCGGCCAGGTGGAACATCGGTGCGGCGTGCAGCAGTCTGCCACCGGGCTCGACCAGCGCGCGGGTGGCGAGGCTGCCCAGCGCCGAGGTGGTCAGGTTGGTGTGGCTGAGCAGGACGCCCTTGGGGTTGCCGCTGGTGCCGCCGGTGTAGAACACGCCGTACGGCGCGTCGCCGCCGCGGCGGGCGTCGGGCCGCGCCTCGGCGCCGGCGATCAGCGTCTCGTAGTCCAGCATCCCCGGTGGCGTACGGCCATCACCCATGAACACCACGGTGGACAGTCCGGCCCGCAGCTCCGGCACCAGGTCCGCGAACGCGTCGTCCACGAACAGCACCCTGGTGCCGGACTCCCGCAACGCGTAGCGCAGCTCCGCCGGACTCCACCGGATGTTGAGCGGGGTCACCATCGCGTCCGCCCAAGGCACCCCGAGCAGGTACTCGTGGTAGCGGTCGGAGTTCAACGCCAGGATGCCCACCCGGTCGTCTCGGCTCACCCCCAGCGAGCCGAGCGCACCGGCCAGCCGGGCCACCCGGTCGGCCGACTCCGCCACCGTGCGCACCCGGTCACCGAAGACCGTCAACGGCTCGTCCGGTGCCTGCTGCACCATCCGGTGCAGTGCCGCGGTCATCTCCATCGCACTCCCCCAACTAACGCGAATTCACTTAGCCCGACACTAACGGCAGTTCACTTAGTGGGCAAGGGCCGACCGGGGACGAGGGTCGTACAACCAGTACGTGGTTACGCGAAGTCCCGCGGCCATACGGTCACCCACTGTCGACGTCATTCAGGGGAGATTCACGGCATGGCAAACGTAATCGTCGCGGCTTCACCCGCCACCGGTCATTTCACGCCGATGCGGGCGATCGCGGCCGACCTGGTCCGCCGCGGCCACAACGTCACGCTGACCAGTGGTTCGCAGTTCCGGGCCACGACCGAGGCGGTCGGCGTCCGGTTCGTGCCGTTGCAGGGCATCGCCGACTTCATCGGGGACGAGGAGGAGAAGAACTTCCCGGAGATCCTCACGATCCCGCCGGGCCCGGAGCGGTTGGGGTTCGGCCTGCGGAACACGTTCATCCGGCCGATGCCCGACCAGCATCGCACCGTGCAGACCCTGCTGTCCGAGATGGACGGGGAGCCGGTGGTGGTCGTGCACGAGCTCGGGTTCATGGGGGTGTGGCCGGTGCTGCACGGCGCGCCGGGGATCCGCCCGGCCGCGGTCATCGGCGTCGGCGTCGTGCCACTGGCGTTGAGCAGTGAGGACACCGCTCCGTTCGGGATGGGCCTGCCCCCGGACAGCACCCCGGAAGGCAAGGCACGCAACCGGGCCGCGAACGAGGCCATGCGCGGCATCTTCGCCACCACGCAGAAGTACCTGGAGGAGGTGCTCGCCGGTACCGGCGCGACGAAGGAACCACCGTTCGTGCTGGACAGCATGACGGTCGTGCCCGACATGTTCCTCCAGCTGTCCATCAAGAGCATGGACTACCCGCGCGCGGACCTGCCGCAGTCGGTCCGCTTCGTCGGCGCCCTGCCCTCCGGCGGCCCCGACGACCGGCCGCTTCCCCACTGGTGGCAGGACGTTCTCGACGCCCCGACGGTGGTGGTCGTCACACAGGGCACGGTGGCGAACCACGACCTCACCGAGCTCGTGCAACCCACGCTCGACGCGCTCGCCGGCACCGACGCCCTCGTCGTCGCCGCGCTGGGCCGCGAGGCCACCCTGGAGCGGGTGCCGGCCAACGCCCGCGTCGCCGAGTTCATCCCGTTCGGCGCGCTCCTGCCGCACACCGACGTCCTGGTCAGCAACGGCGGGTTCGGCGGTGTCCAGCAGGCGCTCGGGCTCGGCGTGCCCCTCGTCGTCGCCGGACTCACCGAGGACAAGATGGAGGTCACCGCACGAGCCGCCTGGACGGGTGCCGCCATCAACCTCGCCGTCCAGCGACCGGATCCCGCGGACATCGCCAAAGCGGTGCGGACCGTGCTCACCGAGCCGTCCTACCGCGACCGCGCCACCGCCCTGGCCGACGAGTTCGCCAGGCACGACCCGTTCACCGCCATCGAGCAGACCATCCTCGACCAGCTCGACGGACGGACGTAACCCCCCACGCCCCGCGGGTCGCTGGTGCGGCGGGTCGTTGAGGGGGTTAGGTTTCGGTTCATGGACGAGATCCCGGACATCAAGCCCCGCAGCCGTGAGGTCACCGACGGACTGGAGCGCACCGCCGCGCGCGGGATGCTGCGGGCGGTCGGCATGGGTGACGACGACTGGGCCAAGCCCCAGATCGGGGTCGCCTCGTCGTGGAACGAGATCACGCCGTGCAACCTGTCGCTGGACCGGCTCGCGAAGGCGAGCAAGGACGGCGTGCACGCCGGGGGCGGGTATCCGCTGGAGTTCGGCACGATCTCGGTGTCCGACGGCATCTCGATGGGGCACGAGGGGATGCACTTCTCGCTGGTGTCGCGTGAGGTGATCGCCGACAGCGTGGAGACGGTCATGCAGGCCGAGCGGCTCGACGGGTCGGTGATGCTGGCGGGGTGTGACAAGTCCCTGCCCGGGATGCTGATGGCCGCCGCCCGGTTGGACCTGGCCAGCGTGTTCCTGTACGCGGGCTCGATCCTGCCCGGCCGGGTCACGCTGTCGGACGGCAGCGAGCGCGAGGTGACGATCATCGACGCGTTCGAGGCGGTCGGGGCGTGTGCGCGGGGGCTGATGAGCCGTGCCGACGTCGACCTGATCGAACGCGCCATCTGCCCTGGTGAGGGCGCGTGCGGCGGGATGTACACGGCGAACACGATGGCCAGCGCGGCCGAGGCGCTGGGCATGTCGCTGCCGGGCAGCGCGGCCCCACCCGCGACGGACCGGCGGCGGGACGGGTTCGCCCGGCGGTCCGGCCAGGCGGTGGTGGAGCTGCTGCGCACGGGCGTCACCGCCCGCCAGATCCTGACCCGCGAGGCGTTCGAGAACGCGATCGCGGTGGTGATGGCGTTCGGTGGCTCGACCAACGCCGTGCTGCACCTGCTGGCCATCGCCCACGAGGCCGAGGTGGAGCTGAGCCTGGACGACTTCGCCCGGATCGGCGCGAAGGTCCCGCACCTGGCGGACGTGAAGCCGTTCGGCCGGCACGTGATGACCGACGTCGACCGCATCGGCGGCGTGCCCGTGATCATGAAGGCGCTGCTGGACGCGGGTCTGCTGCACGGCGACTGCCTGACCGTCACCGGCCGCACGGTCGCCGAGAACCTGGCCGACATCGCGCCACCGGACCCGGACGGCACCGTGCTGCGGGCGATGGCCGAGCCGATCCACCGGACCGGCGGCATCACCATCCTGCGCGGCTCGCTGGCGCCGGACGGCGCGGTGGTCAAGTCGGCCGGTTTCGACTCCGACGTGTTCACCGGCACCGCGCGGGTCTTCGACCGGGAACGCGCGGCGATGGACGCCCTGGAGGACGGCACGATCACGGCCGGCGACGTGGTCGTCATCCGCTACGAGGGCCCCAAGGGCGGGCCGGGGATGCGCGAGATGCTCGCGATCACCGCGGCGATCAAGGGCGCGGGGTTGGGCAAGGACGTCCTGCTGCTCACCGACGGCCGGTTCTCCGGGGGCACCACGGGTCTGTGCGTCGGCCACGTCGCCCCGGAAGCGGCGGACGGCGGCCCGATCGCGTTCGTCCGCGACGGCGACCCGATCACCCTCGACGTCGCCAACAGCACGTTGGACATCGGGGTGGACGCCGCCGAGCTGGCCGCTCGACGCGAGGGCTGGGCGCCGCTGCCGGCGCGCTACCAGCGCGGCGTGCTGGCCAAGTACAGCAAGCTGGTCGGCTCGGCATCGGGCGGCGCGGTCTGCGGCTAACGGCGGGAAGGAGACCGCCCACGCCGACCGCCCGACCACAGCCCGCCACCCACGGACCAGGGCCCCGCACCTGTTCCAGCACCGCCGCGAACCGCGGCAACGCGGATCTCGCCGCGGTGCACCGGTGCTGCCGAGTCCAGCATCCGCGGTGGACCGGGACGTGCCGTTGCGCTGACGGCGTGTCGCACCTGGGTGAACAAGCTTCGGTCTGCGGCCGCGGATCAGGCGGGGCCGGTCAGTAGATCCTCGAAGAAGTCGATGACCGGGGGTTGCGTTCCCGCGGCGTCGTGGCCCACCCCCGGGACCTCGACCTTCCGGACCGTGGTTCGGTGCCGTGCCAGGGTCTCGGCCAGGCGGTCGAGTTCCGCCGGCCGGCTGCGGCCGGGTTCGCCCATGGCGGCCAGGTCGGCCCGCCCGTCGTCGTCGCTGCCGATGACCAGCAGTACCGGCACGCGGGCGACCGCGGCGGGGTCCACCGTGATCCCGAACCGCTGCCGGGTGTCGCCGATGCCGGCCGGCCAGGGAAGCGAGTGGTCGAGCACGGTCACGCTGCCCGGCGCGCTCACCGCGACGGCGGCGAGCCGCTCCGGGTGGAGGTAGAGGAACCGGTGGGCGAACTGACCACCACCGGAGTGTCCGCACAGCAGCACCGTGTCCACCCGCGCGTTCCACCGGAACCGGACCTGCTCCAGGATCCCGAGCAACACGAGGTCGAACCGGATGCCGTGGGCCTCGATGGTCTTGTAGTTGTGCACGTCGTCCGGATCGTCGATGCCGGCCGGGAACAGCGGCGTCACGACCATGAGATCGTGCCGGTCGGCAAAGGGGATGAGCCCCTCGCGCAACGCGCCGACGTTGCGCCCGGTGCCGTGCACGGCCACCAGCACCGGCATCCGGCTGTCGGGGGTCCAGGTCCTGGGGACATAGGCGCAGTAGCCGCAGCGCGGTTCGGTCGGCGCGGCGAAGAACGGTGTGCGGCCGGTCAGCAGCCGGCGGCCGGGGTGTTCGGCAGGCAGGTCTTCGACGCGGATCACGAGTTCTCCCTTTCAGGACCAGGGCGTGGGACGGGCAGCCGTGCGAGCGGGACGTGGTGCTGGCCCGCGTGCATGTCCCGGTCCCGCGGCGAGCCCTGGCTGACCGGGCGGGGGAAGGAGATCTTCACGACGCCCAGCGACGGGATCCGGAAGATCTGGACCGTGCTCTCCTCGACCCGGTACAGCTCCGCGATCACGCGCTCGCTCACCAGGGACTCGGCGATCCGGTACCCCTCGGTGTCGCGCAGGAACACTTCCAGGGTGACCCAGAACGGGCCGGCGTTCTTGGACCGGACCTCGTGGGCGAGGTCGGCGAGGGTTGTCTCAGGCATCGGTGCGCTCCCCCGTCTCGATGCGGAACAGGCTCGTCGGGTCGTCGCAGTCGACGACGTGGTTCAGCACGAACTCGTACGCCGCGCCGCGTTCGACCTCGGCGGGTGAGAACGGGAACGCGAAGCTCGGCAGGTAGTCCATCCCCGGCGTGGGCAGGTGCAGCATCAGCGGGTTGGCGACCTTGGCGACGGCCGTGGCGGTCGCCTGGTCGGCCGCGTTGACGAGCAGCATCACGCCCACCTCGCGCGGCGGCCCGCTCTCCGGTTCGAGGTCGCCCAGCACCGCGTTGTGGCCGTAGAGGCGGAGGTCGAAGGTGTACTCGTCGTCCGCCAGCCCCAGCGTCTGGCCCACCCGCCGCGTGATCATCGCGCGCATCAGGTCCGCCCAGGCGTCGAGGTCGGCGAGGACGAGCGGGTCCCGGACGGCCGTGAAGGACACGGTCTCGTGGCCGGTGATCCGGGCGCCCTCCAGCTTGATCGTGTACTGGTCGGCGACGTGGAACCGCGAACCCTCGACCCGGACGATCCGGTCGTCGACCGCGGTGTACCGGGCGTCCCGGACGTCGAGGGTGCCGTCCGGCTCACGCATCTCGAACGGGTTCACGGTCTCGTAGAGCATGTGGGCGGCCACCGACCTCGGGGTGCACGCCACCGCCGGGTCGAGCGGCTCGATGGTGAAGCCGCCGGCGTCGATGGCGGCGAGGACCCCGCCCGCGCGCGGGTTGCCGGTGCACTGGCCGCCGCACTCGACGATCTTGGCGGCGTGCCACGTCGGACCGGCCGGCATCCCGTGCATCAGCGGGACAGCGGCCGCCACCGCCGTGTCGGTGGCGCGGCCGGCGAGCACGACCTGGGCACCGGCGCGCAACGCCTCGACGATGGGTTCGTGGCCCATCGCGCCGACGATGTGGGTGCAGCTCTCCAGCGTCTCGGCCCGCAGCTCCCCCAGCGGTGGCAGCGGGTGGACCCGGCCCGCGTCGAGGTGTTCCTTCAGCTCGGCCGCGCTCTGCTCGCTGTAGATCCGCGCGACCGCCAGGTCCAGGTCCTCCTCGGCCATCACCTCGGCGGCGATCCCGGCGACCCAGTCGACACCGCTGTCGGTCCCGCTCGTGCCGCAGGAGCCCACGATCACGGGGATCCCGGCCGCGGCGGCGGCCGTCAGCAGGCTGCGCAGGTCACGCGCCACCGCCCTGGCCGTCGTCTTGGGCGTCGCGGACCCGAGGTAGTAGGGCCCGGAATCCGTTGACCCGGCGTCGATGCTGATGACGTCGGCACCCAGTGCGATGCCGCGCTCGATCGTCGCGTGGTCCCAGCCGGCGCCGAGCATGCCGCTCGGCGACAGGACCCGGACCGACGTGACCGGTTGACTGTCCATGTTTCTCTTTCCGGAGCGTCTCAGGAACTCGTCGACAGGGCACTGACGCGCACCACCACCAGCACGGCGAGGAGCGCGACGATCGCGACGTCGACCAACAGCAGGGACCAGCCCGTCAGGTCGACCATGGCACCGACCAGTGCCGGTCCGAGGAAACCGCCGGTCACCCAGCCGACGGTGTAGAGGCCGGTGTAGGTCCCGACCACGCGGTCGGACGGGGCGAGGTTCCACAGCACGACGGCCGCGTTGACCAGGAACGAGGACGCCCCCGCCGCCGCCACGCAGAGCCCGACGACCGTGCCGGTGGGCGTCCGCAGCACGGTGCCGAGCACCAGTCCGGCCGCGAACACCGTCATCCCGACCGCCATCACCCGCAGCCGGCCGAAGCGCTCGGCGAGCCTCGCCACCGGGTACGCGGCGACGATGAACGCCACCCCGCTCGGCAGGGTCAGCCCGCCCGCCTCACCGCGGGACATGGCCAGCACCTCCATGCCGTACGGCGTCATGAGCGCCCGGGAGGCCGCCCACGCGCCCCCGAAGAGGAAGATGGACACCATGAGCAGCAACCTGCTGCGGTCCGGGTCGCGGACGATGCCGAGCACCGTGTCCCGCACCCGCTCGCGGGGTGGTTGCCGTTCGCGCTCCTCGTCGAGTGCCGTCCGGTAGGCCGGTGACCGGCTGTCCCGCACCTTCGCGGCGAGCACGACCAGGGACGCCACCATCAGGACCGAGGGAATCGCGAACGACAGCTTCGGGTACTCGTCGATCAGGAAGACGCTGATCAGTGCGGCGACCATCACCGTGAGACTCGACGCGATCTTGACGACCGCGTTGGCGCGGCTGCGCCGCTCGGGAGGGATGAAGTCCGGGAGCAGGGACTCGGCGATCGGCTTGAACGAGTTCGCGACCAGCGCGTAGCCGAACATCACCAGGACCAGCAACGGCAACGAGGCGGCGACGTGCGGGATGGTGAGGAACAGCAGCGCCGCCAAGGGCATTCCCACGACGAGATAAGGGATGCGTCGCCCCCACGAGGTGCGAGTGTGGTCCGACCGGTTGCCCATCCACGGCTGGACGAAGATGCCGAGCAGGTTGTCCATCCCCATCAGCAGACCGACGAGCGCGGCACTGCCGAGGTGCTCGCGGAGCAACGGCGGGACCTGCGAGTCGTAGAGGTTCCACGTCGACTCCTGCGCGAAGACCGCCAGGGCCACGAAGAACGTGATCCGTCCCGTTCGCGTGCGCTGCCCGCTCATCGTCGACATCGGACACCTTCCCTCCACCACCGCCGTGTGGCGAGTCCCACGCTACTTTTGCTATAGCAAGACGGTCAATAGTCTCAGTCTATTTTTGCCATGGCAGATAGACTGCCCGTATGCCGGACGAGACGTTGACGGGCCTGACGGCCAGCACCCTGGCCGACCGCGCGTACCGCGCCATCCGCGACGCGATCACGACCGGCGAGCTACGTCCCGGTCAGAAGGTCACCGAACGAGGGCTCGCCGAGCGGCTGTCGGTCAGCCCGACGCCGGTGCGCGAGGCCATCCGCCGCCTCGAGCAGGACGGCCTGCTCGAACGAACGGGACCGCGGACGGTGCAGGTGGCCACCTTCGGCGACGTCGCGCTACAGGACCTCGCCGAGGTCGAGGTCGCCCTGCGTGGGATGGTGGCCCGCTTCGCCGCCCGGCACGCGTCGCCGGAGCAGCTGGACCACCTCGACGCCATCCTCGACGAGGCCGACGACCTGCTGATCCTCCTCAAGCAGCGCCAGCAGGCCGGGCAGGAGCTGTCGCGGCACCTCGGCCGGCTGCTCGACGCCATGCAGCGCTTCAACGAGGTCGTCGAGTCCTGCGCCCACAACCCGGTCCTCGTGCGCCTGCTCGACCAGACCCGGGTGTTCTCGGGGCGGGAACGGCGGGTCAGGCTGCTCGAGGAGATCAGCAGGAACCACCGGTTCGGCCTGGACCGCTACGGGAACCATCGCGCGCTCGTCCGGGCGTTGCGGGCGGGCGACTCGACGGCGGCCGAGGCCCTCGTCACCGAGGACGCCCGCGGCGGCCTCGGAGACCTGCTCGCCGCCCCGAAAGCCTCCGCCACCCGGTCGTAGCACGCGAGGTCGACCGTGGCCGCAGTGGAAATCATGGCGATGCCGGGCAGGTGACCGGTGGTGATCCACGGGTCATTGGCAATGACGCGGTGCCGTGAAGCGCGGGATCATCACGCCGTGCTCGCTTCCGGGCGGGAGGCGATCTCGGTGGCGATGGCCGTGCCCAGGGTCTCGGTCGTGCCGGTGCCGCCGAGGTCGGGGGTGAGCACCTCGGGTCGCTCGTCGAGCACGTTCTCGATCGCGGCCACGACCCGGGCCGCCGCGGCGGTCTCCCCGAGGTGGTCGAGCATCATGGCGCCGCTCCAGATCTGGCCGACCGGGTTGGCGATCCCGCGTCCGGCGATGTCGGGGGCCGAGCCGTGGACCGGCTCGAACAGGCTCGGCCAGGTGCGGTCCGGGTTGATGTTGGCGCTCGGCGCGATCCCGATCGTCCCGGCGCACGCCGGTCCGAGGTCGGAGAGGATGTCACCGAAGAGGTTGCTGGCGACGACGACGTCGTACTGCTCGGGCCGCAGCACGAACTTGGCCGCGAGGATGTCGATGTGGTCCTTGTCCGCCACCACGTCCGGGTACCGCTCCGCCATCGCGGCCGCGCGCTCGTCCCAGTACGGCATGGTGATGGCGATGCCGTTGCTCTTGGTCGCCCACGTCAGGTGCCGGCGCGGCCGGGAGCCGGCCAGCTCGAACGCGTACCGCAGCACCCGGTCCACGCCGGTCCGGGTCATCACCGTCTCCTGCACCACCGTCTCCCGGTCGGTGCCCTCGAAGATCCGGCCGCCGATGCTGGAGTACTCGCCCTCGGTGTTCTCGCGGACGACGAGGAAGTCGATGTCGCCCGGCCCGTGGTCACGCAGCGGGCTGCGCACCCCGCGCAGCAGCCGGACCGGCCGCAGGTTCACGTACTGGTCGAACTCGCGGCGGAACTTCAGGAGGCTGCCCCACAGCGACACGTGGTCAGGCACCACCTCCGGCCACCCGACCGCGCCGAAGAAGATCGCGTCGAAGCCGCCGAGCACCTCCCGCCAGTCCGGGGGCAGCATGTCGCCGTGGCGCAGCCAGTAGTCGGCGCAGGCGAAGTCGAACTCGGCGGTCTCCAGCCCGAACCCGTGGGTGTCGGCGGCGGCACGCAGGCACCGCAGTCCTTCCGGGACGACCTCACGTCCGATGCCGTCGCCCGGGATGACCGCGACGCGATAACGCTGGGACACGGGACGCTCCTCCGTTCGTCGGTGCCCCTTCACCTTCCTCAACCGAGAACGCCCCGGACAAGGTCGTCCCGGGCAACCTATCCTTTCGCCCATGGAAAGGGTGAGCTCCATGGACGACCTCCACTTCTTCCAGGTCGTTGCCGCCAGCGAGACGCTCACGGCGGCCGCCCGCGAGCTGGACTGCTCCCTGCCCGTGGTCAGCAAGCGCCTCAGCGCCCTGGAACGCCGGCTCGACGTCCGGCTCGTGCGCCGCGGCACGCGCCGGCTCACGCTGACCGCCGAGGGGGAGGTCTACGCCGCGCGCCTGCGGACGATCCTCGACCAGGTCCGCGAGCTCGAGGACCTGGTCACCCACCGTTCCGCCGACCTGCGGGGGTCCATCGTGGTCCAGTCGACCCTGGGCCTCGGGCGCGCGCACGTGGCGCCGCTGCTCGGCGAGTTCACCGCCCTGCACCCCCGGCTGAGCATCCAGCTCCGCACGTCGGCGCTGCCCCTGCAGCCACACCGGCGCGAGTTCGACCTGGCCGTCCACGTCGGAACGCCACCCGACTCCGCGCTGCGGATGCGCCGGCTGGCGCGGAACCGCCGGGTTCCGTGCGCCGCACCGTCCTATGTGGAACGAAGGGGAACCCCCGAACGCGTCGAGGACCTGGTCGACCACGACTGCATCGTGCTCCGCCAGAACGAGGGCGACTTCGCCGTGTGGCGCTTCGGGGATGACCGGAACCCGCGCCAGATCCGCGTACACGGCCGCCTGTCCAGCAACGACGGTGACGTCGTGACCGACTGGGCACTGCAGGGCCGCGGGGTGATCATGCGCTCGGAATGGCAGATCCGGTCCCACCTCGAGAGCGGCGCCCTGGTGCGGGTGCTGCCCGGCGTGCCGACACCACCCGCCGACATCTACGCGCTCCTGTCCGACGACGTCCACGTGCCCCGGCGGATCAGCGACCTGGTCGACCATCTGGCCGCGCGTCTGCCGGACCGGATCACCGGCCCGGTGCGCCTTTCCCGTTGAACAAGGTCACCGAGCCCAAGTCCCGCGCCGAGCAGGCCGATCGCCTGCCGTCGGTCGGCCGGGCCGCTACGGGCAGCCGACGCGCTGGAGGTAGGACTCCACGGCCGACAGACGGTCGGTGACACCCGCGACGTAGCCGTCCGGGCGGACGAGTACCCACTCCCCCGGCACCAGCCCGTAGGTGTCCCGGACATGGCCGTCGGCGTCGCGGACGTCTCCCCGGGCGCCGATCAGGTGGACGTGCAGGCCGGCACGCGCTGCCACACCCTCGGTCTCGTAGCCGAGCAAAGTCCAGTGTGGACCCTGGAACAGGGTGAACAGCCGGGTGGGTAGGCCGCCCGCGCCGACGACGGGTGCGTCCGGGGCGCGGTCGCCGGCCAGCACGCCCTTGTCCCGGTCCGGGCCGGCCACGGCCAGCGACGAGTACGGGTAGCCGACGTCGAGCTGGCTGACCTCCCGGGTGCGGACCAGGCGCCGCCGGTCGGTGTGCAGGAGCCGGGTGGACAGGCCGAGGACCTCCTCGGCGACCGGCCGGCGTTCCTCCTCGTAGGTCGCCAGCAACGACTCCTCGGCACCACCGAGCACGGCGGCGAGCTTCCACCCGAGGTTGTAGGCGTCCTGCAGGCTCGTGTTCAGGCCCTGCCCACCGGTCGGCGGGTGTACGTGCGCCGCGTCGCCGGCCAGGAAGACGCGGCCCCTCCGGTAGGTGTCGGCCAACCGGGCGTTCATCGAGAACACCGACGCCCAGGACACGGACGTGACCGTGATGTCGCCGTGGCCGGTGCGCGCACGCAGGAACGCGGTGAGCCCCGCCGCCGAGAGGTCGACGTCCACGCTGAACGGGACGGGCGCCTGGAGCTGGAACATCTCCGTGCCACGCAGCGGGCACACCGCCACCTGCGCCGGCGTGTCCTCGCCCCACCGGTGCCAGAACTCCGGGCTGATCCCGTCGGCGTACACGTCGGCCACGACCGCCCGCACCCCAAGGGTTGTGCCCTCGAACCCGATCCTCAGGCTCTTGCGGACGAAGCTCGACCCGCCGTCGGCGCCGACCAGGTACCGGGCCCGCACGACCCGCTCGCCCTCCGGTGTCGTGATGCGCGCGGTGACGCCGTAGCCGTCCTGCTCGAAGGCGACCAGCTCGTGGTTGTGGCGCGGGGCGTGGCCCAGCTCGGCCAGCCGGTCGCGCAGCACGCGCTCAGGAACTGCGGCACCAGCAACGGAATCATGTACGGCTCCGCCGTCGTCGCCGGCGACAGCTCCACGGTCGGCCGGTCCACCGTCCCGGACTCGGTGTAGTACCGCTGCACCGGGTACTCACCGCCGGCCGCCACGATCCGGTCGATCACGCCGAGGTCCTCGAAGACCTCCTGGCTTCTCGGCTGGATCCCCTTGCCCCGCGACCCGACGAACGGGTGCGACGCCTTGTCGACCAGCACGAACGGCACCTGCCGGCGCGCCAGGTCGATCCCCAGCGTCAGCCCGGCCGCGCCGGCTCCACTGATGAGCACCCCGGTCTCCACAACGTCCGCCATGCCTTCCCCCTTGTCTCATTTATGTGCGTATTGCACACGTTAATCGGCCAGCTTCCCCTGCGTCAACAAGACTGCTTCGTGATCGCTTCCACAGATAAGTGCGAACAGCACTCATTGAGCTAGGTGTTCCTCAGTCGACCGCGGCCGTCCCGCGACTGTTCACCGGGGCGTCCTCAGCCGCAGGGGCGCGTCCGGGCGCAGGGCGCCCGTCCCGTCCAGCTCGGCCAGCAGGGCGGGCATCCCGACGGTGAGCATCTTCTTGCGAATCGCGCCCAGCATCCTGGCCATGACGAAACCGCCGACGCCGGTGAACCCGGTGTGGTGGTAGGTGAAGCGCGTTCCCCCGGGGGCGGCCTCCAGCTGGTAGCGGACGTAGCTGGGCTCCTCACCCTCCGCGCCGACCCACGTGTAGCGCAGCAGCTCCTGGTCGCGGACCTCCAGCACCTCACAGTCGACGATGCCCCGCCAACCGGGCATCGGCCGGGCGACGAACTGGAACCGGTTGCCGACCACGGGTTCGAACCCGACGGCGCGAGCCCCCTTCCCGGTGGAGGTCCAGTACGGGATCAGGTCCGGATCGGTGACCGCCCGCCAGACCTTCAGGGGGGAGTGGGGGTAGTCGCACACGATGTTGATCTCAGCCACGGCGGGCTCCTTCCACGCGTCATTCAGTCACTAAAAAAATACAGTAACAGAACTTTTTCTGTGACTGTAGTATCATCGGTGCGTGAAGACCACGGGAGCCGGGAAGCCCGACACGGAGGGGTTGCGCGAGCGCAAGAAACGCGCGATGCGGCAGCAGTTGTCCGACACCGCGGCGCGGATGTTCGTCGAACGCGGCTTCGACGCGGTCCGCGTGGGCGAGGTCGCCGAGGCCTGCGGGGTGTCCGAGAAGACCGTCTTCAACTACTTCCCCAGCAAGGAGGCCCTGGTCCTGGACCGGTTGGAGTCCACCGCCGACGCGCTGCGCACCCTGGCCGACCCGGCCCTCGCGCCGGTCGCCGCGATGCTGAGGATCCTGGACGAGGAACTGCGCGGCCTCACCGCGAACGTGACGTCCGCGGCCGCCCTCGCCCGGTACCGCAGGTTCGGCGACCTCATCCGCGACACCCCGTCGCTGCGGGCCTACCAGAACGACATCGCCGACCGGTTCGTCGACGTCGCCGCCGACGTGCTGGCCGCTCGCGCCGGGCTCCACGCCGCGGACCCGGAACCCCAGATCGCCGCGGCCGCACTCCTGGGGCTGTGGCGCATCCAGTTCCGCGCGCTGCGCATCGAACTGCGCCCCGGCCGCCCCGTCGACGAGGCGGTCACCGCCGTGCGGCGCCAGGTCCGCCGCGCCGCCTCACTGATCGAGGACGGCCTCGCCACGTTCCTGGCGCCCGCCACGCCCTGACGCGGGCCGCCGTCGGTACAGGGCCGCCGCGACGACGGCCGCGGCGGCGACGACCAGCCACATGGCGGTGTCCCCCCACGCGGCGCGGACCTGGAACCCGATCATGGGCCCGGCGGCGAGCCCGACGGGGAGGGTGGCGGCGAACGCGCCGAGATAGGCGCCCTGCCGGCCGGCCGGGGCGTGGTCGGTGACCATGCTCTGCGCGGCGGGCGCCCAGATCACCTCGCCGAGGGTGAACAACACGAGGGCGGCCGCGATCGCCGCGATCGACAGCGGCAGCAGCAGGAACGGCAGGCCCATCAACAGGACGGCGGCCGCCGCCTGCGTCGGGAGCGGCACCGGTCGCAGCCGTGCCACCGCGCGGAGCTGCAGGGCGATGACCAGCACCGGGTTGATCACGGCCAGCAGTCCCCAGGTCCGCGGGCTGACGCCGTGCTGCTCGGTGAGCGAGACGGGCAGGAGCACGATCCCCGCCGAGTACACGACCATGGCCAGGCACCCGGCGACGTACATCCGCCCGAACGTCCGGTCGGTCACGATCGTGCGGATGGGTGCCCGCGTGGCCTTCCGGTCCCGGGCGAGCGATCCGGCCGGGACGCGGAGGAACACGATCCCGGCGGTCAGGGCGGCGACGGCCGTCACCAGCCCGAAGACCACCGGCCAGCCGAGCGGCAGCACGAGCGCGGCGACGGGCGGACCTGTGGCGTAGCCGAGGTTCTGCCCCAACCGCGTCGCGGCGAACCCCGAGGTTCGCTCGCCCGCCGGGAGAAGCTCGGCGACCAACGTCTGACCGGCGGTGGCGCTGAACGTGGCGAGCGAGGTCGTCAGCACGATGAGACACAGCCCGGCCGCGACGTCCCGGCCCACCAGCACGAAGCCGGCGAGGCAGACGGTCTGCGCCACCCACCCGGCCAGCAGCACCCGCCGGCCGCCCAACCGGTCCGCGAGCACCCCCGCGCCGTAACCGGCGAGCGCGGCGGCCACCCCGGCGACCGCGTAGGCCACGCCCAGTTGGCGGTCGGTGGCCAGCAGCCACGTCATGGCCCAGATGCCGGTGAAGCTGATCAGCACCGACCGTGCCAACGCCCCGAACAGGACCGCGACGACGAGCGGGCGGACCGACGGCTCGATCCGCCCACCCAGCAGGCGATGGACGACCGTGGTGGTCACGGCGTACCCCCAGCTAGCCGACCGTGACGTCGCTCAGGGACTCGACGGCGGCCGGCGTGGACTCGAGGATCCCCTCGAGCAGGGACGGGGTGAACAGCGCGATGTGCTCGGTCTGCTTCAGCGTCGTGTCCGTGGCCTCGATGTTGATCCGGATCTCCCGGAACTGCTGGCCGGGGATGGTCTCCTCGGTCGGCAGCACGTAGTTCGTGTCGGTCTTGCCCTGGACCTGCGTGCCGTCCTCGGCGGTCCAGACCATGGTGAACTGGCCGTTGATCCGCCCGGGCCCCACCGGCGTCCAGGTCTCGATGCAGGGCGCGATCGACACGAGCCGCGGCACCCGAACGTCACCGAGGGCGTCGAAGGTGGCCTTCAGGCGGTTCTCGCCGGTGTTCTCGACGCGGTAAGTCGTGGTCAGGCGGCCGAACGAGCCCAGCTCGAGCGTCCGCGTGCCCTCGTACACCCCGCCGGTGCCGATGAACGGGTTCACCGCGTCCGTCATGATCCGGCTCATCGACGGCTGCCCGGTCAGGATCACGTACGACAGCAGCGAGATGTCCATCCCCCGCGGCAGACCGCCCTGCGCGCCCAGCACAGCCGTGATGTGCCCATTCCCAAACCTGCCCCGGCTCCTACCGGTGCAGTGGAACACCGACCCGTTCACGTTCCCGGTGAAGTCAAGGTCGACGTCGACGACCTTCCCCAGTCCGCTCATCCCAGCCGCCTTCCTGTCGAACTCAACATGGGATTCTTGTAGCTTTACGGAAAAGGACTATGCGTCGTTCCGGATACGCCGGTCAACACGGCCGAAAAGCACAAGATCCGTGACACGTCCAGCCGAAGTTTTCGTGTTTACGCACGTCAGCGGTCCCCGAGCAGTGACTCGTTGACGTGCCGAATGGCCGGACAATGACAGGAGTCCAGGTGCCAGGGATTACCAGCCGATTCCCGCCTGGTTTCTCCGTGAACGGCGTTTCATCGGCCCTTGACGAGTAGGCGATGCCATGGCGCGGCATGGGGATCCGGCATGACGGTCCCGATCGTGACCGCTGACGGCGCCAACGAGCCCAGGCCTGCGGGCTCGTTGGCACAACACCGAAGGACTACACAAGCGTGACGCGGAAGGCACCGTTTGTAGCTAGTGTCCCGCGCCACCGCCTGCCTGCCGAGCGACTGCTGGCCCGCCGTGTTGGCGTGACATCCGTCCGCCACCTCGCCCGTGTGCAGGCGGAACACTCCGGGATATGTCACGTTCTGGGTCGCGTCCGCGGCCGCCTGCTTGGCGAGATTGTCGGTCAACTGTGGACCGTTGGCACCCGCCAGGAAACACGTCTGACCGGGGTCATAGAGCGGCATTCCGGAAACGTAGATCGTCGCGCCCGGGGCCGCGTGCAGGCGTGCGTTGGCGACGAGCCCTCTTCACCTCGTCATACGTCGCGCCGCTCCAGGAGAAGATGCAGATCTGCACCCACACCGCCGCCGGCCTGCCGAACCTGCTCGACCGCTGGTCGAACTTCTGCCACGCGCTCGAGTTGGGATCCGTCCACGACTGGACGACCGGGCCACCAGTCCCGTATGGACCCCACATGCGCGTCCCACCGACCGCGAGATAGCCCTGCGCCACGTTCTCCGCCATCGAGCACCCGATGAAACCCATCGACTTCGCCGGCGCGGCAGCCGGGGCCGCGGACGCCTGCGACGGAAGCACAAGAACGATCACCAAGCAGGCGACGGCCGCCAGGAGCGCGACTTTGACACGACGCATTACTACCTCCTTCCAGGAGAGCAATTCCAACCGCGGCATTCATTGCCGGCAGGCGCGCCTAGTGGCGCGGCCACGGTTCGCTGGGAGCGCTCCCATATCACGGGAGCGGCACGTCCGGTCACGGTCAATGACAGTCTTCCTGATTTTCAAGCGACGCGAGCCGACCGTAGAACAGTTGGGTGGGCCTACCGACGTTGCCGGTCGACGCCCGCGGCGGCGTAGGCGTCGAGGCTTGCGCCGGACAATACCTAGATCTACTATGCATCAATCGTCTAGGTATGGAGGGTGCTGGTGAAGGTCGCCAAGGATCTTGTGGCTGCCTCGGCGACGCCGATGGTGCTGGGCATCCTGGCCGAGGCGGACAGCTACGGCTACGCCATCCTCAGGCGTATCAACGAGTTGTCCGGCGGGGAGCTGGACTGGACCGAGGGGCTGCTCTACCCGCTGCTGCACCGGCTCGAGCGGCTGGGGCACGTGGAGTCCAGCTGGCAGTCGGTCACCGGGGAGCGGCGGCGCAAGTACTACCGCATCACGCGCACCGGGCTGGCCGAGCTCGCGGAGCAACGCCGGCAGTGGGACACGGTCGTCGGCGCCCTGAAGGAGATCTGGCGCGACTCCCGGCCAATGATCGCGTTCCCGCTGGAGGGCCACGCATGACCGGCGAGCTCGAGGACCAGTTCGCGCAGTGGCGGCAGTACGTGCGGCGGCGCCCGGAGCTGCGGACGGCCGACATCGACGAGCTCGAGGACCACCTCCGCGGCTCCGTCGACGAGCTCGTCGCCGCCGGCCTCCACGACGACGAGGCGTTCCTGGTCGCGGTCAAACGCATGGGCACGCTGGACGAGTTGTCCCGCGAGTTCGCCCGGGAGCATTCGGAACGGTTGTGGAAACAACTGGTGCTGACCCGCGAAGGCGACCCACCGGCGGTGTCGCGCGACCTGCTCGCGATGGTCATCTGCGCGGCGGGTGCGGCGGTGTCGGTCAAACTGCCGGAACTGTTCGGCATGAGCCTGGAAAGGGACGGCACTTTCTACGGTCCCAACGCCGGCCTCTTCGCGTTGCCGTGGCTGGCGGCGTTCCTGGCCTGGCACCGCCGTGCCTCGACGGCGTTGGTCGTCGTGCTGGTGGGGTTGTTCGCGCTCGGCGCCGTGGCCGCCAACGTGTACCCGCTCGAGGCCGGTTCGCAGTCGGTGATCCTGACCAGCATTCACCTCCCCCTCGCGCTGTGGTTCGTCGTCGGCCTGGCCTATGTCGCCGACGCCGTGCGCTCGCCACGCCGGCGCATGGACTTCATCCGTTTCACCGGCGAATGGTTCATCTACTACGTGCTCATCGCCCTCGGCGGCGGTGTGCTGATCGCGTTCCTGTTCGGGACGTTCGAGGCCATCGGGATCTCGCCGGAAACGTTTGTCTCGCAATGGCTTGTCCCGTGCGGCGCCGCCGCCGCGGTGATCGTGGCCGGGTGGCTCGTCGAGGCGAAGCAGAGCGTCGTGGAGAACATCGCGCCGGTCCTCACCCGGCTGTTCACGCCGCTGTTCACCGCGGTGTTGCTGGCTTTCCTCGTCGCGCTGGGCATCACGAGCACGGGTATCGACGTCGAACGGGAGGCGTTGATCCTGTTCGACCTCCTGCTGGCCGTCGTGTTGGGGTTGCTGCTGTACTCGATCTCCGCGCGCGATCCGCTCGCGCCGCCGGGCGTGTTCGACAGGCTGCAGCTCGCGCTCGTGGTCAGCGCGCTGGTGATCGACGTGTTGGTGCTGGTGGAGATCACCGGGCGCATCACCGAGTACGGCACCACCCCCAACAAGGCCGCCGCCCTCGGCGAGAACGTCATCCTGTTGGCCAACCTCGCGTGGTCGGCTTGGCTGTTGCTGGGCCTGGTTCGCCGCACGACCCCCTTCGCGGCGCTCGAACGCTGGCAGACCGCGTACCTCCCCGTGTACGCGGTGTGGGGCTGGATAGTGGTCCTGATCTCCCCGCCGTTGTTCGACTACCTGTGAGTTGTGATCAGGCGGAGCTGGCATCAGGTCGGTTGGCAAGGCCGACAACCACGGCCAGGGCGGTGGTGAGGAGCGCCAACGCGGTGGCCACCCAGGCGGCCGCGGAGTAACCGGCATCGGCGGGCAGGAACCGGCCCACCGGCGTGTAGCCGGCGAGTACCAGGCCGCTGACCGCGCTGCCGATGGAGAAGCTCACGGCACGGACGACCTGGTTGACGCTCATCGCGGCCGCCGTCTCCCTGGCCGGAGTGATCGCCAGGATCGCCTGGGGCATCGTGGCGGAGAACCCACCGACCCCGAAGCCGAGGACCGCCATGACCAGGACGGGCCAGAACACACCGCCCGTCCGGCTCACGGCGAAGAGGACGCAGGCGGCGGCGATCACCATCCCGCCGACCACCAGCAGGGCGAACGGCCTGACCCGGTCACGCAGCCTGGGCACCAGGTGTCCGGCCACGAAACCCAGTAGCGAGAAGGGCACCAGCACCAGCCCCGATTCCACATGGGACAGCCCGTAGCCGTAACCGACCTGGTCCGGCGTCTGGACATAGCGGGTGATCAGGGTGAAGAGCAGGTACATGCCGATGCCCGACACGAACATGATCAGGTTCGCGCCGGCGACCGCGGGGTGTCGCAGCGCGGTGAGATCCACCAGTGGCCGCGCCACCCGTCGTTCGACGAACACCCAGACGCAGAGCAGCGCGAGCCCGACGGCCAGGACCACGGCGGCGACCACCGGGTCGCTGATCCACAACCCGGACTGGCTGGTCACCAGGAGCACCGCCACCAACGCCAGGGAGAGCAGCGTGGCGCCCAGCCAGTCCACTCGTACCCGCTCGGCGGCCTCCCGGTCACCCGACGGCAACACCACCGCCGCGGTGACCAGCGCGGCCCCGGCGAACACCACTCCCAGCAGGTAGGCCAGGCGTACCCCGCCTGCCTGTACAAGCAGTCCGGAGATGGGATAGCCGACGCCGAGGCCGGCGGTGCCGGCCACCGACAGCATGGCGATGGTGCCCGGCGCCCGGTCGCCGAGGTGATCACGAGCGGTCGCCATCATCAGGACGGGCAGGCCGAGGCCCGCCCCTTGGAGGGCCCGCCCGACCAGCAACACCGCGAACGGGGCGGGCACCGCCGTGGCCACGCTGCCGGCGGTCACCAGGGCGAGGGTCACGAGGACCACGGACCGACGTGGCCCGGACGAGCCGATCCTGCCCAGCAACGGGGTGACCACGGCGCCGACCAGCAGTGTGATCGTGAGCGTCCACTGCGCGGCCGTGAGCGAGACCCCGTAGTCCAGTGCCACCGCGGTGATCAGCGGCGCACCCAGGCTGGCGATGACCGCGAGAACCAGGGTGATGAACACCAGCGCCGCCACCAACGCGGTACCCCGGCCCGCCTCGCCCTCGCTGGCCGCTGGAATCGCGGAAGTGCTCATCGGTTGTTCTCCTCGGTCAGGTTGTATCTGGACCGGGCACGCGTGCCCCTGTGTGAAAAGAACCCAGGACCGCGGCCGAGCACCACACCCTGCTACGCCGGCTGTGCTTCGAACAGGAGAAGGCCGTGTGTGGACTAGGCAGGGTAGACGTGCTGCAGAAGCTCCGGGACATATACCTGAACATCGATCGCTGTCTGGACATCGATGATCTGCGAGGTTTCAGCCGGGCGAGCCACGAACTCTGGGAGGTCGTCTCCCGGCTGCGTGAACACATCGACAACACGTCGGTCGCCGACATCATCTCGGGGGAGACTGCCGTTCGGCGCTGATGACCGGCCCCACGGCAGAGCGTGTTCGATCCCGTCGCTGGTAAGCGAAAACCGGGAGCCACCCGGTCCTGGGCAGCTCCCGGCTCCCCCCGGCCGCGCCCGGATGATCCGACCGCCCTCGGCACGGGCGCCCGGAGAGCCGGGGGGCGAGCACCCGCCGTTCCCCTCGCGGCGGGTGCCCTTGTGCTCTCATACGGTAATGACCGAGGGTGGATGGCGGTCTGTACTCCGCCCTGTACTCGAATCCGGCGCGCTGACCTGCGGCGATGGCTGCGTGGTGCAGGTGGCGGTGGCCTCCGGGCGGCATTTTCGAGAAGCTGGACGGGCATGTCTGGAGGTGCCGGGTGGACGAGAGGCTGCGAGAACGCCGCTTGCTGGCCGGACTGACCCAGGCGCAACTCGCCGACCGGGCCGGTGTCAGCCTGCGGGCGGTACGCAACGCCGAACGCGGGCACGTGCGCAGTTCGCGAGCCGAAACCAGCCGCCGACTGCTGGCCGTGCTCGCCGCGGAGAACCCCGCCGGCGCCCTGCGCATCCACGTGCTCGGCCCGCTCGCTGTCCACCGGGCCGGCGAACCGGTCGAACTGGGCGCCGACAAGCAGCGGCGGCTACTGGCGCTGCTCGCCATCCAGCCGAACCAGCCGGTCCGGCGGGAGGAGATCGTCGACGTCCTGTGGGGCGACGACCCGCCGTCCTCGTGCCTGGGGCTGGTGCACAACTACGTCGCGCGGCTGCGCAAGGCGCTCGAGCCGCCTCGCGTGCGCCAGGAACCGGCCCGCGTGATCACCACCGTCGACGGCGGGTACCTGCTGTCCGTTGACGAGGAGCAGCTGGACCTCCTGCGGTTCGAGGCCGCGGTGCGGCGGGCGGAACAGGCCGAGGATCCCGCCGTCGCGGAAGAGCACTGGCGCGATGCCCTCGACACCTGGCGCGGTCCCGTGCTGGCCGGGTTGGCCGGCTTCGCCCACCACCCGGTGTGCCACGCGCTCACCGCACGCCGCTGCGCCGCCGTCCTGGCCTACGCCGAGGTCGCCGGCACCCGGGGACACCACGACGAGGCCGTCCCGCACCTGCGGGCGCTGATCGCCGCCGAACCACTGCACGAGATCGCCCACGCCCGTCTGATGCTCGCGCTCGCCGGCTCCGGCCGGCAGGCGGCGGCGCTGGAGCTGTTCGACGACATCCGGCGCAGGCTGGCCGACGAGCTGGGCATCGATCCGGGCGTCGAGCTTCGGCAGGCACACGAACGCGTGCTGCGACCGGACGCACCCGACCTCCGGCGCCGCCCGGCGCAGCTGCCCGCGGACGTCAGCGGGTTCACCGGCCGGCTGCCGGAGCTGGCCGCGCTCGACCACCTGATCCCCGACGACGGCACGGACGTGCGGATCGCCGTGGTGACCGGCACGGCCGGGGTGGGTAAGACCGCCGTCGCGGTGCACTGGGCACATCAGTGGCGCGACCGGTTCCCGGACGGCCAGCTCTATCTCGACCTGCGTGGCTACGGTCCGGAGCGCCCGGTCGAACCGGGCGACGCGCTGTCCGGTTTCCTGCGCGCGCTGGGTGTCGCCGGTGCCGAGATCCCGGCCGAGGAGGACCAGCGGGCGGCGCGGTTCCGCACCGAGCTGGACGACCGGCAGCTGCTGCTGGTCCTGGACAACGCCGGCTCGGTCGAGCAGGTCCGGCCGCTGCTGCCGGGTGCGGCGGGCTGTTCGGTGCTGGTGACCAGCCGGGAGACGCTGCCGGCGCTGATCGCCCGGCACGGCGCGCACCGGGTCCCACTCGACCTGCTGACGGCCGAGGACTCGATGGACCTGCTGCGCACCCTGCTCGGCGCGCGGGTCGGCGCCGAGCGTGTGGCGGCCGAGGCGCTCGTCGAGTACTGCGTGCGGCTGCCGCTCGCGCTGCGCCTGGCCGCCGAGCTGGCGCTGGCGCGGCCGGACGTGTCGTTGGCGGAGCTGGCCACGGAACTGTCCGACGAGCGCGGGCGACTGGACCTGCTCGACGGCGGAGGCGACCCGCACACCGAGGTCCGCGCGGTGTTCTCGTGGTCGTACCGGCACCTGCCGGCCGATGCCGCGCGGATGTTCCGGTTGTGGGGCCTGCACCCCGGCCGCGCGCTGACCGTCGACGCGGCCGCCGCCCTCGCCGACGCCGGCCTGGACACGGCGCAGCGGTTGATCGACGTGCTCGTCCGCGCGCACGTCGCCGAGGAGCTCCGGCCCGGCCGGTACCAGCTGCACGATCTGCTGCGGGTCTACGCCGCCGAGCTGGCCGGCGAGGACCGTGCCGCGCTGACGCGGTTGTTCGACCACTACGTCGCGGCGGCCGCGTTGGCGATGGACCTCCATGTCCCGCAGGAACGGCATCTGCGGCCGGCAGCGCCGCCGTCCCGGTTCCCGGACTGGCGGCCGGCGAACGCGCAGGAATGGCTGGAGGCCGAACGCTCGAACCTGCTCGCCGTCGCCTCGCACGCCACCCGCAACGGCTGGCCGGAGCACGTCCGGCTCCTGTCCGGAATCCTGTGGAAATACCTGGACCTCGGCGGTTACCACGAAGACGCGCTGATGCTGCACACGCACGCCTCGGCGTTCGCCGATCCCGGGGACAAGACGAACCCGTTGACGCTCATCGGTCTCGGGTACTGGCGGGTCGGGCGTAACCGGGAGGCGTTGCGGTACCTGGAGGAGGCGCTCGACGGCGCTCGGGAAAGCGGCAACCGCAACACCGAAAGCTATGTCCTGAACACCCTCGGCCTGGTCTGCCGGGCGCTCGGGCGGTTCGACGACGCGCTGGCCTACCTGGGGCAGGCGCTGGAACTGGCCAGGGAAACCGGCGACCGCAACAGCGAGGGCCTGGTACTGGTGGTGCTGGGCACCGCCTGCCGCGGCATGGGTCGATACGCGGACGCCGCGCGCCACCTGGAGGACGCGTTGGTGATCGCACGCGAAACCGGCGACCGCACCAGCGAGGGCTACGTCCGGGTGAACCTCGGTGACGTGTTGTCGGCGCAGGGAAACCACGACGCCGCGGTGTCCTCATTGGAGGAAGGACTGGCGTTGTTCGCCGAGACCGGCACCCGCACCAGCGAGGGCTACGCCCTCGGCATCCTCGGCGGCGCGCTCCGCTCACTGGGCCGGTACGACGAGGCCCTGACGCGACTGAACCAGGCACTGGCGGTGTCCCGCGAAACCGGCGGGCGCATCAACGAGGGCGTCGCCCTGAAACACCTCGGCGACGTCCACCGGGAACTGGGCCGATATGACGAGGCCGCGCGCCACCTGACCGAGGCACTGACGATCGCGCGGGAATGCACCGATCGCGGGGTGGAGTCGCGCGTGCTGAACTCGCTGGGTTCGCTGGCCTGCGCACGCGGGGAGCCGGCCGAGGCGGCCGAACTCTTCCGGAACGCCCTGGAAATCGCGACCGAGACCAGCTGCGTCGGCGATCAGGCGTCCGCACACCGAGGCCTGGGCGACGCCACCGGCGAGCGCGAGCACTGGCAGCGTGCGCTGGCGCTGTACACGGAAATGGGTGTCCCGGAAGCGGACGAGGTACGAGCGCGGCTCAACCGAGTCCGGGTCTGACGCCAGCCGGGTCTTCCCCACGCGGTGAGCCGCCCGTGTGATCTTGGTACCGTCCCGCGTCGTTCGGGTTCGGAGCCGGAGGTTCACGTGAGCGAGGCCAGCCTGCGACGGCGCGGAGAACGCGCCGAGAGGCCACGTCAGGTTCACCCGTGGCGTACTGCTGCGGTCGTGGCGGCCTTCGTGCTGGCCGCGATGGTGCTGGGCGCGGGGATCGTGCTCCACGTGCGCGGGTGGACCGCGCTGGGCAGCGAGTCGGGTGGTAACTGCGGCGGCGGGTACGTCGGGGCGTGCCCGCAAGGGTTGACCCCGGTGCTGTTCCTCGCCTTCGGGTTCACCTTCGCGGGGATCATCGGAATGGCGATCCTGGTCGGCGTTGTGGAGAAGTGGGTCAAGCGCCGCCGCTTCGGGGCGATCGTCGCCGTCGTCGGGGTGCTGGCCGGGATCTGGCCGGGCGTGCTCGTCTACGGCGGACTGCGTGGGCACATCCTCGACGTGCGGTGGTCCGCCCCGCTCGACCGGCCCTCCGGCGTGGCCGGTGTGGGCAACTGGGCCCACGACAACCTGGTGGTGCGGGCACGGGCCGACCGGCTGACCGCCTACACCGACCAGCGGATCGCCTGGACGGCGGAGATCCCGGGCCGCGACGCACTGTGCGCGATGAGCCGGCACGTCCAGGACGGGGTCGGCCTGGTCGCGTGGGCGGCCGACGACGAACCGTGCGCGACCGTCGTGGCGCTGGACCTGCGCACCGGTAAGTCCCTGTGGCAGCTGACCCGGGCGGCAGCCGACCGGTACGGCGGCGCGGCGACCAGCGACCAGCTCGCGGTCGCCGGGAGTGTCGCGGTCTTCACCGAACCCACCGGGCTGCGGGCCGTGGGACTGCGCGACCACGAAGAACGGTGGCGCCTCGACGCGGGAGAAGGATGCGCCCCCACCGGCGTGGCGGCGGATGCCGACCACGTGACCATGCTGGTCGACTGCGGAAAGGAGAGCATGGCCGTGGTCGCCGTGGACCCGGCGACCGGGCGAGCACGCTGGCGGACGGCGCTGCCGGTCGAGCCCCCGCTCACCACGGCGGCGCTGCTGGCGGCGCACCCGGTCGTGGTGCACGCCGTCGAGCAGGGCAGCCGGGCCGCGGACGACATCATCGCCTTCAGCGACGAGGGGCAGGTGCGGGCCCGCATCCCGCGCTCCGGTCCCGACTACGACATGCCGCCGGCCGACGAGACCGGCTGGCCGGCGCGAGCGGCCCGCCCGCTGATCGTCTGGCACGACCGGCTGTTCGCCCCCGTCAGCGCTCCCGGCGGTGACGAGTACACCGCCGTGGCCGCGTTCTCGCTGACGACCGGAAAGCCGTTGTGGCGCACCACCGTGGACGGCGACGTGGCCGCGATCGAGCCGACGACCGACGGGCTGGTGGTGGCGGCCAGGACCCTGCGCATCGAAGAACTGTCGGGCGCCGACGGCGCCGTCACCGCGTCCGCGCCCGTCCGTGGCGACTGGTGGGTGTCCGTGATCGAACTGCGGAAGCTGAACGGCGCCTACGCCGTCATCGCACGGGACGGCGTCGCGGACCCGCCCGTCATGACAGTCGGCTAGCCGGTCGAGCACCCGCCAGCCGTCGTCCGCGTGTCGTTTCGCCGCGGTGTGGGGGTCAGGCGCGCGGTGTCGCGTCGTCGCTCCGTGTGGGAGCCGGGTTCACGCAACCCTCCGCCAGCCGCGCCCGGAAGGCCGCCACCCGCCGCCCCGCCGCACGCGCCCGTCGCCGCCGCGCGACGGTGTTCGATGTCCAACCTCCGGCCTGATGCACACGACGCTCGTACATGACCAACCCCAAAACATCCGTCCAACCGCAATGCCTGCCGTATACCCGCTGACCTGCAAGATCACTCCTCGGACAGGTCCGCGGTGACCACGGTCGGGGCGGCGCGGAACAGGGACAGCTCGATCGAGTTCGCCAGTGCCTGGTAGCCGGCGACGTTGAAGTGCAGGTGGTCGCCCGCGTCGTAGGCCGGCAGCGGGAACGCCGGGTTGGCCGGATCCCGGACGGTCGCGTCGAAGTCGATGACCGCGTCGAACTGCCCGCCGGCGCGGATCCACGCGTTGACCGCCTGCCGCTCGTTCTCCCGGTCGTCGGTGAACCCGGCGGGTGTCAGGGTGACGCCGTAGACCGGCAGCCCGCGGGCCTGGGTCCGCCGGATGATCTGCTGGTAGGCGGCGATCAGGCCGGCGGCGGTGCCGCCGCGGTTGTACAGGTCGTTGATGCCCTCGAAGAGCACCACCCAGCGCACGCCGGGCCGGCTGAGCACGTCCCGGTCCAGCCGGCGCACCGCGCTGTCACCGGCACCGTCCGCGAGGACCCGGTTGCCGGCGATGCCGGCGTTGAGCACCCCGACCTCGCCGAGGCGCCGGGCGAGCAGGTCCGGCCAGCGCGCGTTCCGGTCGACGGCCGAGGCGTCGGCGCTGCTGTCACCGTCGGTCAGCGAGTCGCCGAGGGCCGCGATCGCCCCGACCCGCGGGGTCCGCAGCACGTCCACACCGGACAGGAAGTACCACGGCGTGAGGCACGGCCGGGGCGCGATCGTCCAGCAGAAGGTCTCCCCCACCGGCATGTCGGTCGCCGTGGTGTGGTTTCCGGGTGGCGAGGTGTAGTTCGTCTGCATGCTCAGCGCGTGGTACGTCGGCGGGCCGGTGGGGCCCGGCACGTACAGGGAGATCGCCAGGTCGGCGGCCTCCGGCACCCGCAGCGGCGTGGGATCGCTGGCCACCTCCGCACCGGGGGCGATGGTGACCTGGCGGGCGCCGCCGAACGTCAGCCGCCGGTCGGTGCCCGCGCGGATCGCGGCACCTGAGTCCCGCAGCGCCAGCCGGGCCTCGCCGACGACCAGCGGGGTGGTGCCGTGGGCGTTGGTCAGCCGGACCCGGACGACGTCACCGCCGAGGGTGGTGTGCACGATCTGCCGCAGCGTGCGGTCGGTGACGGGTGGGCGGTCCTGCCCCGGGCCGCCGCCCTGCGGGCTCGCCGCCCACGCCCCGACCCAGTGCGGCGTGGGCGGTGGCGGCACCGCCTGCGCCGGGGCGACACCGAGACCGGCGACGAGCAGCGCGGACAGGACACCCGTTGCGAACCTCACCGCAGAACCTCCAGGTCGATGGCGTCACCCGGATGCAGGTGATCACCGCGGCCCTACACCGCCCGCCGCTGCCATTGTTGGTTGGTACCGGTGCCGCAGCTCCACTGGACGACCCGCGCGCCGTCGGCCGTCGACGCGTCGCGCACGTCGGCGCACTTGCCGCTGTGCCGGGCGACGACGCGCGTGTAGCCACCGCCGGCGTCCTGCAGCTGGAACTGCTGGTTGGTGCCGACATGGCAGGTGTACTGCAGCAGGTTGGCCCCGTCGGCGGTCGACCGGTCGCGCACGTCGAGGCACCTGCCGCTGTGCCGGGCCACCAGCTGCACGTACCCACCGCCGGCGTCGACGACGGAGAAGCGCTGGTTGGTCCCCGTGCCACAGGCGTACTGGATCAGCTCCGCCCCGTTGCCGGTGGATCCGTTCACCATGTCGGCGCACTTGCCGGAATGCCGCGCGACGAGGTTGACCAGCGGGCCGTCCTGGCCCGTGAGCGCGCCCGTCGCCGTGTCCACCGAGATCTGCGGGTACCAGTCCATCGCCATCGTGGTGTTCGAGGGGAACCGCAACGGGAGCCAGACGTAGCGCGAGTCGTTCACCGGGCGGCTGACCGCGCCCGCCCACCGGTCCCCCAGGTACAGGTAGGACGTCGTCCCGCTCCCCTGCACGGGGAGCACGAACGCGGTCTGCGAACCGTAGGCGGCGTCGTCGCCGGCGTTCTGCCACGCGCTCCACGCGCCGGTGATGCTGGTGGCGGTCGAGTACCGCTGCTGGTTCGGGCTCCACCCGGTGGCGCCCGAGGTGAGCATGAAGTAGACGCCGCCCCGCCTGAACATCGCCGGCGCCTCGCGGTGGTCGCCGACCCACTGGCGCACGAGCGTCGCCACGTTGGTGAAATCGGCCGTCAGGCGGTAGACGTGCAGGTCGTAGTTCTCGTTCGCGGCGGAGATCATGTAGCCGGCGCCGTCGGTGTCGACGAAGGCCGTGATGTCGCGGGACATGTGCCCGAGCGGACGGAAGCTGCCGAGGTAGGTGTAGTTACCGTCCACAGTGGATGATACGGCGACCGCCGCCCGCGCTTCGCCGTAGTCGCCGGCGTTCTCCTTGTGCATCCACATGACGAAGCGGCCGGTCGCCGCGTTGTAGATCACCTTCGGCCGTTCGATCTTCGCCGAGTTGAGCTCTGCGGCCGAGGTCTGGGTCAGCACGTGGTTGCGGAACTCCCAGGTGCGCAGATCCGTCGACCGGTACACCGAGACGTACCGGAAGGTGTCGTCGGCGTTGCGGTTCTCGCCGAACCAGTAGTAGTAGCCGCCCACCTTGATGACGCCGCCGCCGTGTGCCTGCACCGGCGCGCCGGTGGTGTCGTTCAGCGGGGCGCCGCTCACCAGGGTCACCGGCGCCGCCTGCGCCGTACCCGGCACACCCAGCACGGCCGCCACCAACGCCACGCAGAGCAGGACCTGCCGCACGTCAGCCTCCTCGCCCGGACGCTTCTGGGAAAGCGCTTACTTCAGGATATCTGATCACCTGCGGTCTCACCAACCGTCGCCGCTAGGTGAGCCTGGGGTAGTCGCGTGGGTGCCAGGCCAGCATGGCCTCGATCCGGATCATGGCGGACTGTTCGAGCAGGGTGACCGGGTTGGCGCCCGCGAACCGGTACAACCCCGTCGCGGGGTCACGGAACCGGCGGCGGGACTCGTCGGCATACCACTCCATGGCCGCGCGGTAAGCGGGATCCGGCGCGAGTGTGGACAGCCGCAACAGGTTCGCGAAGAAGATCGCGTGGAAGCGGGCCGGCTGGACGAAGTACCGCTCGTTCTCGGCGTAGTAGGCCAACGCCCTGGCCGCCGTCTCGCGCGCCTCGGCGAGATAGCGCTGCTGGCCCGTCGCCTGGTACAACAGCGCACCCGCACCGATCATCACGCCCTGGTTGTACGACCACTGCGTCTTGTTGATCGTCCCGGCGAGATCCACGTGATCCCAGTACAAGCCGTTCGGCGCCACCATGTTGGTCCGGACCCAGTCGTACATCCTGGCCGACCACTCCAGGTAGTAGGGCCGGCGGGTCGCGAGGTACAGGTGCAGACCGACCTGCGCCCCGGGCGCGTTCGACACCGTGTTGCGATCCTTGCTCCACGGCGCCTGGGTCCAGAAAACCCCGCCGGGGCACGGGTGGGACGGATCGGTGTCCCAGCCGAACACGACCAGGTCAAAGATCTCGGCGACCCGCCGCAGGTCCGCCGCGGCCCCGTCACGGTGCAGGTAGTGACGTTGCAGGAACGCCAGCCCGATCCACTCGTTGTCGTCGTAGAACTTGTCACCACCCTGGCCGAGGGGCGGCCGCAGGTAGGAGTCATACCCCGGCGGGGTGGTCGCGCTGTTCCAGTAGGCCTCCAACGCCGTGTACCGGTCGGCGAGATCGGCACGGTAGCCGCGGCCCACCTCGGGGATGCCGGTCACCGCCTGGGTCGCGAGCAACGCCTGGGAGAACGGCCAGACGTAGGACCACGGGTTGTCACCCGTGTTCGGGTACTCCTCCAGGTAGAAGGAGGTCGCGGGGTTGTAGAAGTAGCGTTGCAGCGCGGCATAACTGGCCTCCGCACGCTCGGCGTACCTCCCCCGGCCACCCACCGACGGTTCCGCACGCGCCTCGGGCGCCATGGCCAACCCCGGCACCGCTGTCGCCGCCGCCAAGCCGCCGACCAACACAGCCCGGCGAGTAAAAGCATGCCGACGGACCAAGTTCTCCATGCGACCCGTGACCCCCAGCCCGTGATCTTGTTACCAACAGGGTACTTCTCATCCCCCGCCGCGGGCTATGCGGATCAGTTCGGAGCGGCGGCGATGGCCGAGCTTCGTGCGGATGTTCTCCAGGTGGCGGTTGACCGTGCGGACGGCGATGCCGAGCTCCTCGGCGATCTCACCGTTGTCATAGCCCTTCGCGAGGCAGTGCAACACTTCTCGCTCGCGGGCGGTGAGTGGGCGGGCGTCCTGGCGTCGTTCGCCGATCAGGTGCGCGGCCAGTTCGGCCGGCAGGACCGGACCGGTGAGCACGGCCGCCACGGCGCCGGCCAGTTCGGCCGACGTGGCCGCCTTGCCGACGCAGCCGTGCGCCCCCGCGTGGATCGCCGCCAGCAGTTCGTTCGGGCCCGCCTGGGACAGCACGAGAATCCGCACCGTGGGCAGGTGCCGGCGCAGGTAACGGATCACGTCGACGCCGTCGCCCGCGGACTGGGCGTCCCGGCCCGCCAGGCGTAGGTCCACCACGGCGACCTCGGGGCGTTCCCGCTCGGCCAGCAGACATGCCGATCGCACGTCGGCGGCCTCGGCCACGACCGTCACCCGGCCGTCACGCTCCAGTCCTGTTCGGACACCGTCGCGGGTCACCGGGTGGTCCTCCACCACGAGCACACGCACTGCCATGCGTCATCCCTCCCCCGTGCCGGCCGTGACGACGGCCGGAACTCGCAGTTCCACCTCGGATCCGCGGCCGGGACGGCTGCGGATCCGGGTCTGTCCGGCGAGGCGCGTGACCCTGGCGCGGACCGAGAACCGCAACCCGACGCCGCCGGTCTCCTGGTCGGGGTCGAACCCGACGCCGTCGTCCCGGACCGACACCACGACCTCGGCGCCGTCGCGCAGCACCGTGAGCCAGACCCGTTGCGCCCGCGCGTGTTTGACGACGTTGGTCAGCAGCTCCGCGACCGCGGCGGCGAGCTCGGTCACCATCCCTCCCGGCAGCCAGACCGGGCCGCTCGCGATCAGGCGGACCGGGATCTCGTCCTGTCCTTCGACGAGCCCGGCCAACCGGTCACGCAGCGACGCACCGCCGGGCGGCGACGGGCTCGGGTCGGACCGTGCCAGGTCACGCAACGCCGCCTCCTGCCGGGCGATCCCCGCCGCGATCGCGTTCAGCGCGGCCTCGGCGGGCAGTTCCCCGAGCCGGACGCGGAGCCGGCCGAGCTGCTGCAACACGTCGTCGTGGATGTGTGCGGCGAGCCGTTCCCGCTCGGCCATCCGCGCGGCGCGCTTCCCGGCTCTCTCCACCTGCCGGTGCAGCCCGTCGAGCTGTCCGGCGGCCACCCCCACGGCGCTGCCGAGCAACACGTACGACAACCCCCACCCGACCATGGTCAACACCTGCGGGAACGACAGGTCCGCCAACCCGACCTCGTTGGCGGTGTAGGCGATCGGCAGGGTGAGCGCGAGTGACGCGCCGGCGACGACCCCGCCCCGGAGCCGGTGGACCACGCCCCACGCCGCGACCGCCGCGGTCGGGTACGCGCCCATGAAGGAGGAGGTGCTGGTCAGCAGGGCGTTGACGGGATACACGTGGCCGTACACGACCGTCAGGGCGATCGCCACACCGAGGTCGACGGCGAGCACCACTCCCATCCGCCGCACCGACGCCAGGGTGAGCCAGGCCGTCCAGCAACCCGTGGCGAGCAACGCGGCGGTGGCCTCGACCGGCCGCTGGATCTGGCCGCTGATCAGTGCCACCACCAGCATCCAGCCGAACGCGAGCCAGCGCAGCGCCAACACGAGCAGCATCGGCGCCGGATGTCTCGGTCCCGCAGCGGGCATCTACCCGACTCGAACAGCCACTGGGGCGGACGGCCGGGTGCACACGGACCGGCGCAGGAACCGCTTGCGGCAGGCGGTGACCTCGACCACGTACACGGTCTCCGGCCGCAGGCCGCGCAGGGTGACCTCGGACCCGACGGCCGCGACACCCGTCACGGCGTCGCGTTGGTCCTGTGGCCACCAGACGACGATGAACCCGTCCGCCGTCCCGTAGTGCCAGCGCACCAGGATGTCGTCACCATCGGCGTGCGCCGTGACGACGCAGGGCCGGTCGTGCGGCACACAGGCGCTGTCCGGGTCGCGGAGGTCGGAGTACCGCCGTCCTATGAGGACACGCAGGGTCCCGCCCGCCGGCACGACGATGGCGCCACCGCGGAAGTTCGCGTAGGTGACGAGGCCGTTGTCCTTGTTGTCGAGGGGCGGCCCGAGCCGCCCGGACGGGCCACCTTCGGCGATCCACGCGTCGAAGATGTCCACGGGCAGCGCGAAGACGACGCCCGGGGGCGAGACATAGACGACGGAGTCCAGCCGGCGCCCGGTGAACCGGTCCGTCGAGCGCCACGGGGTATAACGCAGTCCCGCCGCGCCGACCACGGGCTCGCCCGCCGGGCAACCCTCCCCGCCGTGCGCCATCCAGTCCCGCACCGGCGCGTCGATGGTGAACGGCGGGCAGTCGGGCCAGAACGCCTCCTCGTAGGCGATGCCGAGGGTCAGCCCGGTGGCGGTCGTCCCGGCCACGAGCAACGCCACCAACGCGCGAACGGCGAACCGCGGCGAGGGCACCTGACGAGGCGGTGACTCCGGTGCCAGCGTGACAAGCGTCCTGGCGAGCCGTGCCTGCCGCCGGCCCCAGCCCGTGGCCAGCGGGAGGCACACGGCCGCCGCACCCGCCAACGTGGCGAGCCCGTCGACCTCGGCCAGCACGCTCACCAACGCACCGAGACACGCCACGACGAGCACCGTCGCCCCGACGTCACGCACCAGCCGCCACCACCAGGGCGCCGCCAGCCGCTGCCACGCCCAGCCGACGGCCACCTGCCAGACATCCGGATCGGGACAGCGGGTTCCCCGCCGAGCGGCCCGCGACACGCCCCGACGTGCGGCGAAACCGAGCTGCCACCACGCGAGCTGCGTCCCCAGGATCTCCGCGAGCACCCGATGCCTGGCGTCCGAGCCCTCGATCGTCCCCACAGAGCCAAGTCTGGGGTGTCACCGGTCCGACCGCACTAGTCCGGACGGGCGCTCACATCACCATCATCACACTCTCGCGGATGGGGCCGGGCCCGCTTCGCGCCCTGCATCGCGAAGCGGACCCGGTGATCGGTTGCCGCCGGACTGCTCCGACAGGCCGCTCATCGCGACCAGGGCACAAACATACAAGAAACTGGGAACCCTCATACACCAAACGGAATAATGTGGGTAAACATACCCACGTCCCATGGGTAAAACCGGGCGCTTACCGAACCCGGTGTGCTGGCAGAGAATTTATTGTATGAGACTCAGACTGGCACTGACCGCCGTGGCCGCCATGTTGACCACCGTGCTTTTCGCTCCGTCATCGGCGCAGGCCGCGCCGGATGGTATCGCCTGTTCGGCGGTGGGTAGCTACAGCCGAGTCATCAACAACACCGGTTACACCTTCTGGCTCGTCGGCACATACGGGAACTATCGCTACTGGCATGTGGAGCGGTACGTGAGCTCCACGCCCTACCACGACCGCAGCTACGTGGTCCGGTGCAGTGGAAGCGTGATTGACTGGTCGACCGACATCGTCCCCAGCAGCGGTGTTCCCGCACGGTGCAACCCGCAGTCCTCACTGAGCTACAAGTATATCGGCGCGCACGACTCCTACCCGTTCGGCTCCGTGTTCCTCACACGCTACAACTACTGGCACGTGCTGGGGTTCAGTCCGACCGGCGGGCTCGCCTACCACCATTCCGAGGTAGCCACCTGTTAGCCCGGCGACGAAGGTCAGCCGCCGGCGGCGACCCGACGGTGCAGGTTGGTGACGACGTAGCGGGCCGAGTCGATGGCGCCGGCCTGCCACGCGGTGAAGTAGGACAGCCAGTCGCCGGCGAAGTACACCCGGCCGGCCGGCTTGTTGAGCAGCGCGTACTCACCGCTCGTGCGGTCCGGCCAGTCCACCCAGCCGCCTTCGATGTGTGGGACCTTGTGCCAGGCGACGGAGAACGCGCTCGCCAGCTCGGTCCGGTACTTCTCGCCGTGGATCTTCACACCCTGTGCGACGGCGCGGGTGACGCGGTCAGCGGGAGAGAGGTCGCCGTAGGCGGCCGCGGCGTCGGCGAAGTTGTAGTAGCCGAGGAGCACCCCTCGCGCGCCGTGGTAGCCGTACGACGGGTACCAGATCTGGACCAGGTCCATGTCGGTGTACGTGATGCCGCCGTAGATCCGGTCGTCCTGCTCCCACCAGCGGCGGCGGTACTCGAGGCCGAGCTTGCCGACGGGGAAGGGGAACGGGTACCGCAGCGCGGCCGTGACCCGGGGGTCCAGGTTCGTCGGGACGCGGGCCATGACATGCGGCGGGAGCGCGGCGACGCAGTAGTCGCCACGGACGAGATTCTCCTTGCCCTGCTTGTCCCTGTAGACGATCTCGACCCCGTTCGGGCCGTCCGTCAGCTTCGTGACCGCGGCACCCAACCGCACCCGGTCACCGAGCCGGCGGTGGAGCGCCATCGGGATGGCGTCCATGCCACCCACCGGCTGCAGCATGGTCATGGCCTGGTCGTAACCGAACTCGAACGAGAAGTACCGGCCTACCTGGCTCGCGAGGACGTCGGACAGCGACGGCGGCGGGCCGAGCACCACGCCGGGTTGCTCGGCGGCGCCGGGCTCGACCGAGTAGCCGCGGCGTTCGGTGCCGGTGTAGGCGAACCCGCTTGCCCTGTCGCCCACGGCGCCGAAGTCGGACAGGAACGTGAGCAGCCGGTCCTTGTCCTCAATGGACAGCCGCTGGTCGAGTGCGCCCTTGTCGATGGCCTTGGCCAGCAGCTCCGACACATAGCCGTACGTGTCGGCCTTCGCGGCCCGGAACTGCTGCGGCGCCACACCCGTCTGCTCGTTGTAGATGAGGGCGTTGGCGTTCTGGTTGGTGAACACCTCCAGCGGGACACCCAGCTCGCGGCAGTAGTCGAGGGTGATGTGCGACTGCGGCAGGCGCGCCGGGCCCGCGTTCAGGTACTGGCCGTCGCTGAAGCGCGCGGTCTGGTCCTCGCCGTCGTGCCTGGTACCGCTGCGAACCGTCCAGTTCCGGCCGCCGACGCGGTCCTTGGCCTCCAGGATCACGCAGTCGTAGCCGGCCTTGCCCAGCTCGTAGGCGGTGACCAGCCCGGCCATGCCCGCGCCCAGGATGACGACCTTCCTGCCGCGCTTGCCTTCGGCGAGATCCCCCGGCGCGGGCGGGCGGTAGTCGGGCGTCGCGAGTGCGTCCGGCGAGGCGACGAGCCCGAGCGCCCGCATCGACTCGAACATCACCCCAGCACCACCGGCCAGGCCGATGGCGCGCAGGAGGGTACGACGCGTCACAGTCGGTTTCATGAACGAACCCCCAGACCGTTGTGCCGGCGTGGTTCTCCCCTTCCGAGCCGGCGCCAGGCCTTACATCATAGTGAGTTCTTCGTCGGGGTCATGGGAATTCTCACGATCGTGAGACGCCGGAGCATGGTGGCTGGGGCCCGGACCGCCACCGCAGGGCTGCCCCCGCCCGCGGGCTCGCGGAGCCGCGGTTTTGGGCACCGCCGCCAGGCCGCGCTCGGCGGCCTCTCATGTCGCGGCCATCCACGCGGAGTCGAGGGCGCGTGTGACCACACGTCGCCAGCCCGGTGGTGCGTCGGGGTCCCTGCTCGCGGTTCCGGCGAGCCAGAGCAGGCAGAACAGGTCGTCCTCGGTGAAGTCCGGCGAGAGTGATCCGTCCGCGTGCGCTTCGCGGATCAGGTCCCGGCCCAGTGCGGTTGATCGGTCGCAGATGCCGTGTAGTGCGACGGCATCGGGGTAGCGGCGCAGGATCGCGTCGTTGAGCGCGGGGTCGTCGCGTTGCAGGTCGATCATGCCGTGCACGAACGCGTCGAGCCGCCGGCGGGGTGTGTCCTTCGCCAGCACGGTGGCCGCGAGGGTTTGCAGTCTCTCGCCCACGATGCCGGGGATCACCGCGTCGATCAGACCCTCGCGTGACCCGAAGCGGTGGTAGAGGGTGCCGACGGTCACCCCCGCGGCTCGCGCGATCTCGCCGAGCGATGCGTCCAGCCCTTTGGCCAGGAAGATCTCGAGTGCGGCGTCGCGCAGCTTCGTCACGTTGTCCCGCGCGTCACGCCGGAGGGGCTTCGAGTCGGTCATGTTCGTCCCATCACATTTTGAGGGGTACTCAAATTCGGTGCTAACCTGATTTTGACTAGCACTCAACTTACTGGAAGGGCGCCAGGGTGGACACGACAGCAGGAGTCGCGGCGTCGACGCGGCTGACGATCGAGGTGTGGGTGGACGTGCTCTGCCCGTGGTGCTACCTGGGCGAGCAGCGCCTGAGTACCGCCGTCGCCCAGTCGTCCCATGCGGGCGACATCGAGCTGAAGGTTCGCACCTTCCAGCTCGACCCCGCAGCACCGACCGAGGTTTTCGCGACGCTGGACTACCTGTCGCAGAAGTACGGGCTGCCGGCGGCGCAGGCCCGGTCGATGGAGGAGGGGATGGCCAGCCAGGCCGCCGCCGAGGGACTGCCCTACGAGGTCGACCGGCCGGCGCGCAACACGTTCGACCTGTTACGCCTGGTGCACCTCGGCGCGGAGCACGGCGTCTCGTGGGACTACCTGCGTGCGATGCGGACCGAGGTGTTCAGTGGCAACGACGACGCGTTCGAGCACGACACCCTGGTCCGGCTCGGCGTCGCACTGGGCATCCCCGCCGACGAGATCCGGGACGTGCTCGCCACCGACCGCTACGCCGACGCCGTCCGCGCCGACCACGACGCGGCCGTCGCGCTGGGCGCCCGCGGGGTGCCGTTCACCGTCCTCGGCGCACGACTCGGCATCCCCGGCGCGGTCAGCGTCAGCCAGTACACCAGCGCCATCGACCAGGCATGGCGACAGGTCCATGGCTGACGACACGCCCACACTGCGGTTCATCGACACCGAGGCGGACGGCTACTGCGACCCCGAGACCGGGCTGTGCGCACTGCCGACAGCCGGAGCTGTTCTTTCACCACAAGGAGATACCCCTGTGCCCGTCATCGCCATCGTCGGAGCCGGACCCGGCTTGGGCATCGAGATCGCGCGCGCGTTCGGCCGCAAAGGCTTCACCGTCGCCATGATCTCCCGCAACGCCACCAAACTCGACGCCCTCGCAACAGACCTGAAGGCGGAAGGCATCGAGGCCGCGGGATTCGCCGGCGACATCCACCAGCCCGACACCATCACCGCGGCGTTCGCGGCCATCAAAGACCGCTACGGCGCGATCGACGTCCTGGAGTTCTCCCCCGCCGACCCGGGACTCGACGCCGTCGGAGTTCTCGACGTCACGCCTGAGAACCTCCAACCACAGCTCGACTTCTACCTCCACGGCGCCATCCACGCCATCCGGCAGGTCGTCCCCGACATGATCGCCGCCAAGGCGGGCACGATCCTCGTCACCACCGGCGGCGGTTCGATCGCCCCGGTCAACGCCCTGGCCAACATCACACTCGCCGCCGCCGGGCTACGCAACTGGACCCTCAACCTCCACAACGAACTCGAACGCCACAACATCTACGTCGCCCACATCGCGATCAGCGCATGGATCGGAGCCGGCCACCCCGGGGCCGCGCCCGACGTCATCGCCCAGGCCTACACCGAACTGCACGAAACCCGCACCGAACCCGAACTGCACTACATCGCACTCGACAAACAACCCTGAGAAAGAAGCGAACATGGTCCCACGCCGAAACGCGCGGGACCATGTTCGAGTCCATCCGGTCGATCCCGTCAGCGGGAGCGCGAGGCGTCGTACGGCGAGCTCCAGTTGCCCAGAACCTGCAGGGCTTGGGCGGTTTCCGAGCCCGGTTCGACGTTGTAGACGCACAGTGTCTGCTCGACGTCGCCGGGCACCTGGAAGGACTCGTACGAGAAGTACAGGTCGCCCACGAGTGGATGATGGTAGTGCTTGGCGCCATGGGTGCGGCGCAGCACGCGATGGTCGTTCCACCATCCGGTGAACTCCGGTGAGAGCAGGGTGAGCTCACCCACGAGGTCGGCGAGCTGGCGATCGCGGGGGTAGCGGCCCGCCTCCAGCCGCAGGATGGCCACCGTCTCCGCGGCGATCCGCGCCCAGTCGCCCACACGCTCACGGGCCCGCGGGTCGAGCAGGTAGTAGCGGGCCAGGTTGCGCTGCTTCGCCGGCAGCGCGTCGAAGTCGGTGAGCACCTCCCGGGCCAGCCGGTTGGCGGCCAGGACGTCGGTGCGCCGGCCGAGGATGAAGGCCGGCACGTGGCCGAGGGTTTCCAGCATCAGGTGCAGGCCGGGCCGTACCCGTTGGACCTTGGCCGGCGTGTGCCGTCTGGTGTGGGCATCGGACCGCAGCAGGTCGACCAGGTGCTCGCGTTCGGCCTCGCTCAGCCGCAGGGCGCGGGCGAGCGCCTCCACCACCTCTGGTGAGGGGTTGCCTGCCCGTCCCTGCTCCAGGCGTGTGTAGTACTCGGTGCTCACCCCGGCCAGGCGGGCCACCTCGTCCCTGCGCAGCCCGGGCACGCAGCGGACACGTCCGTCACCGGGTAGCCCGGCCTCCTCCACGGTGATGCCAGCACGCCGCGAGCGCAGGAAGCCGGAGAGCTCCTTGGTGCGGTCCATGTCCATGCTTCCAGTGTGGACGCCTGCGCGGCGTCCTGCCGGCTCGGTCAGGCCGAGACGGCCTGCGCGAGCTCGATGACGTTGCCGCTGTTGTCCTTGATCATCGCCAGCCGCTGGCCGATGGGGTCGACCACGAACGGCTCGGCGAAGACAGTGACCCCGCGACCCCGCAGCTCCTCCACGGTCTCGTCCAGGTCGGCCACGCGCAGGCACAGGTGGATGTATCCGCTGCGTCCCAGGTGGTCGCCGAGGTCGTTCTGCGCCGCGGCCGGGATGGGCTGCCCGTCACCGATCAGTTCGATCTCGAACTCGCCCAGCCGAACGTAGGCGAACCGCACGCCGGGCACCGCATCGCCGAGCGTCCACTCCTTGACCAGCTCGAAGCCGAGCTTGTCGGTGTAGAACGCGATCGACTCGTCGTAGTCGTCGACCCGCAGCGCGACGTGGTCGGCATGGCGGAGGCCCAGCGCACTGTCGCCGTTGCCAGCCCCCTGCGGGTCCGGCACGCGGTTGCCGCGGATCAGCCAGGTCGGCTCGCCGCCCTCCACGAGCGGGACGATGGTCTCGAAGAACTTCTGGAAGTACGGACCCGCGGCGTGGGTGTTGAACGCCTCCAGGGACTCGTATCCCTCGTTCAGGTAGTACCGGTTCGGGTTGTTCTCGTCGGCGATCAGTTCGAACCGCAGCGTGCCCGGCTCGTTGGCGTCCGAGTCACGACCGTCCTCGTGCGAGGCCGCGACGAACTCCTCGGCCTTGCCAGGCTTGACATCAAAATAAACAGCAACGTGATACACGTCGAACACTCTCCTTGATGATTCTTCAAGGAAGACGGATTCAAATACCTCGACCAGGATTCGCGGACTTCCGCCTTCGCTGGTGTCGATTCAAGCAAGGTTCGAGAGCCGGCAGACCGTCTCTCCAGGCCCTCTTGTAACCAGTACTCGCAGGGCCACCCTGACCAACGGCCCGGTGTCAGCGGCCTCACCGATCAGAAATCCTGCGCCACGTCGTCAGTTCTGGTAGCCCTCTCGCACCCGTGGAAGGATTGATGACCATGACCGACGCCAGACCGCTGGGCGCCGACGAGACCTCGTTCATCGCGGCGGTCCGCTCGGGCAATGCGGCGCGGTTCGCGCTCATCACGGAGCGTCACCGGCGTGCGCTGCTGGTGCACTGCTACCGGATGCTCGCGAACTACGAGGACGCCCAGGACCTGACGCAGGAGACGTTCCTGCGGGCGTGGCACAAGCGGGAGTCGTTCAGGGGCCACGCCGCGCTGCGGACCTGGCTGTACCGGATCGCGACGAACGCCTGCCTCGACTTCCTGGAGAAGCGCCGTGACCGCACCCCCGTACCGTCCGAGCTGCCGGACCTCGGCTCCGAGGTGCGTTACCTGCAGCCCTACCCCGACCGGATGCTCCCCGAGGACCCGCAGGAGTCGGTGGTGACGCGGGAGACGATCGAGCTGGCGTTCATCGTCGCCGTCCAGCACCTGCCGCCGCGGCAGCGGGCGGTGTTCATCCTGCGCGACGTCCTCGGCTGGCCGGCGGCGAAGGCCGCCGACGCCCTCGAGCTGACCGTCGCATCGGTGACCAGCGCACTGCAGCGGGCGCGCGTGACGATGCGCGAGCAGCTGGGTGACCGCCGCCTCGACTGGCGCAGCCCCGCCACCCACGAGCTGACGAACGACGAGCGCGGCGCGGTGAGGTCGTACATCGACGCCCATGAGCGCAACGACCTCGACGGGCTGATGTCCCTGCTGCGCGACGACCTGCGCTTCGCGATGCTGCCCGACCCCGGCACCGTGCTCATGACGGCCAGGGACGCGGTGGACGGCTGGGTCTCCGGTGGGCTCTTCCAGCGCGGCCACGACGACTGGCGCGGTATCACCACGACGGTCAACCGCATGCCCGCCGCCGCGCTGTACCTGCGCACCCCCGACGCCCCGGAGTACCGGCTGTTCGCCATCGCGGTCCTGCACATCGTCGACGGGAAGATCGCCGAGCTCACCGGGTTCGACACCACCGACAAACCATGGCTGGACCTGCCCCCGACACTGTGAGTGTCAGTGGAGTTCGACCAGGCCGAGGCGGACGGCCTCGGAGACGGCACCCGTGCGGTTGTCGGCGCCCAGCTTTCGGTAGAGACGGACGAGGTGTGTCTTCACGGTGGCTTCGGTGAGGAAGAGGGACGTGGCGATGGCGCGGTTGCTCAGCCCCTGGGCGACCAGCCGGATCACCTCCACCTCCCGGTCGGACAGCTGGGGTGCCGGGCCGGTGAGCTGGCTGACCACGACGCCGGCGACGTCTCCCGCCAGGCCGACGCCGCCGCGGGCGGCCGTGCGCACGGCCTGGAACAACTCGTCCGGCGCGCCGGCCTTGAGCACGTAGCCGCGGGCGCCCGCGGTCATGGCGCGCACCACGTCCGCCTGGGTGCTGTAGCTGGTCAGCACGACGACCGCGGTGCCCGGCGCGGTGTCGAGGATCCGCCGCGTGGCCTCGACGCCGTCGATGCCGCCGGCCAGGCGCAGGTCCATGAGCACGACCGCCGGCCGGAGCTCCGCGGTGAGCCGGACCGCCTCCGCGCCGTCGCCGGTCTCGCCGACGACCTCCAGGTCGGGCTCGCCCTCGAGCAGTGCCCGCACGCCGGCGCGGAACATCGCGTGGTCGTCGACCAGGAGGATCTTCATCCGACCGCCGCCGGTTGACGGACGTCGGCCGGCAGCGGGATCCGGGCGGTGAGCACCGTGCCGTGGCCGGGTGCGCTGTCCACGGTGAGCGCGCCGCCGTGCTCGTCAAGTCGCTGGCGCATCGCGGTCAGGCCGAACCCACGGTGCGGTGCGGTGACCGGGCTGCCTGGCGTGAAGCCGGTTCCGTCGTCCCGGACCTCCACCGCGACGTGGTCGGCGCCCTGGCGCAGGGTGACCGTGACGTGGTCGGCGTGCGCGTGGTCGCGGACGTTCGCGAGGGCGCCCTGGACCAGGCGCAGCAGCGTGGCCCTCAGCCGTTCGGGCAGCGGTCGGTGCTCCCCGACGGCGTGGAAGTCGACCTCGGCCGCGGTCCCGCATTCCTGTGCCCGTGCGCAGAGGTCGGCGAGCGCGGTGGGGAGGTCCAATGTGGGCGTTGTGAGGTCGGCGATCATCCGGCGTGCCTCGACGAGGTTGTCCCCCAGGTACCGCGTGACGGTCCGCACCCGTTCCCTGGCCCGCTCCGGTGACCGCTGCCAGTCGCGGTCGGCGGCCTGCAGCAGGGTCCGGCTGGCGGCGAGTTCCTGGGTCAACGTGTCGTGCAGCTCCCGCGCGATCCTGGCCCGTTCCGCCACGGCACCGGCGGCACGCTGCTGGTCGGCCAGCTCATGCCGGGTACGGCGCAGCTCGTCGACCAGGCGCTGCTGGCGGCGGTAGAGCATGGCCGCGGCCCACACCGCGCCGACCGGCACGAGGACGCGGACGGGGTCGAACCCGGGCTGCGCGGCGACGGCGAACGCGACGACCGCGGTGATCGCCACCAGCGCGACGAGCGACGCCCTCGTACCCAGCGCACGCACCACGAGGCAGGCGAGGGGCACCGCGACCCAGGCGACCACCAGCCGCAGCGAGGGCGGCGACAGGACGACGAGTGCGAGCCACAGCAGGAGCAGCACGCCGAGCCACATCGGACGCCACCGGCCGAGCCGCTCCCACCGGGTGAGCCCGGCGGCGTAGGTCCCGGCGAGCGTGACACCCACCGAGATGATGTAGGGGCACAGCGGTTCGTTCAGGTCGAGCAACCGCACGGCCGAGCCGGCGACCACGAGGAAGAAGACGGCGTGGAGCAGGTCCTCGGTGCCCCGTCGTCGGCCGGCCGGCGACGCGGTGGTGGCAATGCCCATCCCGGCTCCCTTCTGTCCGCTATGTCCACTGAGGTCAACCGTTCGGTTGAACGCGGGTTCAACCGACAGCACGGCAGGTTCAACCTGCCTGGTGACGCCGAACGGCGCCACTCGGGCCATAGTCGATTGTAGAACGTTCAACCACGGGAGGACCGGGGATGTCCACATTCAGCAGGCGGCGGATGCTCGGCACGAGCGGGGCGATACTCGGCGCGGCCGCGCTCGGCACGTCGCTCGCCGGCACCGCCAGCGGCGCACCCACCTCCGGTGCGGGCAGGTGGGTGCCCGAGGAGACGAAGTCACTCGACCAGCTGTACGCCGACGCACTGGCCGAGGGCGGCAAGCTCGTCATCTACGCCGGCGGCGACACACCCACCCAACAGGACTTCACGAAGCAGGCGTTCCTGTCCAGCTTCCCCGACATCGACCTCACGATCGTCGTCGACTACAGCAAGTACCACGACGTCCGGGTGGACAACCAGCTCGCGACCGGCACGCTGGTCCCCGACGTGGTGCAGCTGCAGACGGTGCAGGACTTCACCCGCTGGAAGCGGCAGGGGGTGCTGCTGCCGTACAAGCCGGCCGGCTTCTCCAAGCTGTACAAGGATTTCCGCGACCCCGACGGCGCGTGGACCGCGATCGCCGTCATCGCGTTCAGCTTCATGTACAACATCGCGGGCGCCGGCAGCGCGGCCCCCACGTCACCACTCGACCTGGTCGACCCCCGCTGGCGAGGCCAGATCGCGTCCTCCTACCCGCACGACGACGACGCCGTGCTCTTCCTGTACCGGCTGTACACCGAGGCCTACGGCTGGGACTGGGTGGCCAGGCTGGCGACGCAGGACGTCCAGTTCGCCCGCGGCAGCAACACCCCGGGCGCCGCGGTCAACTCCGGCCAGAAAGCCATTGGTATCGGCGGCTCCGGCTCACTGACCTCGACATCGACCACGTCCCCCTGGGTCGTCGCGAACGGCCACCCGTTCATGGCCTGGGGCCAACGCGCGGCGATCCTGGCCGGCGCGCAACGCCCCGCGGCGGCGAAGCTCTACCTGAACTGGGCGATCTCCACCGCCGTACAGCAGAACGCGTTCAACGGCTGGTCCGTGCGCACCGACGTCACCCCCGCCGGCGGCCTGAAGCCGATCTGGCAGTACCCGAACGCCAACCTCGACGGCTTCCCGAAGTTCATGTCCGACCGCGCCGACGTCGAACGCTGGAAGCAGACCTTCGCCCTCTACTTCGGCGAGGTACAGGGCGCCCCCAGCCCCGGCTGGCTCGGCCTACACCCGGGTCGGTAGGCAACGCCTTGGGGGTGTCACCCCAGCACGTCGCGGAGCCATCGCCTCCGAGCTGGTTCGTCGATCGTTTCCCGATGGGTCAGCTCGAGGATTCCGAGGTCGGGGAAACCATGCGACGGGAACACGGTTCGCTCCTCCGGTGACAGACAGGCCAGTACCGGCACTGTCACCTGCCCGGCGACCGCGGCGATGTCGAAGATCCGCAGCGTCCTGGCGCAGTCACCGGGATCAGCGGCGGTTCGCAACTCCGCACCGGGCCCGCCCGAGATCGCGTGGGTGAACAGCAGGCGGTCGATTCTGGCCGCTGTGAAGACCTGCCGTCGTGCGGCGACGATGATCGCCAGCTCGTCGCCGACGGCCGCCCATGCCAGCTTCTCCGACTCCGGCGAGGTGAGGACGACGTCCACCGCGCGCAGGGTGTCGGAGAGGATGTGCCGGTACGCGAACCGATCCGGTCCCAGCACGGCGGATCGGAACACGCCGGGATACGGCATCGGAGTCGCTCCGCGCCGCAGGTCCTGACCGCGGTGGTGCACCGTGAGGGTGACGAACTCCTCGCAGGTCGAGCGGTCCGGGGTGAAGTTGACGCTGCCGTACCGGGGCGTCAGGAAGAGCGCTCGTCCGGTGGACTCGTGTGGGACGGTCAGCATTGCGTGCAGCGACGCGCCACCCGCTCCGCTGAAGAGGACTCGCCGCGCGTCGTAGTCGCCGCTGGTCGGTAGCGCTTCATAGCCGGCGTCCCGGGACAACGTCGACAGTTCTTCGTCGATGCGGGCGAAGTAGCGTGCACGCTCCTCGTCGCTGACGCTCGCCGGGGGAAGCCGCGAAAGCACACGCGTTTCCAGTGGTCGAGGTTGGAGGTGGTCGGCCAGAAACCTGGCTGCCTTGTCGTTGGCCCAGCGGGCGCCGGCTTCGTGGCCGCAGCCGGCGTACTCGTCGACCGTCACGAGTCCGTTGAGGACCGTGGCCAGTGTGCGTGCCGTTTTCGGTGGGCAGGTCGGGTCCTCTTCGCCGACGTGCAGGTAGACGGGTGCGTCGATGACACCGGCCAGGCCGACGACGTCGACCTGCCGCAGCGATGCGCGAACCTGTTCGCGCAGGTGCGGGGACGCGTTCTCGAGGGCACGAATCTCCTCGTACGGTCCCGAGGTGGCCTCCGCCAGGGCCGCGTCGACGTCTGTCAGAAAAGGACACCCGACCGCGACCGCGCTGACCGTGCCTGGCGACAGCGCGGCCGCCGCCAGCACCACGGCGGCGCCCTGGCTGACGCCTCGTACGCCGATCCGGTCGGCGTCCACCTCCGCCCGGGACCTGAGCAAATCGAGCGCCCGCACGGCGTCGGTGTAGACACCCCGGTAGATGTAGTCCTCCGGCCGCTCGATGCCGGCAACGACGTACCCGGGGAAGCCGGGGCCGACGTCGAGGTTGGCACGGTTCTTGCCGCGATAGGCGAGGCTGAGTGCGGCGTACCCGCGTTCCGCCCACTCGACCGGGGACGACCGGATCGGCCAGGTAGCCCGGCGCCAGCAGCAGGCCCGGCAACCGGGCCTGCCGCGGGTGGCGGGGAACCGCGTACCACGCGGCCACCCGGGCTCCGCCGAGTCCCCGGAACCGGACGTCGTACACGACGACGTCCTGAGTGGACTCCTCCGGGCTCGGTCGCCATTCGACCTCGGCCGGTACCGCGGCGAGGTCGGTCAGCGCGGCCGACCAGAAGGCGTCAGGCACGCGGGGTCTCCCAGTTCCGCCCGACCTGGTCCAGCGGGATCCTGGCCGTCTCGCGCGCGGTGGCCGCGGAGATCGCGGCGACGACGGCGCCCGCCGCGGCGAGCACGGCGATCGGCAGCCAGTTGTGCGGGTCGTCTCCCTTGAGCGACTGCCCGATCGTCGGGGCGAAACCGTAGAGGACGAGACCGAGCTGCATACCGATGGCCACCCCCACGGTGCGCACCTTCGTGTTGAACATCTCCCCGTACAGGGCCGGCGCCACTCCGTTGGGGGCGGAGTAGCAGACACCGAGCAACAGGATGGCCACGAGGACGATGAGGACCTCGTTGCCGCTGTTGATCACGCCGAGATAGCCGAACAGCAGCAGCGCCGACGCCAGCGCCCCGCCGATGAAGACAGGCTTGCGGCCGATCCTGTCCGCCACCGCTCCCCACAACGGCAAGGCCACGACGGCGATGACGTTCGCGATGATGACGGCCCACAGCATGACCGTCTTGCTCACGCCCACTCCGTCACTCGTCGCGAACGCGAGACCGAAGACCGTCGCCAGCGACGACACCGCCGCGTAGAACGAACAGAACAGCACCCGCAGGATGTCCCGCCACTGATGACGGATCGCGTCCTTCGCCGGGACACCCGCGATCTCGCCCTCGGCCTTCTTCGCCTCGAACTCGGGCGTCTCCTCCAGCGAGCGCCGGATGAGGAAGGCCGCCACGATGACCACGACGCTGAGCAGGAACGGGATACGCCATCCCCAGCTGTAGAGGCTTTCCTCCGGCAGCGCGGCGACCGGGATGAACGCCAGGCTCGCCAGGGCCTGCCCACCCTGCACACCGGACATCGTCCAACTGGAGAAGAACGAGCGCCGGTGCTCCGGGGCATGCTCGATGGTCAACGCATAACCACCGGGCGCCTCCGCCGCCGTCGACAGTCCCTGCACGATGCGCAGCACCACCAGCAGGATCGGCGCCCAGATCCCGATCTGGGCATATCCCGGCAACACCCCGATCAGCAGCGTCGCCACACCCATCATCAGCACCGTCAGCATCAACAGCGCCCTGCGGCCGAACCTGTCCCCGACAGTGCCGAAGATGAACGCCCCGAACGGGCGCGCGACGTAGGAGACGCCGAAGGTCGCGAACGACAGCAACACACCGGCCGCGGGATCGACGGACGGGAAGAACACCTGGGGGAAGACCAGAGCGGCCGCCGCCGCGTACAGGCCGTAGTCGTAGTACTCCAGCGCGCTCCCGAAGAGGCTGGCCGCGGCCGCGCGAGCCGGCGTCTTCCGCCGCACCCCAGTGGTCGCCGAATCGACAGCTGTCATCACCACTCCTGTGTGTCCAACGACGTTGTCGGCTGAGCTGGCGCGGTTCGACCTCGCCAACACGCAATGAACTAAATAGTGAGTTCATTACGTCCAGGTGTCAAGTGTGGAGGATCGAACCGCGCTCCCCCCGCGACCCGGTTCGATCTACGCCTCGTTGACCTGGTCGATGGCGATGATCTCGACTTCCGACCCGAGCCCGTGCGCCGCGCAGAAGTGGTCGGCGCCGAGGCGCAACCCGTCCTCGCGCTTCTTCAGCGACCGCGACAGGACGGTCACCTCGGCACCCATGACGAAGTCCTCGACGACCACGACGTGCGTCGAGTAGCCGCCCTGCGTCACGGTCCCGTCCCGGTCGATACCGTCGTAGGTGACCACCATGCCCTCGAGGCAGTACTGCTCCTCACCGTTACGACAGTTGACGCACTTCCCGCACGAGTTCACCATGCAGCCGACGCCGACCCGGTCGCCCACCTTGTGCTTGGTGACGGCCGTCCGGTCGCCATGGAACACGCGGATCGCGACCCGTGGGAGAGTCCGTCATTACACGTACTGACAGGACACCCCTGACGGCTGGCTCGGTGCCGCCATCCGTGGGAAGCGGGCAGCCAGGGACAAATCTCGCCCTCCTTGCGACTGCCGCACGCCGCCAGACTGGCGAGTATGGCCCACCGCAACGAGTTAGGAGAGTTCCTCAAAGCCCGCCGGGCCGAGCTGAGCCCGCGCACCGTCGGCCTGCCCGACACGGGCGGACCGCGGCGGGTGGCCGGTCTGCGCCGTGAGGAGGTGGCGAAGCTGGCGGCCGTCAGCACCCGCCACTACACCCTTCTCGAGCAGGGGCGTGTGCGTGCGTCGGCATCCGTGCTGGCCGCTCTCGCCCGCGCCCTGCACCTCGGCGACGACCAGCGGGACCAGCTGCTCGCACTGGCCGGAACATGCACCGTCCGGCCTCGTCGACGAGGTACGCAACAGGTCCAGCCGTCACTGCGGTGGCTGCTCGACGATCTCACCGCGACCCCGGCCATGGTGCTGGGCAGTCGCCTGGACATCGTCGCGTGGAACCCGTTGGCCGCCGCCCTGCTCGTCGACTTCGCGGAGATCCCGGCGAAGAACCGCAACTACGTTCGGCTGCTGTTCACCGAGCCGGCGATGCGGGAACGGTATCCGGACTGGGCGAACGTCGCCCGCGGCAGCGTCGCCGCACTGCGCGCGGAAGCCGCCAGGTACCCCGACGACGCGCGGCTGACCGCCCTCGTCGGTGAGCTCGCGGTACGCGACACCGACTTCGGGACCTGGTGGGCAGCCCGCCAGCTCCCCGCCCCCACCAGGGGTACCAAGACACTGCGACACCCGGTGGCCGGCGACCTCGTACTCGACTGGGACACCCTCACCAGCGACGGCGACCAGCGACTGGTCGTGTGGACCGCCGAGCCCGGCACGCCCTCCGCCGAAGGCCTGCGGTTCCTCGCCTCCTGGGCAGCGGCCGGACCCACCGGCTGACCCTCGTCAGCCGTGCGAGCTGGTCTCCGAGACGGATCGGCTGTGCTCGGCGATCCAGGACGCCAGCAGGCGCAGACCGTCGTGGGACGGGGTGCCGGGCTCGGCGGTCCACACGATGATGTGCTGGTCCGGGTCGAGCGCGCAGGACAGCGTGTTCCAGGTGAGGGTGAGGTCGCCCACCACCGGGTGCCGCAGGTGCTTGACGCCCGTGCCCCGGATGGCCACGTCGTGCTCCGCCCACCACTGCCGGAACTGGGCGTCCCGCGCCGCGAGCTCCCGGACCAGGGCGGCCAGCCGCTCGTCGCCGGGGTCGCTGGCGCTGACCATCCGCAGCTGGGCGATGGCCAGGCGGGTGACCTCCTCCCAGTCCGCGTACAGCTCACGCATCGCCGGGTCGGTGAACAGCAGCCGGATGAAGGTCCGCTGGTCCTCGGGGATCTTCCCGAAGTCGGTGATCAGCGCCGCGCCCATGGCGTTCCACGCCAGGATGTCGGTGTAGCGGCCGATGACGAACGCCGGCGTGTGCGCCAGGTCGTCGAGCATGTGCTGTAGCTGCGGCTCGACCTGCTGCCGGGCGCGCTGGCGGGGCTGGTGCTCGTCCTGCCTGCCGGCCAGCTCGAACAGGTAGGCGCGCTGGTCGTCGTCCAGGCCGAACACCTGTGCGAGCGAGGCCAGCACCGGTTCGGACGCCTGCACACGGCCCTGCTCCAGCCGGGAGTAGTAGTCGGTGCTGATGGCCGCCAGCATGGCGACCTCCTCCCGACGCAGACCACTCACCCGCCGCAGCTGTCCACCCTCGAGCAAACCAGCGGCGGCCGGGCTCAGCTCGGCCCGGCGGGCTTTGAGGAACTCGCCCAGCTCCTCACGGCGTGGATCGCGCGTCATGGCCCCCAGCTTGACACCGGCGGCCCGGGCGTGCACGCCGGGGGCGGGTGTCGTGACCCGGAAAGATCTGTCCCTCCCACACCTGTGTGGACAGGTGTTGCATCGGATCCAGAACCAACGAGGAGAGAGAGCACATCATGCGCGGAGCAGTGATCCACGCCCCCGGCGACGTCCGGCTCGAGGAGCGGGCCGACCCCACCATCCAGAACCCGACCGACGCGGTCATCCGTCTGTCCGCGACCTGTGTGTGCGGGTCGGACCTGTGGGACTACCGCGGCATCAACACCATCACCTCCCCCACCCCCATGGGCCACGAGTACGCCGGGATCGTCGAGGAGGTCGGCAGCGAGGTCACCGGGATCAAGCCCGGCCAGTTCGTCATCGGCTCGTTCTTCGCCTCCGACAACACCTGCGAGATCTGCCGGGCCGGGTTCCAGACCTCGTGTGTGCACCGCGAGTTCGTCGGCGCGGGCGGCGCGCAGGCCGAGTACCTGCGGGTCCCGCTCGCCGACGGCACCCTGGTCGCCACGCCGGACGTGCCCTCCGACGACCTGGTGCCGAGCTTCCTGGCGGCGTCCGACGTGCTGGGCACCGGCTGGTTCGGCGCCGTCGCCGCCGAGGCCGGACCGGGCAAAACGGTCGCGGTCGTCGGTGACGGCGCCGTCGGCCTGCTCGGTGTGCTGGCCGCCCGGGAGCTGGGCGCGGAGCGGATCATCGCGATGAGCCGCCACGAGCCCCGGCAGAAGCTGGCGACCGAGTTCGGCGCCACCGACATCGTCACCGAACGCGGCGACGAGGGCGTCGCCCGGGTCAAGGAGCTGACCGACGGGCTGGGCGCCCACAGCGTGATCGAGGCGGTCGGCACCCAGGAGTCGATGCTGCAGGCCATCCGCTCGGCCCGCCCCGGCGGCGCGGTCGGTTACGTCGGCGTCTCCCACGACGTCAGCCTTCCGGGTGAGGAGCTGTTCTACTCCCACGTCCGCCTCCTCGGCGGCCCCGCCCCCGTGCGGCGGTTCCTGCCCGACCTGATCGACCGCATCTGGACCGGCGCGATCGAACCCGGCAAGGTCTTCGACCTCGACCTCCCTCTCGACCAGGTCGCCGAGGGATACCAGGCCATGGACGAACGCCGCGCGATCAAGACCCTCCTGCGCCCGTAACCCGCGACCACGAACGACAGTCATGACCGCCTGGCCACCCGACACCCTTGCCGCCATCACCAAGGCAGCCGACGCACGCGCGGCCACCCTTCGGGTCGAGCCCCGCGCCTGACCGATGAGGGGCACTGGTGATACGTGTACTGCCAGGACATCCCACATTGGTTTGACCGGTCGTACCGTGGTCGACGTGCACAGCGAAACGAGCATTCGTGAGTTCCTGGCCAGCCGGCGGGCCAGGATCACCCCGGCACAGGCGGGTCTGACGACCGGGGGCGGCAGGCGCCGCGTCCCGGGGCTCCGCCGGCAGGAAGTCGCCATGCTCGCCGGAGTCAGCGTCGAATACTACGCCCGCCTCGAACGGGGCAACCTGGGCGGCGTCTCCGAAAGCGTGCTCGACGCGATCGCCCGTGCGCTGCGACTCGACGAGGCCGAACGCGCGCACCTGTTCGACCTGGCCCGAGCGGCCAACACGACCACTCGCCCACGCCGCAAGCCCCAACGGCAGGTCTCGCCGAGCGTCCAACGGATCCTCGACGCGATGACCACCGTGCCAGCGTTCGTGCAGAACGGGCGCCTGGACATCGTGGCAGTCAACCGGCTGGGCCGAGCCCTGTACTCGCCGATGTTCGACGATCCGGCGCGGGCGCCCAACTTCGCCCGGTTCATCTTCTTCAGTCCACATGCGACCGACCTGTACGTCGACTGGGACGAGGCGGCGAACACGGTGGTGGCCCTGCTGCGCACCGAGGCCGGCCGCGACCCCTACGACAAGGGCCTGTCCGGCCTCATCGGCGAGCTGTCCACCCGCAGCGAGGAGTTCCGCACCCGGTGGGCCACGCACATCGTGCGCCTGCACCAGACCGGCCGCAAGCAGTTCCACCACCCGGTGGTCGGCGCTCTCGACCTGACCTTCGACGTCATGGACCTGGCCGCCAGCCCGGACCTGAAGCTCATCGCCTACAGCGCCGAGCCCGGCTCCGCGTCCGCGGACGCGCTCAACCTCCTCGCCAGCTGGACGGCATCACTCGACCAGACTCACACCGAGCCAAACATCTCGTAAGCCACCACACGAAAGGAGCGGAACGTCGTCGGAGTTCTTCACCCTGTACAAGTCGCCGGTCATGCTGCCGATCCCCGGCACCTCCAGGGTCGCCCATCTGGACGAGAACCTCGCCGCCGCGAACATCGCGCTCACCGACGAGGATGTCGCCACGCTCACGGCTCTCGCGTAGCCGTCCTGGCGCAGCTTACGACGTGTTTGCCCGTTTTGGGGTGTACTGTCAGTACACGCCTTGGCAGTGACTTCCACACTGATGTCGGCTGTGGTGTCGTCGAACTCATGCCGACCGAACTGCCTCATCCACCTGGTAGTGCCGAGACATCAGCGCTGTCCCGGCGTACGTTCATCGCCGCCTCGGCTGTCGGTGGTGCGGCCGCCGTCGCCGGACCGTCGCTGCTGGACACCGAGCCCGCGGCCGCTGCCGACTCGGCTCCCGGGGCGTCCAGCAGCCGCGTCACGGTGACGGTGAACGGGACCCGCCACACGGTCACCGTCGACAACCGCACGTCACTGCTCGATCTGCTGCGTGAGCACTTCGGGTTGACCGGAACCAAGAAGGGCTGCGACGCCGGCGCGTGTGGCGCGTGCACGGTGCTGGTCGACGGCAGGCGGGTCAACGGCTGCCTGACCCTCGCCGTCCGGCTGGACGGCGCGGAGGTCACCACCATCGAAGGACTCAGCAAGGGAGACGACCTGCACCCCCTGCAGCAGGCCTTCATCGACCAGGACGCGTTCCAGTGCGGCTACTGCACACCGGGACAGATCATGTCCGGCGTCGGCTGCATCCGCGAGCGTCACACCGGCTCACCGGAGGAGATCCGGGAGTGGATGAGCGGGAACATCTGCCGCTGCGGCTGTTACGTGAAGATCGTCCGGGCGGTCCAGCAGGCCGCGAAGGCCGGGTGAGTCATGTTTCCCTTCGCCTACACCAAAGTCGCGAACACGCGCGAGGCGGTCGCTGCCGGGCAGCGCGGCGGACGTTACGTCGCCGGCGGCACCACCCTGGTCGACCTGATGCGCGAGACGGTCGAACGCCCCGACACGCTGGTCGACATCGCCGCTCTCCCGCTGCGGGACATCACCACCACCCCACAGGGTGGGCTTCGGATCGGTGCGCTGGTGCGGATGTCCGAGGCGGCCGCGGACCGCGGGGTGCGTGACGCGTTCCCGGTGATCTCCGAGGCGCTGGAGCTGAGCGCGTCGGCGCAACTGCGGAACATGGCCACCATCGGCGGCAACATCATGCAGCGCACCCGCTGCACCTACTTCCGCGACGTGACCGCGCCCTGCAACAAGCGCTCCCCCGGCTCGGGATGCGCTGCCCTGGAGGGATTCAACCGCACCCACGCCATCCTCGGCGGCTCCGACGCCTGTGTTGCCACGCATCCCTCGGACGTCGCGGTCGCGTTCGCCGCACTGGAAGCGACCGTGCGCCTGCTCGGTCCGGCCGGTGAACGCACCGTCCCGTTCACGGACTTCCTTCTCCAGCCCGGCAACACCCCGAACCGGGAACAGGCGCTCCAGCCCGGTGAACTGATCACCGCGGTGGAGATCCCGGCTCACCCGCGACCGCTGAAGTCCGGATACCTGAAGGTGCGGGACCGGCAGAGCTACGAGTTCGCCCTGACCTCAGCGGCCGTCGCACTCCACGTCCAGGGCGGGGTGATCCGCGCCGCGAAGGTCGCCGCCGGCGGAGTCGGGACCGTCCCGTGGAAACTGCCCGCCGTCGAGCGGCATCTGATCGGGAAGCGGCCATCGGACACGCTGTGGACCGAGGCCGCGGAACGCGCGGCGGACGGGGCAGAGCCGTTGACGCACAACGGTTTCAAGGTCGACTTGCTCAAGCGCACGGTGGCACGCCAGCTGCGCGTCGTGGGAGGCACCAGGTGACACCACAACCACAGACCGCCGTCGGCACCCCACAGTCCCGAGTGGACGGACGACTGAAGGTGACCGGGCAGGCGCACTACGCCGCCGACCAGCCGGTCGAGGGCGTCGTGTACGCCGTCATGGTGGACAGCAGCGTCGGCCGCGGCCGCATCACCGGCATCGACACCAGCGCCGCGACCGCGCAACCCGGTGTGCTGGCAGTGATCAGCCACCGCAACGCCCCCCGTCTGCCCTATGTGGACAACCCCGGGTCGAACAACCCGCCGGGCAGCAGGTTGCGGGTGTTCCAGGACGACCGGGTCCTGTTCTTCGGGCAACCGGTCGCCGTCGCGGTCGCCACCACCCTCGAAGCCGCGCAACACGCGGCAAGTCTGGTCGAGGTCACCTACGACGCCGAACAGCCCGTCACCGACGTGACCTCCGCGCCTGCCAACGAGTTCGGAAACTACGCCCGCGGCGACGCCGACACCGCGCTGGGCAACGCCGAGGTCCGCCTTGAGATGACCTACCGGCCCGCCCGCAACCACCACAACCCGATGGAGCCACACGCCACCATCGCCCGCTGGGACGGCGGCAACCTGACCGTGTGGGACAAGACCCAGTGGGTCGTGGGCGGCACCCAGACCGAACTCGCCGCCGTGTTCGGCATCCCCCAGCAGTCGGTGCGGGTCATCTCCCCGTTCGTGGGAGGCGCGTTCGGCAGCGGACTGCGGACCTGGCCGCACACCACGGTCGCGGCGCTCGCCGCCCGCGAGACCGGCCGTCCGGTCAAGCTGGTGCTCTCGCGCCGGCAACTGTACTTCGGCACCGGGTTCCGGCCCGCCTACGAGTACCACGTGCGGCTGGGCAGCGACCGGCGCGGCCGCCTGACCGCGATGGCCCATGACATCAAGGCGGAGACGTCCAGCTACGAGACGTTCTTCGAAGCCGTGATGGCGCCGGGGCAGATGCTCTACAGCATGCCGAACGTCCGTCAGGCGTACTCGACGGTGCCGCTGGACGTGAACACCCCGATCTGGATGCGTGGCCCCGGCTTCGCCACCGCCTCGTTGATCATCGAGTCCGCGATGGACGAACTCGCCCACGAACTCGGCATCGACCCGATCGAGCTGCGCCTGCGCAACGAACCCGCCGAGGACCCGTCGTCCGGGTTGCCGTTCTCCACCCGCCGGCTACGCGAGTGCTACACCGTGGGCGCCCGCGAGTTCGGCTGGCGGCGACGCAACCCCAAGCCAAGGTCCACACGGGACGGTGACTGGCTGGTCGGCACCGGCATGGCCGCCGCCGTCTACGACACCGGCGGATTCCCCGCCCAGTCCCACGTCCGCCTGGGCGCGGACGGCACCGCACTGGCGCAGGCGGCGACCAGCGACATGGGGCCCGGCACCTACACGTCCATGACCCAGGTCGCCGCGGACGCCCTCGGCCTCGACCTCGCCAAGGTCGAGTTCCGACTCGGTGACTCCCTCATGCCACCAACCGGACCCCACGGCGGCTCCACGACCATGGCCAGTGTCGGCACCGCGACCCAGACCGCCGGCGACCAGGTACGTCAGCAGGCCGTCACCCTCGCCGTCAACGATCCCCGATCGCCTTTGCACGGCGTCAGTCCCGATGACGTCATCGTCCGCAAGGGACGGATGCACGTGAAGAACGACCCCACCCGAGGGGAGACCTACCAGCAACTGCTGACCCGCAACCAACGCCCGCATCTCGAGGTGATCGGAACCTACACCGGCGCGAACCACGACCGGTTCTCCCAGTTCGCCTACGGCGCGGTGTTCACCGAGGTCGCCGTCGACGCTCGACTCGGTATCGTCCGCGTGCGACGCATGCTCGGCGTCTACGACGCGGGCCGGATCATCAACCCGAAACTCGCCGACAGCCAGGCCATCGGCGGCATGGTCGGCGGCATCGGGCAGGCCCTACTCGAACACACCGTCACCGACCCCCGCGACGGACGGATCGTCAACGCCAACCTCGCCGACTACCTCGTCCCCGTCAACGCCGACATCCGGGACCTGCGTGCCATCTACCTGGGCGGCAACGATCCCGAGGCAAACCCCATCGGTGTCAAGGGGCTCGGCGAGATCGTGCTGGTCGGCATCGCACCCGCCATCGCCAACGCCGTCTTCCACGCCACCGGCCGCCGGATCCGCGACTTCCCCATCACCGCCGACGCGCTGCTGTGACCTGACGGCACCCGAGAGCACCTGCGCTAGACCCGATCGAGTGAAGCCCGATTGAAAGGTCCTTTCAATCGCCTGGGGGTCCCCCGGAATTCACACTACCAGCAGGCACCGACAGAAATGGCGTGGTTCGCGAGCTGCGCCAGCGTCAAGAGATGGCGTAGTTCGCGAACCAGGTCATCAGCCGGACAATGGCCCTCTGGCAGGTTCTGCCTCGTGCGAGGCGGCCCAGGAAGCGAGCAGGCGTAGACCTTCCTCGGACGGCGAGCCGGGCTCGGCGGTGTAGATGGTGAGGGTCAGACCGGGTTCCGCGGCCATCTCCAGACCTTCGTAGGCGATCGTGAAGTCACCGACGACCGGATGGTGAAAGGTTTTCGCGCCGGTACCGTGGTGGCGGACGTTGTGGGCGCCCCATCGGGTGCGGAACTCGTCGCTGCGGGTGGACACCTCCCCGACCAGGTCGTGGAGCTCTCGGTCGTGCGGGTTGCGGCCGGCCTCGGTGCGCAGGATCGCGACACAGATGTCGGCGAAGGAGTCCCAGTCCGGATAGAACTCGTACGAGGCCCGGTCGAGGAACTGGAACCGGGCGAAGTTCGGGGGCTGGTGCCGGCTCTCGTAGAGCGGCGAGTAGAACGCCCGTGCGAGCTGGTTCGCGGCCAGCAGGTCCATGCGGCCGTTGCGGACGAACGCGGGGCCTGCGGTGACCGCGTCGAGTGTCCACTGCAGACTTCGGTGCGGGGTCCACTGTTTGGCCTTCGTGCGCCGGCGGATGATCGCGCTGGTGCCGTCCGCGGCACGAGCCAGGTCGAACAGATGCGCCCGTTCCGCATCGTCGAGCCGCAGCGCACGCGCCACGGCGTCCAGCACGCCGGGCGAGACCCCGGCAAGCGTGCCACGCTCCAGCCGCGAGTAGTACTCCATGCTGATGTCGGCCAGCATGGCGACCTCGCCGCGACGCAGCCCCGGCACTCGACGACTACTTCCCCCAGCGGGCAGCCCGGCCTGCTCCGGAGTGATCCTCGCTCGCCGCGAGACGAGGAACTCACGGACTTCCTGGCGATTGTCCACGGCCTCCACGGTAAACCCCACGCCCACGCTGAAGGGTGTCCTGCCAGTACACCTCTCAGCAGAAACTCCCTGGACAAGGACGCCAGTGGTTTTCTGGACAGGCCCCCCCGCGTGTAACCCCCATTCCGAAAGGATGTTGCGTGAGCCCTGCTCACAACCCCGGTCGTGAGCAGGCAGTGGGCCGCCCCCTGTCGGTCGTGCTCTGCCTGCTCACGGTTTTCGGTCCGATCTCCATGGACCTCTACCTACCCGTGCTGCCCGCCCTCACCACTGAACTGCACGCCGCGACCTCGGCCGCGCAGCTGACCGTCACCGCGTGCCTGGTCGGCCTCGCGGTCGGCCAGATCATCGCGGGACCGTTGTCCGACCGCTTCGGCCGTCGGCGGCCGCTGCTGACCGGTGTCATCGCCTACGTCGTGACGTCGGCGTTGTGTGGGCTCAGCCCGACCATCCCCACGCTGGTCGCAGCGCGTTTCGTGCAGGGCCTGGCCGGCGGGGTGGGCATCGTGATCTCCCAGGCGGCCGGTCGCGACCTCTACAGCGGTGGCAAGCTCGTACGCTACTACGGCCGCCTGACCGTCATCGCCGGACTCGCCGCGGTCATCGGCCCGGTCCTGGGCGGTCAGCTCGCCTCGTTCACCGACTGGCGGGGTTTCTTCGTCGTCCTCGCCGCGATCGGCGCGCTCATCCTGGGCGCCTGCGTGTTCGTCTTCCGCGAGACGCTGCCTCCCGGTGATCGAACAACCGGCGGGTTCGTCCAAACCGGACGGGACTTCGCCCGCCTGCTCTCCGACCGAGTGCTGCTGGGCACGGTCGCAGTGTCGGGGCTGACGAGTATGGCTCTGTTCGCCTATCTCGCCGGCGCCACCTACGTCCTGCAGGACATCTACGGGCTGTCCCCACAGGCGTACTCGTTCGCGTTCGGCCTCAACTCGGCCGGGTTCATGGTGTTCGGCTTCACCGGCGGGCGGCTGTGCGAACGCTGGTCCGAACAAGGCACCCTCGTGCTCGGGCTGGTGATGTGCCTGACCGGCGCGGCCGGGCTGCTCGCCACCGCTGTCCTGCACCTGCCCGTGATCGCCGTGATCGGCTCCCTGTTCACCATGGTCGGCGGCGTCGCCGCCCTCACCGCACCAACGACGTCTCTCGCCATGGCGAACTACCCCGACATCGCCGGCACCGCCTCCTCGCTGCTCGGCCTGGCCCGCTTCGGGCTCGGCGGGCTCGCCGCACCCCTCGTCGGCATCGGCGGCAGCCACAACGCGCTTCCACTGGGCCTGGTGACTGTTGCCGCAACGCTGCTCGCCGCCGTCGTGTACCTGGCCACCATCCGGGGTCGCACCAGTCCCAGCACGCCCCACCTCACCACTTCCCCCGGTGTCGACGTCCTGACACCCCAACGATCCGAAGGTCACACCACATGAGAAAACGAGTCCTCGCCACCCTGTCCGCAAGCCTGTTCGCGCCACTGTCAGGCTGTGAGACCTCGCCGGAAGCACCGCCCACAACGCACTCCACGACAATCACGTCCCAGTCCACGGCCGGAGGGGTGCCGACGGGTGCGACGCGAGTGCGGTTCTCCACCGGAGAAGCCGAGATCGTCGTCCGGCTGGCCGACAACCCCACGAGCCGGGACTTCGTGTCGAAGCTGCCGTTGACGCTGACCTTCGAGGAGTTCGCCGGCAAGGAGAAGATCAGCTACCTGCCCGAGCGCCTCACCACGGAGGGCTCGCCGGGCAGCGCTCCCCGCAACGGTCAGCTCATCTACTTCGCGCCGTGGGGCAACCTCGGCTTCTTCTACAACGCCGACCCCGGTGCCGCCGTCGACGACCGCGTCATCACGATCGGCACCGTGGAGTCCGGCATGGACCAGCTCACCCGCCTCGAAACAGGACAGGTCACCGTCGAGACGTTCGAGTAGGGGTCAGCGAACGTGGTCGTCGAACCAGCCGGCGGCGACCTCCGGGTGTTCGCTGAAGTAGTTGTAGCCGTCGAAGCGGCGATCGGTGCCATGGATCCAGACCATCTTCTTGTCCTCGACCGGGATGGCGTCGTGGACGGCCCGCACGTCCTCGGGTCGGGTCATGAGGTCGTCGTGCACCTGCGCCACCAGCGTCGGCACGGTGATGGCGGAGGCATACGTGAGGGGCGACTGCTCCTCCAGGTGGAGGCCAGTGCGCTCGTAGCAGGCCCGGTCGAGCCGGTCGTAGCCGCCGTCGAAGCCCATGGCCTCCGTGAAACGCTCGCCCATGGACCGGCCGGACAACGGTTGGAGCATGATCAGGGCCTGGATCTCGGCGAACTCGGCAGGGTGCCTGGCCCATGCCACCGCGGTGGAGTTGGCGCCCATGCACACCGACAGGAGCGCCTTGCGCATGCCGGTGGTGTCCTGGCGCGACGCGACGTACCGGAGGGAGCCGATGACGTCGCGGTACTCGGTGAGGCCGACCGTGCAGATCCCGCCGTTGCCGAACCCGCTCATCCCGTGGTTGCGCATGTCGTAGGTGAGGATGTTGTAGCCCGCGTCGTGCAGCCCCCGGTAGGCGGGGAGGAAGTTCACCTCGAAGCCGCCGAACCGGCCGAAGTCCGGCAGGTGTCCTGGGTAGCCGTAGCGGTTCCCCGGGGAGAAGTGGTTGTGGACGATCAGCCGGTCCCCCTCCGCCGGGATGAACCATCCCTCCAGAGGCACCCCGTCCATCGACGGGAACGTGACGTCCTCATAGGACAGACCAACGTCGGAGGGCCGGCGGAGCAGGGGCGCGCGACGACCATCCGTGGTCCCTTCCGTCCACTGCCCGACGAACCCGCCAAATGCCAGCTCGGCAATATCCACTTCGGACACGCTGTGCTCCTTCTCGATCGTGGTTGGCATCGTATGGGGACGGGGAGGGTGCCGCATTCGGAACCTGTCTCAGCTGAGGGCTTTGACGATCTCCTCGGCCAGCGGCACGGCCGAGGCGGGGTTCTGGCCGGTGAACAGGTTGCGGTCCATCTCGAGGTGCGGCTGGTACGGTGCGCCCTCGCGGTAGTCGACGCCGAGTTCGACCAGCCGGTCCTGCAGGAGCCACTTCGCCTTGTCGGCGAGGCCGTTCTGGATCTCCTCGGCGTTGGACAGGCCGGTCACCCGATAGCCGGCGAACGGGGACTTGCCGTCGGCGTCCGCCGTGGCCAGCAGTGCCGCGGGGCCGTGGCACACGAGGGCGAGCAGCTTGCCGGAGGCGAGCCGTTCGGTGAGCAGCGTGCCGGACTCGGCGTTGTCGGGCAGGTCCTCCATCGGCCCCCAACCGCCCGGGTAGAAGACGGCGTCGTAGTCATCGAGGTCGGCGTCCTCGATGCGCATCGGGTTCGCCAGCTCGGTCGCCTCACGCAGCGCGGTCTTCATCCGCTCGGCACCCTCCGGGCCGCCGTTGAAGTCAGGCGTCAGGCTCAGCGCGTCAGCCGTGGGCGGCACGCCACCCGGGGTCGCCGCGGCGATCTCGTAGCCGGCCTTCTTGAACACCTCGTACGGGCCGACCGCTTCCTCGGCCCAGAAACCTGCCGGGTGTTCGGTGCCGTCGGCCAGCGTCCAGTGGTCGGCGGCGGTAATCACGAAGAGGATCTTCGCCATGGATATCTCCCTGCGAGTTGGAGTTGTCTCCATTCAGGATCTCCGCGTTCCCGGCGGCCAGCCAGGGAGAAAACTGTCCTCCCCACGACAGGGGTGCCCCGGGCAGTGTTGTTGGAGAAAGAGCCAACCTCTCGAGGAGCAAGCATGTCCACCATCGACCTCGTTCGCCGCATGTACGAGTCCAAAGGGGACCCCGCCGTCGCACAGGAGATCCTCGCGCCCGACATTGTCTGGGACATCACACCCGGCTTTCCCGGCGGCGGCGTCTACCACGGTTTCGACAGCGTCGTGAACGACTTCTTCGGCCCGCTGTTCGCGCGGTTCGACTCCTTCTACGCGGTGGGCGAGGAGTACTACTCCGACGGTGACCACGTCACCGCGCTCGGCCACTACGAGGGAACGACCAAGACCGGCGAGAACATCCAGGTCCGCTTCATTCACCTGTGGACAGTCCGCGACGGCAAGATCGCCCGGCTGCAGCAGGCCGCCGACAGCCTCGTCGTCGACCGCGCGCTATGAGCACGAAGATCGTCCAGACCCGGTTCGGCGGCCCCGAAGTCCTCGAACTGGTCGACCAGGAGCCACCAGCACCGGGACCCGGCGAGGTCCTCGTCTGCGTCACCTTCGCGGGGGTCAACCCGATCGACGTGATGACCCGCACCGGCGGTGGCATGGCCGCTGCCGGCCTCGTCTCCCTGCCGTTCACCCCGGGGTGGGACCTCGCCGGCACGGTCGCCGCGGTCGGCAGCCAGGTGACCACCCTGACCGTCGGCGACCGCGTGTTCGGCATGGCCCGCTTCCCCCACGAAGGCGCCGCCTACGCCCAGCACGCGATCGTGCCGGCCATCGACCTCGCCCCCACCCCGGACACTCTCACCGACGCCGCCGCGGCGGCCCTGCCGCTGGCCGCGATGACCGCCTGGCAGGCGTTCGCCGACACCACCCACGTCACGGCGGGCCAGCACGTCCTCGTCACCGGCGCCGGCGGTGGTGTCGGCCACCTCGCCGTGCAGATCGCTCGCCATCTCGGCGCCACGGTCACCGCGGTGGCCAGCGCGGCCAAGCACGACTGGCTCCGCGGCCTCGGCGCCGACCGGACGGTCGACTACACCGACCCGACCGCCCTCGCCACGCTCACCGCCGACCCGGTCGACGTCGCCCTCAACCTCGCCGGCGGCGACACCCGACGGCACGCGCTGGCCGCGGTCCGGTCGGGCGGCGTCCTGATCACCCTCACCGGCGCACCCGACGAGCTGCGGGCCGCCGCCGACGCTGCCGATGTCCAGGTCGCCCACACCGCCGTACACACCGAACGAACCTGGCTCGAACAGATCACCCACCTTGCCGCGACCAAGACCCTCGACCCCGAGGTGGCCCAGATCGTCGACCTCGCCGACGCCGCCGAGGCTCACCACCTCCTCGAAACCGGTCACATCCAGGGCAAGATCGTCCTGCGGGCGTGACCTTTCAGTTGGGGACGCTGGCGTTCGCAGCGACGTTGATGATCGCGTCAGCGTCGAGACGGGTGAGCCAGCCCTGGGTGACCAGGTGTTCGGTCTCGGCGATGAAGGGGCGGACGTAGGCGCCGTGGTCCGGGTAAAGGGTCTTCAGCCGCGCCGGGTCGAACGGCAGGCGGTGCCCCTGCAGGCCACAGGTCGCCGCGGGGGTACTCGTCGGGTAGTAGGTCGCGACCGGCACGTCCAGCCACGGGGTGCGGACACCACCGAGGGCGTTGCCGTACTGGTCGGTGACCGTCCTGCCGGCGGCGTCGACCTGGATGCGGTCGGCGCGTGGTGGCGGGGCTCCGTGGCGGGCCCAGCGGTCCAGCTGTACCTGGGCCGCGTTAAACAGGTAGTGCATGGGGAAGTCGGTGCTCAGGCCGGGATCTGTGCAGTTGTAGTAGTTGTAGGTGAAGCCGGCCTTCGCCAGGTCCTCCGGGGACGGGGCGAAGCTGGCGGTGTAGGAGTAGGCGTGGGCGGAGCCAGGAACCTCGTAGAGGCGATACCGATCGCCGGGTGAGTCCGCGTCGGGGCGGCGGGAGTAGCCGCCGTCGGAGTAGAAGTCCGTCTCGGTCTGGAGACGGATCACCGGCTGTCGCGTCGGGCGGACGACATTGCGGGGGTCGGCCACCGGAATCGATGCCGAGCACTTGCCGAGCGGCCGGGGACCGCCGGCGGCGGCGCCGATGAGGAAGCCGTCATAAACGCCTGCTCGGGGGTGGATGGCGTTGAGGTAGCGGATCAGGTAGCCGCCGGACTGGGAGTAGCCGGTGGCGTACACCTTCCGCACATCCAGGCCCCGCAACGGGTTCGACCGGTCGTGGGCCTTCAGCGCGGCGCCGGTCTGGGTGAAGATGTCCCAGATCAGGCCGCCCTCGGTGGTGGGCGTCGAGTTCAGGCCGGTGCCGACGCACTTCTGCTCCGGGTCGGCCCAGGACAGGGAGGCGTAGCGTCGCGGGTCGAACTTCTTCAGTGCGTCCACTGTGGTCGGTGCGCTGGTGACGCCGACGTAGACGGTGCCGTCGCGCAGGTACTGGTCGTGGGAGGTCAGCCACATGCGGTCGAGGTCCCAGCGGTTGGTCATGTTCATCAGCTCGACCACGACGGTGCCGTTGAAGTCACGCCGGTCGGCCGGGCGGCGCACGATGATCCGGTTCTCGTACGGGACGCCGCGTCTGGTGACCACGACATCGCCGGCCGTGTCGTAGTCGTAGACGTTGGCCTTGCCACGCAGGAAGAACTCCTCCTCGACGTAACCGTGACTCGCCAGGTCCACAGTAGACGTGTTGAAGGGGTGCGACGTCGCCGTGGTCGGGATGGGCCCGATCAGATCGACAGGAGGGTTCCGGTCGGCCGTGGCAGCCGTCGTGGTGACACCGCCCACCGCGACGAGGACCGCCAGTACCGCGGCATACCTGCGTTTCATGGCACATCAGCCCTTTCCGCCGCGCGGATGGTGGCGTCGGCGTCCGCTCGGGTCAGGAAGCCGTCGCGCACGTTCTGGGTCGTGACCTCGCGCACTGCCCGGACGTAGCTCGCGTGCGTCGGGTACAGCTCCCGCAACGTCGTGTCATCGAAGGGGATCCACATGCCGCCCTGGGCGCAGGCACTGTCGCGGTCCGGGGTGAGGCCGGTGTTCCAGCCCGTGTTGCGTTCAGTGGGCACGGCGACCGCCGCCAGTCGGATGCCGCCCTTGATGATCTGGTAGGCGTCCCGGTTCGCGGCGGCGGGGCGGGTCGACGTGTCGGTCACCTCGATCCGGGGCGCGACGGGTGGTTGGACGCCGTCCCGGACCCAACGAACGGTGTGGTCGAACATCGCGTTCAACACGTACTCGTACGGCACGTTGCTGCGCGCCGGTGCCACGCACGGCGCCGTCGGGCCGGCCAGCAGACCGGACACGCCCGCGTCACGCAGCCGGATCGGGTTGTTCACCAGGTAGGCGTGCCGGTCGGAGTGGGACGCCCCGGCGATCTCCCAGTACACGAACCGGTCGGTGTCCGGTTGGCGGCGAGCGGCCTGGTTGGCGAGCACGTCGTACTCGCTGGCCGTCTTGAACACCTTCGCCGTCAGATCCGTTCGCAGCTGGACACCGCCGTCGACGATCGTGATCGCGTCGAAGACCGGGGCAAGAGGGTGCACCGAGTTCGCGTACGTGGTCAGCCGGGACGCCGACTGGGACTGACCGGTGGCGACCAGCGTCCGAACCTTCAGTCCCGGCAACGGGTTCACGCCACGCGCGTGCTTGAGCGCCTGCGCCGCCTGACTGAACACGTCGTAGGACAACGCGTCCTCGCCGACCGTGCCGCCGTCAGTCAGGTCAAGGGTGCCGTACCGGTTGGGGCTCCATGCCTTCAGGCCACGTCCGGAGTGGACACCGGTGGCCTGCGCGCTGACGCCGACCCACACGTAGCCGGCTTCCAGGAGGTGCCGGAACGAGCGACTCCACACGACCTCGTAGTCGAACGTGTTGGTCACGTTGTACCACTCGACCACGGCCGTACCGTTGAACTTCCTCGCCGACACCGGCCGACGCACCACGATCCTGGTCCGGTACTCGTGACCGCCGTCGATCACCGCACCCGTCGCACCGTCCGGAGTCGTGTACCGGTTCGCCGTGCCCTCGACGAAGTACTCCTCCTCCACGTACCCGTACGCCCGCAGATCCTGATCCGTGGCGAAGAACGGATAGTCGTGCGACGGATCACCGGGCCGTGCCGTCGCCGGAATGGGCCCACTCACCACCGGACTCGGCACAGTCGCCGGTTGAGCCGGCGCCGGTTCGGTGGCCGCCGCGGAACCGGTCACCACACCCGCCAGCAGCGTCGCAGCGACAAGAACTACCGGGATGCGCATCTATCCGCCTCCTCATTGCGGCGAGATAGGTCCACCAGGCGGACCTGATGAACCGCATGATGGAAAGCACCATAAGCTGTGCTTTCACACCAACGCAATACGACCGTCGTCAGTCCCCGGTCGCCGCGACGGTTGCCGCTTGTCTGATCGTCGACGCCGCCGAGTCCCGCGAACCCGGCGTCGCCGGCGATGTGGGACCTCCCATGGGCCGGGTCCGCTCGCCGGCGCGCCCCACGAGGACGCGGTTCGGCTGCCACGGCCTCGGTCGTCCGCAGCCGTACGGAAACGACCGGATGGAACACGACACGACGCAGGCTCGACCCTTCTCCCCCGGGCCGGCCTCGGTGCGAGCCCGTTCGCCGCGGTGAGCAGTATTCAGCGGGTGCCCGCGCCAAACACGGCGTCCACGGTGGCGAGCCCGGCGCGGCCGGCGCCCCAGATCGTGACGACCTCGTCCCAACGGAGCACCGGCGGGTGAGCCAGTCACGGACGCCGTCGGCTCAAGGCAGCTCGATGCCGGGGACAGCCGGAACCAGACCGGCGCCGCCGGTCGCCACGATCACCACCTCCGCGTTCTTCGATTCAGATGGCGCGAGTGATCTGTGTAAGTACGTCGACAGCAAAGACCCAGAGCCGGGACACGTCAGTTGTGGCGGAGGTAGGTCAGTACCGCGGCGACTCGGTGGTGGAGGCCGGGTTGTCCAGTGAGGCCGAGTTTGGCGAACGTGGCGTTGACGTGTTTCTCGATGGTGGATTCGGACAGGGTGAGTGCGGTGGCGATGGCGCGGTTGGTCAGCTCAACCGTGCGTTGTGGGCGGCGTTCCACGCGCTCTCACCACGTTGCCAGGAGTTGCTGCGGCTCACCGCGTTAGCAGGCCGCGCGGAGTACCGCACAGTCGCCGACGCACTCCACATGCCCGTCGGCAGCATCGGACCAACACGCCGACGCTGCCTGAACAACCTCCGCTCGCTCTACCAGGGCGACGGCGACCCATGAACACCGATGGTGACTTTGTGGGCATCCCGCATCTCCGCTGCCGCCGGTGGCGTTCCAGATGGTTGCCCCGTCCGTCAGCTTGCCGTTGACATAGAGCGAAGCTGGCGTGTGGCGGCGTCGTACACGCCGGCAAGGTGGACCCAGTCGTTGACGGCGACCGGTTGTTCGGCGACGGCCGCGGTGTATGCCGACCCGTCGTCGTCAGCGGCGGTGGCGACGAACATCCACTGGCCTCCTGGCGCGGACGTCAGAGCGAAGGCGCTGCGTCGGTTGCCACCCTGGGACGCCACGTCACGCCATGTTCAAACATGTCATCCGCGTACTTCGCGGCGGCGAACTGCGGGAGCACCTCGACCGTCGCCCCGGGCTGCTGACGTCCAGGCGTTCACCAACCTCTCGCTGCTGGCAGGACTCGTCAATGCCATCCACGTGCTGTACCAATACGAAGCCATCACAGGACAAAGGCCGCAGGGCACCGGCCACGTTCGGGACACAACCTAACGCCAACGTGCTCGGTGGTCGTGGTTCAGGCGGCTGGCCGCTGCTCTGGCCGCGCTGGAGACGGGTTCGGCCGACCATGTGGCCAGTGTCTCCGCCATTCGCACGGTGAACTCCTGCCCGTGGCGGGTCAGTTCCGGTCTCGACACGATGATGTCGACGGTCTCCTCGGTGGCCTGCCGCCAGCGGACGAACTCGGTTTCCGCCGCGAGCGCGGCGTCGGGGTCCGGTTCGAGCAAGCGCTGGCGCCGCCAGAAACCAGCGACGCCCAGATGGGCGTAGGAGCCGTGGAGCAGGCCGAGCAGCGGCCTCGGGTCGGGTCGCCACGGTGCGTAGAACCGTTGGGGCGTACCGGTTTCCTCGAGGAGTGGCACCAGGTCGAGCAGTGCGGCCAGCTTCGAGTGCTGTACCTCGTGGACGAGGGTCACCGCGGCCGATCTGGCGTCCGCGGGCGGGGTCAGCAACACGCAGCCGAATGCCTCCGCCAGGGTCGCGCTGTTCTGCTGGCTCGACCGCAGGCCGCGCAGCGGGCCGATGGACAGCACCGCCTCGGTGATCGTGTCCGCCAGCTCGTGCCGCGCCAGCAGGTCGACGCCCGCGGTCAGCACCTCGCTCCAGCCCGACGCCTCGCCGGGCGACACGTGCGCCGGTTCCGCCGGGAAGTGAGTGGGCAACGGGGTGAACGCCCAGTCCTCCAGCGGCACTCGCCGCTCGCCGACGGCCGCGACGACCATCGGCCGCCACCCCGACGCCGGCTCCTCGAAGGCCGCCGGAATCCGCACGGACGCACCACCGCCAGCGACCGTGACGCCCTCGTCATCCGGCCGGATGCGCACGGCCGTGCCGGACACGCGGACAGTGCCCAGCGACGGCAACCGGAGTTCCGGCCCTTCCGGCACGGGCAGGTCCGCCGGCAGGCCCGCGCGAACCGCTACGGCCGCCGCCACCTGGGCGAGCGCACCGGGCCGCGCGACCGGCGTCGAACCCGCCATACCCCGAGCGGTGCCGATCGCCCACATGCCGACCGCCGGGTCGTCCAACACCCGATCCGCGGCGTCAGGGGCCCGCACCCGCAACTCGCCGAGCACCCGGTACGCCTCGGCGACCACCGGCGCGGCCGCGTGGGCTTGCCGGACCGTCTCCGCGGCGAGGAGCCTGATCGCGAGGAGGGTCTTGCTGCGGTTGACGAGCCGGAGCCGCCGGATCGCGTCCGGGCCGCCGTGGCCGGCGGCCAGCCCGGCGAAGACCGACGCGGGCAGACGGCACCGCGGCGCGGTCGTCACGTGGACGCGGTCTCGCGCAGCGCGGCGACATCGCGTGCCAGCGTGGCGCGGATGTGCCGGATCAGTCGCGTCAGGTCGGGGCAGTAGACCGACGGGTTGTCGAAGCCGTGGCCCGCGCGGTACCGGTGCGCGCGCAGCCCTCCCCCGCACACCCGGCGCAGCCCGCACCCGTAGCACACCGTGGGCAGACCATCGGCGCCCGACTGCTGCGCCCGTACCACCGGAAGGGACAGGACCGCGTCGAACGGGTCGGTGTCGACGTGCAGACCCGTGCTCGCCGCACCGTGGTAGGTCGACGCGAGCGTGTCGGACATCTCGATCGCCCCGTCGGTCTCCACCACCACGAGGGCGAGCGGGCCGAGGCCGATGCCCTCCATGCGTGAGGTGCCGCCGAGCAGTCCCTGGATGATCTCCTCGAACAACCGCACGCCGGTCTCCCGCCTCGGCGCGCCGTACCAGCGGTCGAACACCGCGATCAGCCAGTCCGCATACGGGCTCTCGTCGCGACTGGTGGTCCGGCCGGGTGGCAGGGACGTCCAGTTCCCGTGCGGGAGCAGGAAGTTCACCATCGGCGGTCGGTGTGCGAGCAGCGCCTCGTAAGTCTCCACCGGGTCCGCGGCCAGGTCGATCGTCGCCAGCAGGCCGGCGTAGCGGCTCCTGGCGTACGGGGCATGCAGCTGGGACAGCCCGGCCACGACCAACTCGTGGCTTGAGCGGCCGCGGTGATCCGGCCGCCGGTCCTGGCTGGCCCTGGTGCCGTCGAGGCTCACCCCGATCCGCACGTCGAGCGCGGCGAGCGCGCGGACGCGGGTCTCGGTCAGCAGCGTTCCGTTGGTCTGCAACGTGATCACCGCACTGGTGCGGTCGCCGAGCGCGGCACGGACGGCGTGCACGAAGTGGCTGATCGCCTCGGTCCCGGCCAGCAGGGGCTCACCACCGTGCAGCACGATCCGCATTTCCGGGATGTCGTGCCGATTCGCGTGTTCGGCGATCCTGCTCGCCGTGCGCTCGGCGAGTTTCGGGGACAGCACGCGAGGACGAGCACGCCATCGCTGGTCGTCCATCGTATATACGTAACAGTAACGGCAGGCGAGATTACAGCGGCTGTGCAGCTTGACAACGAATTGGCGCAACGGGTGGAGAACTGTCGCCACGGCGTCTGACATGTACCCTCCCCCTTCATCGCCGGGTGGACAAAATGAGGACAAAACACCGCACATTGCGACGTCCGGGCTGCCCGTGCAGGTCACCCGACTATGCTACTAACATGTTTTGACTGTGGCACAGTCAAAGGTCCCCAGCCGGAGGCGACCAGGTGGAGCATTCAGCCGAGATAGAATCCGACCTCATTGACGTCAACAACCTCTCCCTGGACCAGCTGACCAGGTTGCCGGACACGGTATTGCGGACCGCCCTGCGCCGTGCCCTCGTCGAGCCGGACGCCGAGTCCGAACAGTTCGCCATGCACCAGCTCTCGTTCTGATCGTACCGGCACGACTGTAATCCTCCCCTTCCCCGCAGCGACATGAGTGATGATGAGCCGCCAACACGACGCAGACAAGGATCAACCCAGCCAGGCCGCCATCGTCGCGTTCGTCTCCGCCGACGACGCCGTCGACCGGGCCGGGGCGATCGCGAACCTCGCCTGGTTGCTGGCCAGTGCCGACCAGTCGGTTCTGGTGCTCGATCTGGCCGCCGCGCTGCACTCGGTGGAGGATTACCTCGCGCCATTCGTGATCGCCAAGGGATCACCACAGGATATCGGCGATCTTCGCCCCGCCGGGGAATTCATGGCCACGTTCGACTGGACGTCGCCGGAAACATTGACGCTGACCAGGTTCGCCGTGCCATCCGAACACGGTGTTCTCGATGTTCTGCCGGTCGAGGCGGCGGGCCGCAAGCCGCGGGAGGGCCAACCCGTCGCGCCACGCGGCGACGCCGACCGGTTGCGCGCCTATCTCGTCCAGACGCCCTACGACTACGTCATCATCAACGCACCTTCCTTGCGTGAGCAGTCGGAGAACAGCGCCCGGGTCGTGTACGACCTGGTGGCCAGGTTGTGCGACGTCGCGGTGCTGTGTTTCTCGCACCGGAAGATGGCGGTCGAGGCGGCCGCGGTGATCGGCGAGTCGCTGCACCGCATGGCACCAGGGGGAATCCGCCTGGTGCCGCTGGCTTTCGCGCGCGGCGGTGTCCAGGTGACGGGCGGCTCGCGGCGAACCGGGCTCGAGGAGACGTTCGCCGGGTTGCTGTCGGGCAATCTCGGCCCGGAGACCACGGTGCTGACCGTACCGGAGGTCGTCGCCGAGACCCCCGTGCTCGCCCTGCTGACCGAGTCACCGGCCGGAGACCGTCCCATGCTGGCCGCGTTCGCCGCGCTGGCGGAAGCGGTGACCTTCGGCGCCATCCGCTCCATCGGCCCGGTTCCCGATGTCTACTTCACGCGGTACCGCCGTTCCATCGGCCTGGCGGACACCGGTGAACCGGACTACTTCCTGGTCGTGTACGCCCCGGTGGACCGGCGTTGGGCCGACTGGGTGGTCGCGGAGTTACGGGCCACGGGCGCGCAGGTCAGCACCCCACGCGACGCCGAGACGACACCGGGGCCCGTGGAGTTGGTGGTCATCGGCACCCCCGCGTTCGCGACCTCCGCGCAGCGGCAGCACATCGCCGACCTCGACCGTTCCGTCTCCCGGCGCACACAGGTCGTGGTCGAACGCACCGAACCGCTGCCCGAGATGTCGGTCCTCACGCTCACCGGTGTCGAGCCGGAGCTGGCGGCCGGCCGGCTGCACGCGCACTTCGGGCTCGTCCGCACGCCTGGCGAGCCGGCGACCGGTCAGTCCTCCGTGCGCCACCCGGCGCAACCGCCTGCCGTGGTGCGGTTGCCGCCCCGCGAAACCGCCTTCACCGGCCGGGACGACGTGCTCGAGGAGCTTCGCGACCGGCTGCTGGCCCGCGGCGGCCCCGTGACTCTCACCGGGGCGCCCGGCGTCGGCAAGGCCAACGTGGCCCTCGAGTACGCGCGCCGGTTCATGACCGACTACGACGTGGTGTGGTGGATTCCCGCGCACGACAGGGAGTCGGTGCTGGCGATCCTGATGGGGCTGTGCCGCGACCTTCGGGAGACGAGCACGAGCGACGTGCCAGGTCCCGTCGGGCTGCTCGGTTCGGAGCTGGTGACCGACAGGTGGCTGCTGATCTTCGCCCACTCCGAACGCGCGGCCGACTACGCGGACCTGCTCCCGCCGGGCGGCCGGGGCCACGTCATCCTCACCGCGAACGGGACCGACGGGCTCGATGTCCCGCCGCTGAGCCCGGACGAGAGCACCGCGCTCCTGACCCACCTGCTGCCTCGGCCGAGCGACCCGGAGCGGATCGCGCGGATCGCCGCCATCGGTGGACACGTGCCGCTGGCGCTGGAACTGGCCACCGCGTGGCTGGCCGACGCCGAACGACGCCGCACCGCCGTTCCCGGCGTCGCCCCGGAGGACGGGGCCGACCTGGTCGACAAGCTCGTCGACCGGCTCGCGACACCGGCCGACAACGGCGCGGAAGAGGTCACCCGCGTCATCGACCTGGTGTCCGAGCACCTCGGGGAAACGGAGCTCGGCCGGCTCACCCTGCTGCTCGCCCAGTTCTGCGCGTTCCTGTCCCCCCAGGGCACCAGCCTCGGGCTGCTGCGTTCCCCGGCGGTGATCGACGGACTCGTGGCGGTGGGTGGCCAGGGAGCCGCGCGTCTTGCCGCCGACCCCGGCGAGATCGACCAGCTGTTGAGCCACGGCCACCGGCTCCGGCTGTTCCACGTGGACTGGGGACCGCCGAAGATGGTGACCCTGTCCACGGTCGTGCGGCAGGCCCTGCAGAACGCCCTCCCCGACGGCTTCCGGACCAAACTGCGGGAACAGGTGCTCCTCGCCTTGGCGAGGTACGCCCCTTCAGAGCTGGAGTCGACCGACGAGACAGCGGCGCGGCGGTACATCGAGCTCAGCCGGCACATCATGTCCACCGGCGCGCAGGAGTCCTCGCTCGCGCCCGTGCGGCGCTGGCTGGTCGACCAGACCAGATACCTGTACCGCACCAACAACCCTGACATGTGGGAGGCGATGCTGGTGCCCGTCCGCCAGCTCCACGAGAACTGGCGGGCAGTGCACACGGACCGGGACGAGTTCGTCTGCCTGCTCGGGTCGCAGCTCGCCAACATCTACCGTGGCCTCGGCGAGTTCGGCAAGGCGTACGAGCTGAACTCCCGGGTGCTCGACAACCAGCGCCTCCTGCATTCCCGCACGCATTTCCGTGCGTTGCTGACCGCGGGCGCCGTCGGCGCCGACCTGCGTGCGCTCGCCAGGTTCGATGACGCGCTCGACGAGGACATCGCCACCCTGGCCGGGCTGCGCGAGGCGTTCGGCGACGATCACCCGGAGACCTTGAAGGCGCAGAACAACCTGGTGGTGTCGTACTTCCACGCCGGTGACCTGCGCCGTGCGCTGGAACTGGGCCGGGAGGACTACGAACACCGGGTCCGGCTGTTCGGCAGCGACGCCCCCGACTCCTGGCAGACGCTGCTCAACCTCGGGGTGTACGAGCGTGCGACGGGACGCACCAGGGACTCGGTCAGGACCCTCCGCACGGCGCGGGACCTCGCGGTCAGCAGGCACGCGCCCACCTCGAGCGAGGTCGCGGCGGTGAAATGGCAGCTGTCGATCAGCATGCGCCTCGACCAGGACGAGGACACCACGATGGCCAAGAGCCTCAACGGTGAGGCCCTGCGGGACCTGCGCGACCTGCACGGCGAGGACCACCCGAGGACGCTGGCCTGCAAGCTGAGCTACGCGACCGCCAACCGGGCGATCGGCAATCCGCACTTCGCGGTGATCCTCGCCGAGGAGACGCTGGCTCGTTTCCTGGCGCGGCCGGGAATGCGTGCCTGCCACCCGTACCCCGCGAGCTGCCAGGTGGAACTGGGGCTGGCCCTGTCGGCGGACGGCAGGGCCAAGGAGGCGGTCGAACCGGCCCGGGCCGCGTGGCAGTCGTTCACCGATTGCCTCGGCCCGGCCCACCCGTCGACCATCGCGGCGCAGATCGACCACGCCGCCGTGCTGGCCGCCGCTGGCCGTGCCGACACGGCACGCGCCGACGAAGCACGTGCCGCTGCCGACGAGGCCGTGCGTGCCTGTGCCGACTACCTGGCCCCGGACGACCCGCTCCGACGGATCGCGGAGGCCAACACGGCAGCCGCGCGAGACCCGGATGCCGTGTGGCAGACGATCGACGTGAGCATCTCGATGCCGTGAGCACCTCGGACCAACGACCATTGGGGGGCCGAATGTCTGGCGACCACCACCGGAACATCACCACACACGTCGGCGGGCACGTCGAGAAGCCGGAAGACGACCTGTTGTTCCGCACCTGCCGCGACGTCGTGGCGCGCACGACCGACCTGCACCACATCGCGTTCTACACCGACCGCGTGCTCGACTTCGCGCTGGACGTCCTCGACGACGAGAGGGCGAACCGCGTCGGCCTGCGCAGGCTCGGGCGGCAGCTCTGCAACGAGTTCGAGCAACTGGACCAGTTGCTCCGGAACGGCCGCACAGGTGTGCTGATCCGCGTGGTGCTCCGCACCGCCGACGCCGAGATCGTCTGCGACCCGGTGATACGCCAGCAGTTCGTGGTCGGCACCTCCTACACCAGCGGCCACGACTACATCGACGAGGCCAACGACGTCGACCGGGCGGTGGCCAAGCTCATCGGTGAGCTGCGTGCGCACCTCGGGTTGAAAGGGCAGAATCCGGGCGGCTACGAGGCCGAGCACGACAAGCTGGCAATCGGTCAGTTTCCCCATGACCCCCACGTCGAGGTCATGGACGGTGGCGGGGCGGAGTTACCACCCCACGTCGTCACCGCATGCCGCGCCGCGCTCGATCCGGCCTATCTTCACCTGGTCGCGTACTGCCACGGTGACGAGGTGCTCTTTCTCGCCGACACGTTCGATCATCAGTCCATGCGACCGTATTTCGGCAGGGAGACGACACCCGAGCAGCGGCGGGCGCACTATCGGATGTTGAGTGCCCAACTCAGTGACATCTCCACCAGCCTCAACCGGGTGAGCGCGAATGCCGTGCGTAGCAAGCTCAGGCGAATTGTTCTCGATGTCGAGCAGGGCGCGGTGTATTGCTACCGCCTGGACAACTCCGCCCTCCTGGTCGGCGTGACCCTGTACCAGCCACGGGTGCGCCACGCGGATCTGCGCATGGCGCGACTGGCACACGAGTGCGACGTGCCACTCGGTAGTGGCTCGAATTAGTCCGAACAAGGGTCGTGTGCGGGTATGATGCGCGGCTAAACTGGGTGGCGCATCGCCTTCGACGGTGGGGGAGCCTGCCATGACCGCTGGCAGAGGCACACTCTTGTTAGTGGTACTGGCCGTTGGCTGGCTCGGTGCGAATCTGCTCAACGCCGACGACGTCCACCTGAGTTCCGGCTACCACTTTCTGGTGCTCGCACTGTTGGCCGTCGGCCTTTACGGCAGCACCAGGGAGATCGAGCTCCAGGAGTTACGCGGAAATTTTCGCACCGTACTGCTGGCGATTTCCGTTGGCGTGCTGGCGAAGGTCGCGCTGATCTCCGGCGTCATGTACCTGTTCTATCGCGAACCCGCGAGCCTGGTGCTCGGTGTCGCGGTCGCGCAGATCGATCCGCTCGCGGTGGCCGCTGCCCAGGGGCGGAAACGCATGTCGGCGTCGACCCGCGCGGTGCTCAACTCGTGGGCCGCTTTCGACGACCCCGTGACCGTGCTGCTCACCATCTACCTCTCCATGTTCGCGTTGCAGGCGCAAGGCGTCGGCACGCCGGCGACGGCCGGTTCGCCGACCGTCACGTTCCTGCTCAACCTGTTGCTCAACCTGGCTTTCGCGGCCGTCGCGTTCGCCGGGTGGTTGGCGGCCAGGAGGACCGGTCTGGCCGGCTGGCTCGCCTCCGCGACGGTCGCCGCGCGGATCGGCCAGGTCGCCGTCGCGGTGGTCGTGCTCGGCTACGCGGCGTTGGGGGTCGCCGGCTCGCTCATGCTCGGCATCGCGATGGTCGGGCTGTTCTTCCGCCCGTACGCACGCTGGAAGAGAACGGCCGAGAACGTCCTGTTGTACGCGCTGCTGGTCGCCACCGGGGCGCTGGGCGTCGTGCTGGCCGGCACGGCCGACATGGTCACCGCGGTCACCGTGCTGAAGGGTGTGCTCCTCGGCTGTGCGGCGTACGGAGCGCAGATGGTGGCCGGCCGGCTGCTCTCACGCAAGCGCGACCGGCTCGACCGGCTCTATCTCACGCTCAGCCAGCAGAACGGGTTGACGGCCATTGTGCTGGCGCTGGCGCTCGAACCCGACTTTCCCGGCGCGGTCGCGGTGATCGCGCCCGCGATCGTGGTCACCAACGTGCTCTACGCACTCGGCAGCCGCTATGTCGGCACGGTCGAGACACGAGTAGTCGACGAGGAAGAGCGGGTGGCCCGCCTCAAGGCGAAGATCCCGGCCACGCCGTGCCTGGACGGGATCATTGAATCGCGAGTTCGTTCAGCACGCGCTGCCGCACCTTCCCGCCGAGCTCCTGGTACCGCGTCCTGAACGCGTCGACGCGGGACCGCACCGTCGTGTCGCTCAGCTGGGCGACACCGGGCGACGGGTCGACGAGCCGGACCAGTGGGCCGACATCGTTCAGCGGCATGGTCTCCGCGACGCGCTCGTACGCCCGGCACAGCTGGTCGAACCGGGTACGGGCGGGGACGGAGTCGCGGGCCGTGCCACCCTCGGTGACGAACCAGGTCGCGGTCGCGTTGGAGAACGACACCACCCACCTGCGCAGGAGCTGCAGGACGCCAGCCGCCCGGTAGACCCCCGGCGCCGCCAACCGTTTCTGCAGTTGGGTGACCACCCGGTGGTATTCGGTGGAGTCCTCGGCGCCGGCGAGTATCTCCTCGAAGACGGCGTCCGGGTGACCGAAGCGGTCCAGCTCGGTCAGGGCGTCGGAGAAGAGCTTGGCCACCGCGGCCGGGAACCCCCTGCCCTGTCCCACCTCGTCGTCCTGGGCGGCGTTCACGTTCATCGCGAGGTTGGTGACGCTGACCCGCTCGCGAAGGCTCGCGTACTGGCTCTCGCTGTCCGCCGTCAGCCGTTCGACGTCGCGTCCCATCCGCTCCATGAGCACGTGCATGCCCTCGTACTGCATGTTCAGCCGTACCAGCCACTCGCGGACCGCGATCATCGGGTCGACGCCGCCGAGTTGTTCGAAGCGGCGGGCGAGGGACCGCAGGACCCCCTGGAAGTCGGCCGCGAACGTCTTGCGTTCGTAGCGCAGCGGCTTGCCGATGATGTGGGTGCTCAGCTCGGCGATGGCGCTGGGGTCGAGGAGCCCGGTCACCACGAGCACCACCTCGACCCTCGCGCGCGTGCTCCGGACGGCGCTGATCCGGTCGAGCAGTGCCGGGACGTCTTCGAGGAGCACCGACTCGACGATCAGGACGGCGAGTCCCGTGTCCGGCCCGGTGTCCAGCCAGAACTGGACCCGGGAGTTGCGGACACCGAGGTAGTGGTTGGGAATGTATCCGAGGCCGGACGCCTCGAGCAGCTCACGCACGACGGCGGTCACCTCGTCGGCGCCCGCGCTCTCGGACTTCTTGCTCGCCTCGGTCTCGACCATCGCGAGGTCGACCGGCCGGTCCTCCTCCACCGCGATGCGGTACAGCTCGTGCAGGATCTGGGTGACCCGGCGGGGGTTGCCGTCCACGAGCCGGACCAGGTAGTCCATGGCCGCCGACTGGAACTCCGCCCTGGGCAGGTCGGGCTCCCGGTCATGCGCCAGCCCGATGAACGTCATGACGTCCGCGCCCGTGAGCGGGGGCATCGTCAACGTGTCGCCGATCCGCTCGGCGACATCGGCGTCGAGCACCCGGCGGAACTCGGGCAGCCCGCTGAGCACGACGAAGGACCCCGCGCCGAGGAAGACCTGCAGAAGGCGTTGCACCGCCTTGGAGATCTCGGTCTGGAGTTCCCTGCTGGTGAGCACCTTGTCCAGCTCGTCGATCGCGAGCACGAAACGCCGGTTCTTGCGCCCGTGGAGCAGGGCGAAGACACCCATGGCGTCCAGCGCGGAGACCTCGTCGTCGATGCGCTTGGTGATGCCGCGTTCGACCAGGGCGGCGTGGGGCGCGCTTCCGTTGAGCCAGTCCCACACGACCTCGTCGTAGCCGGGACGTAGAAGCAGTGTCAGCGCGGCTCCGTAGGCGACGTTGTCGGTGATCGTTCGCAGTTCTCGTGCCAGTTCTTCGGACACCTTGCGCAGCAGCGCGCTTTCCATCATGTGGTAGTCGCCGACCACGATCGCCGGGTCGATATCTCCCGACCTGACGTGCTCGGCGAGCGGGAAGGTGGAGCCACTGGCCAGTGAGTCGGCGACCACGTCGGCGTAGTAGTCGTTGACGAGCTTGCGCACCGCGTCCCGGCCGAGCTGCGCCATGAAACGGCGGTACAGGCCGATGAAGGTGTCGGAGGCGACGTCGAGGTACATCGCACTGACCGGTGGTGACGCCCTTCTAGCCTGTCTTACCAGATGCATCACCAAGTGGGTCTTGCCAGTGCCGTGCTCTCCGGACACGGCGAGCACGAAACCAGCGTTGGCCACGTTTCCCGGGGTGAGGTAGTCGTCGAGGTAGCGCTTCGCCTCGCGGATCGCCGCGGTCGGCACGGTCGGCGCCTCGCTCACCGTGTCGGAGATGATGGCGACGGCGACCGGTGCGAACAGGTTGCCTGCGTACCGGCTTGGTCCGGTCATGGCTGCGCCCTCATCTCAACTCATCTCCCCGAAGTGTAACCTTGAAAATTAACCTGTACGCCTCTGCGCTGGTAATCGTCTTGTTACGCACGTACAAGTCGTCGTCGAGCATCGCCTGCCCGTACATATGCGAAAGAATCGACTGCAGGTAGGCGATCGACATTTCGTCGTTTGATCCGAATTCCTCGATCACTTCGTCGTCAAGGCCGGGGAACTGGCCAGTCTCCTGCCCCTTGACGAGCCGCTTGTCCACGAACCGGCGGGCGTCACCCGGGTTCAGGGTGCCGACAGTCAACGTGACCGGCGGCGCATACCCGCGTCCCAGGCTCGCGATCTGATCGGCCCCGAACGTGACCCAGGCCGGCTCCATGAAGTAGACGACTCGCCGTCCCGGCATCACGGCGTACGCCTCGACCTCGGAGAACAACTCCACATCGGGCAGCAGCAGGAGGAGAATGACGTCCGAGTTCTTGTGCTTGTCCAGCACACCAGGCAGGCCCTGATAAAGGCGGCGCGGGTTCTCCTCGGTCAGCCCACGCAGCTTCTCCTGGGACGCTTCGTCAATAAGGTTCAAACTCGCCAACTCGTCGATCAACTGTTCACCGGTGCTTGACATGCGCCGGTCGACGTCGAAGATCTTGCCACGTCGGGACGAGTGATCGACTTCCTGGGTCAGGTCGACGATCTCGGCGCGCAGGCCCATTGTGGGCAGAGTATTTTTCAGCCAGTGTGCGCACATGTTGCGGAGGGCGGACTTTCCGCAGCCGGAGTCGCCATTGACGAGCACGAGTTGGGACCTCATCAGCAGGAATTCGGGTTTGGTGAACCTGCTCTCGAACGCATTCATCGACTGGGCAAAATTGTCGACATCGACGTAGTAGTCGGCATGAGATTCCCATTGCCATGGGGACAACGCCGTCTTCGGCGTGTGTTCGCTCCCAGGTATGAGAAAGGGGTTGATCTTCGGCAGATCCGCCGGTTGGGCTGGGGACTCCATGTCGGTCTCGGTCACCGCGTGCTCGCCTCGATCAGCCGCTGCCTCAGTCGCGGGTCCGCGTTGGTGGGATCGGCGAGGGCGTTGGCCGCCAGATGCCCAACCGCGACCACCTCCGCCACCTGGGCTTTCAGCGCGTCGATACGGTCAGCACGAGTCCTCGCATTCTGGATCCGGGAAAGCTCGTCACCTGGCGAGCGCAGCTCGCCGCTGTTCAGCCTGGCGATCACGTCGCCGAGCGCCTGCCAGGAGGAATGCCTGCCGTGCACACCACGAAGCCGGCCGAGCAACTCCTCACGGGTGTTGTTCATCTCGCCAGGCGTCGACCTGGCCGGGAATCCCACGAACCCGTCGAGATACGCGTTCGTCGCGTCGGCGAAGGACCTGACGTTGTCGCGCAGAGCATCTCCCTCGGTCTGACTTCGTGTCCTCCGGTCCTTCCGGGAGGTACTGACAAAGGTCAACGCGGCGGTCAGAAGAGCCAGAAGAAAGGGTTGGAAAACGGACACACCCGGCGTGCTCGCACCGACCGGCGCGCTACGCATTGCCACGAGGGCGTCACAGGCACGATCGAAATCCCCCTCGTGACCTTTCCGCCAGGAGATCACAGGGATTTCCGCGTCGCCGACCGACACCACATCGGCGGTGCTGCCGTCGACGACACCGAGAGCCACGGCGGCGTCAGCGAACGCCACCCGCTCCGAACGCTGCGTGCAGAACACCGTCCGCGCGTCACGAACACCCTCGGAGGTGGTGAAAACCGGCACGAGCAACCACACCACGACGGCGAGAATCCCCACGGCGAGAAGACCGATCACCAGCCGCCGAAAATTCCTGGTAGACCACATGGACCTGACGTCCGACCCCACGGGACGCTCGGACACGTTGCCCTCCACCGCTGCCTACCTCATCCACAAGTCGCCTGCGGTAGGCGATTCGTTACGAGCCTACTCACGGCTTGCCGACGGGCGGCCAGGAATCGACAAACCACCTGACAGAGGCGTTTCCCTATTCCAGGTCGATGCGGGGTGACGGTTCAGCCGACGTGACTGTCCGCGGTGAGCACGCGTGCTCTGTAGCGAGGAGGTGCCGGCACCACGCCCGCGGGCGACGCCGACGAGCCGGAGACCGTCAACTCCGTGAACAGCGCGCGCTGCAGCGGGCCCGCGCCGGCATGCGGGAGCACCTGCCCGCCCAGCGGCAGGACTGGACCGGCGGCGAGAAGGACGCCGGGACGCGCCAGCTGGTGCGCCGCTTCACCGACGCCAGCTTGGCCACGGACATCCCGGCGCGCGCCTCGATGCCGCGCGACGACCGCCGGCGGAAGGCACGGAGTAGTCCCGCGGGGCGGGAGCGGCTGGAGCTGAACCGATTGACGACCGGTAACCGGACAACACCCGGCCTCCATTGCAGGTTCCGAATTCTTGGTCAATTCCAAGCTGAGTCGCACACGCGCAGAATCAAAACATTACTCGGGTCTCGATTCGTCCGTCCGGGTGTTTGCCCGAAAGCCTGCCCTTCCGTGCTGGTACTGCCGGCCGCGGCAGGAGCACAATGCGTTCTGTTCTGCGTGCTCCGGTGGGTCTGGGTGGGAGGTCCCCTCCGTGGTCTCTGATCTCGTGCTTTTCCCGCACTGCGACCTCCACATGGTGTTGCCGTCGGCGCCCGTCGCGCCGAAGCTCACGTTGCGGGTTTTCAACCGGGTCGACCCACCGGCCGGGTCGAACGCCTACCAGCTGAACGACTTCACCGGGCAGTGCGATTTCGAGTTCTTCGCGCCGCACCGGCCGACGGGGCAGCGCATCTTCGCCGGGCTGCCCAGCGTGGACAAGGCCACGGGCGTCGTCACCGCCACGACGGCGGGGGTGTACCTGTTCCAGATCAGGCTCCAGAACCACTACATCGTCGGGCGTCTGCAGGTGCACAAGGAGTTCGCGGACTGGTGGTTCGGCAACGACTCGATCACCACCGCGCGGGAACCGCTGCCCAACATCGGGCACGCGCAGCCGTCGATTTACGCGAAGTTCAACGACGACGCCGGTACGGGCACGGACCTGGTCGGCGATATCACCGGCCACGGCTACGTCCCGCTGTCCTCCCCTGACGCGAAAGTCGAGCTGAAGCCGAACGGGCGGCTGCGCGGTGTCACGGAAACGACGACACCCGTGGAGATCTCCGGTCTCTTCCTGGGTACGACGAAGAAGTTGCCCGTGCGCGTCGTCGACTACGACAAACCCCGCCGCGAGTTGTTCCCGATCCAGACGGCGGACCTCGCCAACAACGCCACCATGCACAACATGGTCGTCCTCGCGGAGGGTTTCAAAGCCGGCGACGAACCGCTTTTCACCAATGTCGTGACCCAGGCCATGCAGCGCGAGATGCTCGACAAGCCGCGGCACGAGCCGTACGCCATGCTGGAGGCCAGTTTCAACGTCTTCCGCGCCGCCACCGTCTCGCAGCAGAACCTGGTCACGTGCGGCTACCGGGTCACCGACACCGCGGTCGACGGAGTTCCCGTCGGCACGCCGATTCCCTACAACCAAAGGCTGGACAAGAGCAAGCCCACGGCGTACACGCCGCAGCAGTTGGTCGCCCGCGTCGGCCTGCCCATGCGTGGCGAGACCCGGGACGAGGCCGCCCTCAAGACGCTGTGGGGCGGCCAGGGCCTGCACGACTTCGTCGCCGACAACGTCGACAAGCCGCTCGTCGATGCCTGGAAGGCACAGCAGTCGGCCGGGATCCCGCAAGCCAGCGACACGTTCTTCGGCCTGTACCTGGGCGGCAGGTACGCCGACCGCTTCTCCGGCGGATCCCCCACCCTGGCGCCGGTGATCAGGCCGGCCGCGGACGACGGCACCGACGCGCTGAAGGCGTTCGTCAAGCGCGTGTACGAGTTCTACTCGACCCCCGAGACACGCCTGTTGACCCCGGATCCACGCCGGCATCCGCCGGAGCTGTACGCCGGCAACGGGTCCACCAACCTGGGGTGCGCCATCATGCGGTACCTCGCCAGCCTGGAGTACGCGTTCACGCCGTTCCATCCCGTCGGCAAGACCTGGATGCCGGACGAGACCAAGTTCAAGCCGAGCCGCGGCCTGGTCGCGATCCTCGCCTATGACGACGTCATCGGTGGCGCCAACTGCAACAAGAACACGCTGACGACGGTGACGCTGAACCGCCAGAACCTGGTGCCGTGCACCGGCCCCACCGCGGCCGACCCGCGTGTGAAGCGGGTCCCACCGGAGCTGCGAACCCCGCAGACCAAGATCGTCCCCAACCTCGACAAGATCACCAACACCATCGCGCACGAGTTCGGCCACAGCTTCAACCTGAACGACGAGTACGAGGGCAGCGGCGGGGACGACACGACCAACACCACGGCGTTCGACCTCCAGGGCGACAACGCGGCCCGGCTGGCGTTCATCCGGGCCGAGGCGGCACCCAGCCGGAAGATCGACCCCACCAAGGTCAAGTGGCTGACGCTGCCCAGGATGCGGCTGTCGGCCCGGCTGCTCGCGGAGTCCAAGAACAACGCACAGAACAACGGCATCGAGGTCACGGTCCGCCAGCAGCACATCGGCAAGTGGCTCGAGGCCGCGAAGGACCCGGCGACGCGGGCCAGCCTGCGCAAGTTCAACCTCGACCCCGTGCCCGCGCAGCCGAACGTCTCACCCGGCCGCCTGCCCGGCCAGCAGCTGCCGTTCCGGCCGGGCGAGGAGATCAAGAACCTCGAGCTCAAGGTCGATCCCGCCGGGAAGATCACCCTCACCGGCGGGGATCTGCCGGCCGGTCCACCCTTCCCGGTGTTCCCCGTCGGCTCGGTGCTGTACCTACCGCTGCGCGACGGCAACGACCTGGTCCAGGTGACCGAGAAGGACGTCCTCGCCTACCTGAACCAGCAGCACAAGCCGCTGAACCTGGACGAGGACACCAAGAACAGCAACGACAAGCCGGACAGCCCGATCGACATCTCCGGGTTCAAGGAGCCCTGCCAGGCGTCCACGATGATCGGGGTCTACGAGGGCGCGGTCTACTACGCGGGCGGCAACTACCGCCCGGCCGGCACGTGCAAGATGCGCAGCATCGACGCCGGCGAGGAGTTCTGTTTCGTGTGCCGCTGGTTGATCGTCAACCGTGTCGATCCCGGCTACCACAGCATCCTGGACGCCATGTTCTACCCGAAGGCGAAGAAGAATGACTGAGCTCGGCACGTTCGAAAGGCTGCTCGCCGAGATCGGGCAGGCGCTGCTGCCGTTGCGTGAGGCGCTCCGCACGCCCGAGGCGTTCGCCGCGTTCGTCCAGCGGCTCGGCTGGCAGACCACCGTGCTGCCGCAGCCGGTCCAGCAGCTCGGCACCGGCGTCGAGACGCTCTTCGACGGTCTCACCAGGCTTCTGGGCGACGGCGGGGTCAACGTCGGCGGCTCGGTCGGCGACGGGTCGGCGTCCGCCACCGTCTCCGCCGACGAGATCGCACGTACGCTGAAGGCCCTGCAGGACCTCGTCAAGGGGATCCGGGCGATCGCCGACGCACCCGACTCGGCGTTCCCGGACTCGCTGCGGGTCGACGGGTTCGCCGACAAGTTCCCCGGTCAGCTCTTCGACTACCTGGTCGTCACCTACCTGCGGCGGTTCCATCCGTCCATCGGCTACGCCCTGCGCACGCTGGGCGTGCTGAAGTCCACGTACGTCCCGCCGACCGGCAACCGCCTGCCGTACGTGCACTACTCGCTCGACCTGTCCGACCTCCCGAAGGCACTCGCCGATCCGTCGATCGTCGTGAAGAACGCGTTCGGCTGGGGCGATGCCGGCTTCGACTTCGGCGCGTTCGCCTCCCAGGCCGACAACCTCCTCACCACCCTCCCCGGCATTCGCGTCTTCCTCGAGGAGAGTCCGAACGCGACCACCGCGGCGGTCCAGGGCGAGCTCGAGCCGAGCACGGCAGCCGTCCAGGCGGTCAAGGCCGTCATCTTCGAGCGAGTGCGGGAGTCCGGGCGGATGGCGGCCGAGGTCAGGATGCTGCCGCTGCCCGAGCGGAACGGAGCCCCGCCGGGCCTGGCGTTGCTGCCCGCGTTCAACGGCGCGCTGGGCTTCCGGTACGAGCTCGGCCCGGACATCGCGGTCACGGTCACCAGCGACCTCGACCTGCAGGGCGGCGTCGGGCTGCTGATCCGGCCCGGGCAGCCGATCGAGGTGCTCGTCGGCTTCGAGTCAGGCGACGGCCCCGCCCACGCCAGCGGTTCACTCGAGGTCCGGGTCGAACGGTCCGGCACGGACGGCGAGCCGACCGTCGTGCTGGGCACGCCGGACAGCACGCGGCTGCAGTTCCGCAAGCTCAGCGGCGCCGGCGGCATCCGGCTCGGCGCGGAAGGCGCCGACGTCTTCGCCGAGTTCGCCATGCAGGGCCTGGAGTTCGTCTTCGACCCCGCCGACGCCGACGGGTTCATCGGGCAGCTCATGCCGGGCGGCGGCTTCAGCTTCGGCACCGACCTCACGCTCGGCGTCTCGCACCGGGACGGCTTCTACTTCCGGGGAACCTCGAACCTCCAGATCCAGCTGCCCGCCCACCTGACCCTCGGGCCGCTGGAGATCCAGGGCCTCACGATCTCGGTCTCGCCTTCCGGCGAAGGGATTCCGGTCGGACTCGGGACGAGCTTCAAGGCCGCGCTCGGGCCGATCCAGGCCGTGGTCGAGGACATCGGGCTCACCGCGGACTTCAGGTTCCGGCCCAACCACGACGGCAACCTCGGTCCGGTCGACCTGTCGATCGGCTTCAAGCCGCCGACGGGCGCCGGTCTCTCGGTGAACGCCGGCGTGGTCAGCGGCGGCGGCTACCTGCGCTTCGATCCCGAGCACGGCGAGTACGCGGGCGCGCTGGAGCTGGAGTTCGCGAACCTCGTCGAGCTGAAGGCGATCGGGCTGATCAGCACCCGGATGCCGGACGGCTCGGACGGGTTCTCGCTGCTGATCATCATCGCGACCGAGTTCGGCGGTGGGGGCATCCAGCTCGGCTACGGGTTCACCCTGCTCGCGGTCGGCGGCCTGATCGGGCTCAACCGGCGGATGAACCTGCAGGCGCTGGTGGAAGGCGTACGCACCGGCCGGGTCGAGTCGGTGATGTTCCCGCAGGACGTGATCGCGAACGCGCCGCGCATCATCAGCGACCTGCGTGCGTTCTTCCCACCGGAGCAGGGCACGTTCCTGATCGGGCCGATGGCGAAGATCGGCTGGGGCACACCGGCGCTGATCACGGTCTCGCTCGGCGTCATCATCGAGGTGCCCGGCAACATCGCGATCCTGGGCGTGGTCACCTGCGCCCTGCCCACCAAAGAGCTTCCGCTGCTCGTCCTGCGGGTCGCCTTCGTCGGCGCGATCGAGTTCGACAAGTCGCGGCTGTGGTTCTTCGCGCAGCTCTTCGACTCACGCATCCTGTTCATGACGATCGAAGGCGGGATGGGCCTGCTGATCGGCTGGGGCGCCGACGCCGACTTCGTCCTGTCCGTCGGCGGGTTCCACCCGTCGTTCAAGCCGCCGCCGCTGCCGTTCGGTGTGCCCGACCGGATCTCGGTCGACATCCTGAACACGCCCACGCAGCTGATCCGGGTGTCGGGCTACTTCGCGGTCACCAGCAACACCGTCCAGTTCGGTGCCAAGGCCGAGCTGCGGATCGGGTTCGACGACTTCGGCATCCAGGGGCATCTCAGCTTCGACGCGCTGTTCCGCTTCTCGCCGTTCACGTTCGTCATCCAGATCTCGGCCGGCGTCTCGCTGAAGGCGTTCGGTGTCGGCCTGTTCAGCATCGACCTGCGCTTCCAGCTGGAAGGCCCGGCGCCCTGGCGCGCGCACGGCCGCGGCTCGATCTCCCTGCTGTTCTTCGAGATCTCGGCCGACTTCGACATCACCTGGGGCGAGGAGAAGAACACCACGCTGCCGCCGGTCGCCGTGCTGCCGCTGCTCGCGTCCGAGGTCGCCAAGCTCGAAGGCTGGGAGACCCGGCTGCCGGCCGGCGGCGGCCAGGCGCTGGTCAACCTGCGCCAGCTTGCCGAGATCGAAGGCCTGGTGCTGCACCCGCTGGGCACGCTGTTCGTCCGGCAGCGCTCGATCCCGCTCGACGTACGCCTGGACAGGATCGGCGCCCAGCGGCCCAGCGACGGCAAGCGGTTCAGCATCGAGCCCGCGCCCGGCAGCGGGCTGGTCCGTGCGTCCCGGACCAGCGAGAAGTTCGCCATGGCCCAGTTCCAGGACATGGACGACGCGGCGAAGCTCTCGCGCCCGGCGTACGAGGCCCAGGACGCCGGCCTCGAACTGGTCGCCGCGGGCGGCCTGCTCGACTCCGCGCTGGCCGTCCGGCGCAGCACCCGGTACGAGCTGCACATCCTCGACAGCGGCACCGGCGGCGCGAAGGCCAGCGGGGCCCGTCGCGCCAACCGCCGGCTCGCCGCGGCCGCGACGCCGGCGCCGACGTCCGTCGTGGCCAAGGCGGCGTCGATCGCGGCGGCGAAGGCCGCCGGGACGAACGGCTCGCCCACCCGGCGGCAGCGGTTCTACAGCCCGAGCCCCGCGGTGTTCGGCCAGCTGATCCAGAACAGCAGCACCACGCGGTCGCCGCTGTCGGGGCGGCAGGCCAAGCTGCGGCAGCCGTTCGAGCCGGACGAGACCGTCCAGGTCACCGGCCAGCGGTTCGTCGTGGCGTACCGGCGCAACAACCACCAGGCACACCCACCCGCCGGTGCCGCGGCCACGACCAGTTTCCGCAGCCAGGCCACCGCGGAAGACGCCCTGGCCGAATGGATCGGTCTCGACGCCCGGCTGGCCGGGCAGCTGCACGTCATCCGCGACTCCGAGGTCGTCGCGCCGCTGTCGCCGCCGGGCACCTGGTCGGCGGCCGGCGCGATCCCCGTCGCCGTCTCCGACGTCGAGGCCGTGCCGCTGGCCGGCGGCAAGGTCCTCGTCGCCGGCGGAACCGACCAGAACGGCCTGGCCGTCGCCGACGCGGCCCTGTTCGACCCGGTCAGCGACACCTGGACGGCGATCCAACCACTGCCCTCGGCCCGCCGGCTGCACACCACCACCGAGCTCACCGACGGCCGGGTCCTGGTCACCGGCGGTCTCGACGCGGACGGCCTGCCGACGACCACCGCCGTTCTCTACGACCCGGTCGCCGGCACCTGGGCGGCGGCGCCGTCGATGGCCACGGCCCGCTGCGGGCACTCGGCCACGCTGCTGCTCGACACCGGCCGCGTCCTCGTCGCGGGCGGCACCGCGCTGCGCGGCACGGAACCGCGGGGATCGCTCGCCTCGGCCGAGCTGTACGACCCCCTGGACGGCCCGAACGGCGCCTGGACCGCGACGGCGCCGATGACCGGCGTCCGGAGCGCGCACACCGCGGTCGCACTGCCGGACCGGCGTGTGCTGGTCGCGGGCGGCGTGCTCGACACCGGCCGCGGCCCGGTCGCGCTGGCCTACTGCGACCTCTACGACCCCGAGACCGGAACGTGGACGCCGACCGGGAGCCTCGCCACGCCGCGCGCCGGCCACCAGGCGACGGCACTGCCCGACGGCACCGTTCTGGTGACCGGCGGGGACCCGTCCGGCGTACCCGAGGCCGGCAGGCTGCGCGCCACCAGCCTGGACACCGCCGAACGCTACGACCCGGACACCGGCGCCTGGACGCCGGCGGGCAACCTGCCCGGTGGGCGCGGCCGGCACCGCGGCCTCCCGCTGCGTTCGGGCCGGGTGCTGGTGATCGGCGGCACGAGCGGACCCACCCACGCCGCGAGCTTCCGCGACGTGTCGGTCTACGACCCGTCCGCCGGCACGTGGACCGGCACCGGACGGCTCGCGGCCGGCCGTGCGAGCTTCGCCGCGACCGAGCTGGGCGACGGACGGGTCCTGGTCACCGGCGGCGCGACGAGCGCCGGCGTCCCCATCGCCACCACCGAGATCCTCACGCCATGACGCGCACAACGACGGAGGTACCGACGCCATGACCAGTCCATCGTTGGCGGCGACCGGGCAGTGGGAGACGATCGGCGCGCTCCCGTCGCCCGCCAGCTGGTACGGCCAGTCCGAGGGCGCCGTCCGGCTGGGAAGCGGCAAGGTCCTGGTCGCCGGCGGCGCCGACGGCACCTCCGCCGCGCTGGCCAAGGCCGCGTTGTTCGACCCGGCCGCCGACCCACCCGCGTGGACGCCGGCCGCGCCCATGCAGGTGGCCCGCCGCCAGCACGCCATGACGCTGCTGGACGACGGAAGGGTCCTGGTCACCGGCGGCACCAGCGGAGCGACACCGCTCTCGCCCGGCCTGCCGTCCGCCGAGATCTACGATCCGGCCACCGGCTGGACCAGCGCCGCACCCATGCTGGAGCCACGGCGCGGACACACCGCCATCCTGCTGCCGAACAAGAAGGTGCTGGTCGCCGGCGGCACGGCCGTACGGTCCAGCGACTCGCTGAGGTCGCTGGCGACGGCCGAGCTCTACGACCCGCAGGCCAACACCTGGACCGCGACCGGCTCGATGGCCGATGCCCGCAGCGGCCACACCGCGGTCGCGCTGACCGGCGGACGCGTTCTGGTCGCCGGTGGCAGCGCGCCGATCTCCGGCACGGGAGAGGCCGCGCTGGCGTTCTGCGAGCTGTACACCCAGTCCACCGGCAAGTGGACGCCCACCGGCAGCCTGCTCCAACCACGCAGCCGGCACCAGGCCGTCGGGCTGTCCGGCACCACGGTGCTGGTGGTCGGCGGCAGCACGCCGGGCACCCCGGGCGACGGCACGTTCGACCCGTTCAACGAGCTGACCGCCGAGCTGTTCGACGTGGGGAACGGCCTCTGGACCGAGATGGCGTCGCGACCCGGCGGGCGCGGCTTCCACCGTGCCGTCGCCCTCGGCTCCGGGAAGGTCCTGGTGATCGGCGGCACGGCGGACACCGTCAACGACGCCGGCTACGCCAGCGTCCTGCTGTTCGACTCCCAGGCCAACACCTGGAGCGTCGAAGCCGGCCTGGCCGTCGGCCGATGGGGGTTCGCGGCCACCGCGCTCGAGGACGGGAAGGTGCTCGTCGCCGGCGGCGTGACGCGTTCCGGGCTGGCCGCCGCGGCTGCCGGAACCGACGACGTCACCGCGACCACCGAGCTCTTCACCGGGAGCGGCGCGTGACCGCCAACGCCTACACGTTCCTGCCGTGGCTGCGGATCGGGCTCGCGACGAAGATCGCCCCGGAGACCGGGCAGCCCGGCCCCGAGGAACTGGACCGCGCGACCATCCCGGTCACGCTCCGGGTCGCGGGCGATCGGATCGCCGGCAGTGAACCTCTCTTCAAGGACATCACGCAGCCGGTGCAGCTGTACGGGCCGGGCGACGTCATCGGCGTGGACCCGCGGGCGATCTCGCGCCTGGAGCCGCGGCCCTGGATCACCAACGTCGAGCCGAACTACCTGGCGCACATCGAGTTCTACCACGAGGATTTCCCGTGGCGGTACAGCCCGGCCGGCAAGAACGAGACCACGAACCGGCTCCGGCCGTGGCTCGCGCTGGTCGTGCTCGCCGGCGGCAGCGACCCGAAGGCCGACGCCGCCGCGGAGTTCACCGAAGGCGTGCAGGGGCGCAACCCGCTGCCGTTCGTCACGGTCGGCGATCCGGCCGGCTCGCTGCCGGATCCGGAGCTCTCGGGCGCGTGGGCGCACGTCCACGTCAACGGCCAGCTCGACGTGCCGGTGCGTTCGGGCAACGTGCCCACGGTGCTGTCCGCGCTGCAGCAGGTGCTGCGGACCAACCCGGACAGCGCGTGCTCGCGGCTGCTGTGCCCGCGGCATCTGAAGCCGAACACGAGCTATCACGCGTTCCTCGTGCCCGCGTTCGAGACCGGCCGGCTGGCCGGGCTCGGGCTCGACCCGGCGGCCTCGCCCGGCGCGCTCTATCCCAGTTGGGGTGGGCAGGACCCGGACTACACACCGGACGCGCCGGGGGCGCTGCCGTACTACCACCGCTGGTTCTTCGGTACCGGCAGCGCCGGCGACTTCGAGGCGCTGGTCGAGCTGCTGCAACCACGCCGGCCGGACGACCGTGTCGCGCGCCGGGACATCGACGTCCACTCCTCCGCCGGTCCCGGCCTGCCCGGGATCACCAAGCCCGCGGGCATCGGCGGAGTGCTGCGGCTCGGCGGTGCGCTGAAGGTGCCCAAGCGACCGCTCGACCTGTGGGACCAGTGGGACGACCCGCCGCCGACCGAGCCACCTGACCCACCGGACCCGACCCGGCTGCCGTACCCGCAACCGTTCCAGAAGGCGCTGGCCGGGCTCATCAACCTCGCCGACGAGTACCTCGCCAAGACGCCGGCCGACGCGCACACCGACCTGCAGGACATCGCCGGCCCGCCGGCGGAGTACCTGGCGGACGAGGTCGACCCGATCATCACGCCGCCGCTGTACGGGCGCTGGCCGGCGCTCACGTCCCGGCTGCTGTACGAGCGGGACGGCACGCCGATCGAGAGCCCGCTCGACCGGAACTGGGTGCACCGGCTCAACCTCGACCCGCGGTTCCGGGTCGCGGCGAACTTCGGCACGCAGATCGTGCAGAAGCGGCAGGAGGAGTTCATGAACGCCGCGTGGGCGCAGGTCGGCGACGTGCTGCGTGCCAACGCCAAGATCCGGGCGGCGCAGCTGGCCCGCGAGGTCGGCCACGCGCTGCACAAGCACCTCGATCCGCAGCCGGATCCGGCCGCCCCCGCGGCGTTCTCCGCACAGGCGAACGCCGCTCGTTCCGGCCGGGCGCTGCGGCTGACCGCCCCCGCGAACGAACGAGTCGCGCAGACCGAGTCGGCCCAGCCGGCGGCGCTGGTCGCGGGTCCCGCCGCGCGGTTGGCCGGCGGCCCGGGTGCCGGCCTGACCGAGCTGCTGACCAGCGTGACCGTCGGTTTCCGGGTCGCCGACAGCGTGGTCGCCGCCACACCCGTGTCGCCGGCCATGCGCCGGATCACCCGGCCGCGCGGCCGCGTCATGCGGTCGATCGACTTCGGGCAGGGGCCACCCGCCGACGCGTTGCTGGACCGGATGGACGCGGTCACCGATCCCGTGCGGGCGGCCGCGCCGAAGACGACGCCCGAGGCGGTCGTCACGACCGGCCGGCTCGCCGACGTCCTGCATCCCGAGCCCGAGCCGCCGCAACTCGCCGGCCCCAGCTCGCCCGCGGTGGCCACCGGCGACCCGGTCGACGACCTGCCGTTCAACGAGCACTTCCAGCTCACGCCGCCCGAGACCAACCAGGCGTTCCCGCCGTCCGGGCAGAGCGACAGCGACGACGCGAGGCAGTACAAGGACGCGCTGCGCGAGCTCAACCAGAGCTGGGCGTCGGCCGCGGCCGGCGGGCAGGCCAGGACCCGCGAACGGCTCGAGGTCGACACCACGGCCGGGGTGATGCTGACCGGCCTGAGCTCCGACCTGACCGTGCCGAACGACCTGCTGGCGTCCCTGCACATCCCGGACCGGCTGCTGCCGTTCGCGCAGCGGTTCATCGAGGCGATGGCCTACCCGGTCATCGACCTGCCGATGTACGACGCGCTGCTGGGCCTTGGCGTCGACACGTTCGTACCCAACCTCGACCTGATCCCGCCGAACACGATCACGCTGCTGGAGACCAACCAGGAGTTCATCGAGGCGTTCCTCGTCGGGCTCAACCACGAGCTGGCCCGGGAGCTGCTGTGGCGGGAGTACCCGACCGACCAGCGTGGCTCGCCGTTCCGGCAGTTCTGGGATCCCGGCGTCGCCGCGCCGCTGCCGGGCGAGAAGCCGGCGGACCGGCGGGAGCGGCTGTACGACATCACGCCGATCCACACCTGGGACCCGGCGTCGAGCCTCGGCCAGCACGACAACCGCGAGACCGGCGCCCCGCCGCAGGAGGACGAGCTGGTCCTGGTGATCCGCGGCGAGCTGCTGAAGAAGTACCCGACCGCCGCCGTCTACGCGCACCGGGCCGACTGGGGATTCGACGAGGACGGCGCCATCGACCGTGCGGGCGAACGGAGACTGGCCGACCTGGCCGACCCGGAGCACCCGCCGGCGGAGCTGGTCCGGCTGCCGCGGTACGAGGCGAAGGTCGAGCCGGACATCTACCTGCTCGGCTTCGACCTGACCGCGGACGAGGCGCTCGGCAAGCCGCTGACCGACCCCGGCTGGTTCTTCGTGATCAAGGAGCGGCCCGGCGACCCGCGCTTCGGCGCGGACGTCGACGAGAACCCGAACGTCGAGGTGTGGAACGACCTGGCCTGGCCGGACATCGATCCCGGCTCGACCGGCTTCATCGCGCTCGACCCGGCGAACACGATCAACCTGCAGCCCCTGTCGGACGTGGAGACCGATCCGGACAACAGCGACGACGCGGAGAAGCGGGAACAGCAGGCCGAGGACTGGGAGCTGCGGACCTGGCACGCCGGGCTGAGCTCCGCCGAGATCGCCTACATGCTCTTCCAGGCACCGGTCCTGATGGGCGTCCACGCACAGGAGATGTTGCCTCGTGACCAGCCTCAGTGACGACTACCCGGTGTTGCTCGGCCCGGTCCGGTTGGAGACCCGGTACACCGACAAGGAGCTGCTGATCCGGGTGTTCCCGGACGGGTGGTCGATCGACAAGTTCGAGTCGCTGCCGACACAGGCCGAGCTGAGCGCGCTCGACGCGTACTGGACCGGCATCTGGCGCTCGGGTGGCGATCCGGCACGTGAGCAGGCCGCCTGGCACGAGCTGACCGGTCGCGTGCCGGCGGGCCGGGCGAGCTGGCTGCTGCAGCCCACACAGAACCACCAGCCCGCCAACCCCGGCGAACGGCCCACCGGCGTGCCGGTGACGACGACGGTGCTGGTGATCCTCAGCCGGCAGGCGCTTGCGGCGAACGACCGGCAGCCGGCGGTCAACTACTGGACCGCCGTCTGGCGGGCGCACGGCGACCGGCTGAAGCTGCGGCAGGCCGACGTCGCGCTGCTCGCCGCCGTCAACGGCTCGACCACCCGCGCGAAGGCGATCCGCGGCCGGGTGCCGGCCGGTGCGGAGGCGGCACCGGTGACCACCGGCGACGACGTCCTGGTGAGCTTCCTCGTACTCCCACTGCCGGCGGCGGACCAGATCGCGAAGCAGTCCTGGACCGAGGCGGCCACGGCCGGCCTGCTGCCCGACAGGTTCACCGCGATCGGGTACGTCGGCGGCCAGCAGGCGTTCTCCGTGACCGGCGCGCCGGTCACCGGCCCGCTGGCGGTCAGCCCCGAACCCGGCGCGGAGGACCAGCTGCGCGTCAACGAGCAGACCGGCGAGCTGCACGTGCCGGACAGCCTGCGCTGGCTGACCGACTTCGACCGGGCGGTTCAGATCGGCATGGGGATACGGGTCCCGCTGACCGACCTGTTCCGCCACAAGCTGGACCGGCTGGTGGTGTTCGGGCTGCGCGAGCAGCGCACGCCCCAGCAGAGCGCCGCCGACCTGGCGGGCCTGATCACCCGGCAGCTGCGCAGCCCGTCCGGCTTCAGCCTGCTGCCGCAGGGCACGCCGACCAACAACACCGAGCAGGCGCCGGCCGGCCAGGAGGCCCGGGAGGAGGCCGAGTCCGGGCTGCGGACGGCCTTCGGGGCGGCCGCGGCGGCCGTACCGGGCGACTGGCAGACCAAGACCGACGGCACGTGGTTCGCCGAGCTGCTCGGCCTCGACCCGGTCGTGCTCACCGGCATGCCGAACGCCGACCGCACCGACCAGCGCGACGCCCGCGCCGCGAACACGGCCCTGTGGCCGGCGACCTGGGGAAACTTCCTGCTCACGATGATGCACCCGATCCTGGGCGACCAGGAGGTGGCGCAGACCCGCGACTTCTTCGTGAAGTACGTGTCGGGCCGCGGGCCGGTGCCCACGGTCAAGATCGGCCGGCAGCCGTACGGCATCCTGCCGACCACCGCGTTCTCCCGGCTGGCCTTCCCGGCGCAGGCGAAGCACCGGCGCGGCCTGCGGAAGGTGCTGGACGCGGTCGCGCAGGACTGGCGGAAGGCCGCCGCCACGGTGTCGAACCTGGCCGCCGAGCCACCCGAGGGCGCCGACCCCCACCAGCTGCTGCTCGACATCCTGGCGCTGCACCCGACGTCCGTGGAGTTCCACCAGCGCTACGCCCAGAGCGTCGACGACATCTACAACCGCGAGAACCTGCTCGGGCTCGGCCAGCCCGTCATGCCCGCGCTGTACGACACGCTGGCGATGGCGGCGCCGATCCACCAGCTGCTCGAACGGTTCGGCGCCTCGGTGCCGCAGGCCGACCGCGAGCGGTATCCCGACCTGATCCGCCGGCTGTTCATCGGCACGCAGTACCCGCTGCACGGCCCGGTCGTCGACGACCGGCCCCTGTCGGAGACCGACGGCGTCCGCGCGTACCTGTCCGACGGCGGCAGCTACCTGGACTGGCTCGCCGAGCACGCCGGCAGCGACCTCGACGTGATCCGGCTGGAGACCGGCTTCACCGCCGACCGGCGTCCGGCCGCGCTGCTCTACCTGTTCCTCCGGCACGCGGTGCTGCTGGGCTGGGCCGAGGCCGGGCGGCGGCTGGCGATCGCCGAGCAGAGCACGGTCGTGCCGTCACCAACGGAAAGCACGTTCGTCAACGTCAAGTTCGACCCCGGCCGGCCCAGCGAAAGCCGGTACCGCCAGCTGTACGCGCCCGACGCGGCGATCACCGGCAGCACCGAAACCCTTGTGCACGAACACATCCCGGTCCGGATCGCCCAGGGGGACGCGGCGACCGCGGAGCTCGCCGAGCAGGTGGCCGCGATCGGCCGGCTCGCCGGCCTGCCGACCGCGCGGCTGGAGCGGGTGTTCGCCGAGCATCTGGACTGCGCGACGTACCGGCTGGACGCGTGGCAGCTCGGTCTCGCCAACGAACGGCTGGCGGAGCTGCGCTACGGGCCGGCCGGAACCGCACCGGCGAAACGCGGCCTGCACCTCGGCGCGTACGGCTGGCTGGAGAACCTGCGGCGGCGCGACGGTGAGCTCGAGCCGGTCGCGCTGACCGGGCCGCTCGCCAAGGTCTTCGCCGGGCCGCAGCCGCTGCGGTCCGACCCGGACAACGGCGGCTACATCCACGCACCCTCGCCCAGCCACGCGACGACCGCCGCCGTGCTGCGTGCCGGCTACCTCGCCAACACCGCCGACGACGAGCACAACGCGTTCGCGGTGAACCTGAGCTCGGACCGGGTGCGGGTCGCGCTCAGCCTGCTGGACGGCATGCGGCAGGGCCAGTCGCTGGGCGCCCTGCTCGGCTACCGGTTCGAGCGCGGCGTGCACGAAGGCCACGTCACGCCGGCCGGAGAGCCGATCGAGCTGGACGTGTTCCTGCCGCTGCTGCGCACGGCGTTCCCGCTGCGTGCCGGCAAGCTGCCGGAGACCGCCGAGCCCGGCGCGCCGGCCGAGCTGGTCGAGGCCCGCAACGTCGTCGACGGCCTGGCGCTGGTCCGGCGCGCGACCAGGGAGGGCGCGCCGACGTACCCGTTCGGCGAACCCGAGCTGCTGCCGGACGAGCTCGCCGACGCCGACCAGAAGGCCGCGCTGAACCAGGAGGTCGAGCGGCTGGTCGCGCTCAACGACGCGCTGGCCGACCTCGCCGTCGCCGAGGGCACGCACCAGGCGCTGCTCGGCAATCCCGAACGGGCCTCCGCGACACTCGACGCGTACGCCAAGGAAGGGCTGCCACCCGACCCGGCCGTCGTCCAGACCCCGCGTTCCGGCGTCACGCTCACCCATCGGCTCGGTCTGCAGCTGAAGTCCGGCCTCAACCCCGGCTCCGGCCACACCCCGCGGGCGAAGGCCGAACCGGCGGTCAACGAATGGCTTCCCGTCCTTCTCCCCAAGCCGCAGGACGTGGCGGCGCGGGTCACCTGGACCGACCCGGCGAACGGGAACCAGCGCAGCAGCGTGGTCACGCAGTCCGACCTCGGGCTGCAGCCGCTCGACCTGCTGTGGGAGGTGCGGCAGGGCGGCGAGGCCGGCATGACCGGGCTCGACGACCGGATCATCGGACAGGTCGTCCACCACGACAACCCGCGGCCGGACGCCGTGCTGACGATCCGCTACACCGAACGGATCAGCAACAAGATCACGTTCTTCGAGCTCGCCACGCTGATCGACACGGTGCGGTCGCTGCTCACGACGGCGCGGCCGTTGCGCCCGAGCGACCTGGTGCCCGCCGCGTCCGGGGCCGCGGTGGACCGCGCCGCGGACGACGTGGTCTCGCTGCCACGCGAACGTCCGGCCGCCGTGCGCACGGCGCTCGACAACCTGCGGAAGTCGGTCCAGGAGTACCTCGGCAAGCTGTCCCCGCTGTACCCGCCCGAACCCGCTCTGCCGAACCGCGCCGCTCTGCTCGACAAGATCGACACGTTCCTCACCGGCTACGCCGACCTGGTGTCCACCGCCGACGGCTTCGGCCTTGTCCGCAGCGGCTGGGGTGAGCTCGCCGAGTGGCGGCGTGCGGTCTTCACCGACGTGCTCGCGGCGGTCGCGGCGACGGCCGCCCGCATGGGGCGCGCGCTGGCCGAGGCCGACGAGCTCATCGACGCCTACGACCACCTGCCGTCCGCCACCGGAAAGGAGGAGCGGTTCCGGCGGCTGCAGCAGATCGAGCGGCTGCTCACCACCAAGCCCACCAGCCCGCTGCCCTCGACGCCGCAACAGTTCCGGTCGAAGATCACCATCCGCCGAGCCCAGTTCGACGACGTCGTGGACGACCTGAAGGACATCGCCAAGACGAACGAGAAGACGCTCCGCGGGTTGCTCGAGGAGGTCGCCGACGAGCTGCCGCTCACCGACTTCGACCCCGCCGGGCTGGAGCTGACGCCGTTCGAGGACCGCGTCGTCGCGTTCGGACGCGACCTGCTGGCCCGGGCGCAGGAGCTGCGGGCCGAGATCACCGGCCGGCTGACCGGCGCGGAGGCGGCGCTGGCGGCGTACGACCAGGCGGTCCCCGGGCCCGACCGCGTGCAGGCCGGGATCGACGCGCTCAAGGCGCTGCTGGGTGAGGATGTCCTGGCCGTACCGGAGTTCACCCCGGTCCCGGCGCTGCTCACCGAGTGGCGCAACGCCCGGAATGACAGCGACGAACTGGTCGAGCACCTCGCCGACGACTTCGACCGGGACTTCCCGGTCGACGACTGGCTGCACGGCATGGCCCGCGTACGGGAGAGGCCGCGGCTGTGGGAGAAGGCCGTGCTGCTGAGCGACGCGCTGCGTCGCGGTGGCGGCCTGCTCGGCAACCTGCTGGGCTGGGAGGAACCCGCGCTGACGCCGGTCCAGCTGCCCTACGAGCAGCACGACCACTGGCTCGGCATGGAGTTCGCCGCCGGCGCCAAGCTGGACCGGGACCGGGTGTTGTTCACGGCGTACTACTCCGAGCAGCAGCTGACCTCGGCCACGCAGTGCGGCCTGCTGTTCGACGAGTGGACGGAGGTGATCCCGGCGTCGGTGGAGACGACGGGTATCGCCGTCCACTACGACCAGCCCGACTCCGAGCCGCCACAGGCGATGGTGCTGGTGGTGCCGCCGGACCGGAAGGGCACGTGGGACACCGGCGACCTGGTCGCCGCGATCCACGAGACGTTCGACCTCGCCACGCTGCGCGCGGTCGAGCCCGAGCACCTCGACGACACCCCGTACGCCCACCTGCTCCCCGCGACGGTCATGTCGGCGACCAGGCAGCAGATCACGATCAGCACCGACCTGGCACTGTCCAACCTGAGGAAAGCCCCATGATCGAAGCGCCCCGCATCCTCAAGCTGCACGAGAAGCTGGCCGCTCGCGCGTTCCCGACCGTCGGCGTGTGGAACCGGCTCGAGGGCAGGCCCCGGACGACCGACTTCGACCGGGCGCTGCGGGTGGAGGTCCGCGACCCGCTGTGGATGCTCACGCGGCAGTGGCAGCTCGGCGAGCTGCGCGGCTCGGACGCAGGCTCGCCGGTCACCGCGACGTACTCGGTCGCGCTCGGCACGCCGAGCCGGTTCCGTGCCGGGGACGCCGCCGCCGAGGACCTGCCGCCGGACCGGCCGCTGGAGGCCCTCGCCGAACGGCGGGCCGTGCCGTTCCACTTCGGCGCCGACCCCGTCTCCTACGACCTGCGCCTCGTGCTCGGCCGGCGCTGGCTGAAGCTCCTCGGGCGTTCGCTGACGCTGCGGCTGTTCAACTTCCGGGAGCAGTACATCGAGCGCTATCCGATCGCACTGCCCAACCCGGCGGCGGACGCCGACACGCCCCGCGTGGCGCATCCGGAGGTGTGGTCGCAGCTGCAGGCCGTCGCCGGGCGGCGGATGGACGGCTACCTGCTGTACCGGCACATCAAGGACGGCGGGCACGCCTACGACGGCATCGACGACCTGCTCGGCCTGCACCACAAGGAACTGGACGCCCTGGGGCAGCGGCTGGTGCGCTGGTTCGACGGGTTGACCTCCCAGCCGGGCGACGCCGCCTGGGATCCGCGCCGGCTGGAGCACCGGTTCTCGATCGCCTCGGGCGAGGCCGGCGGCACCGAGGAGGTGCTGACCGCGCAGGAGTATCCCGGCGGCACGCTGGACTGGCACGCGTTCTCCGTCGACCCCGATGGTCCGCTCGGGGACACGACGCCTGCCGGGACGCCGGTCAACCGGACGGTCTTTCCCGCCCCGGTGCGGTTCTCCGGCATGCCGCTGACCAGGTGGTGGGCGGTGGAGGACGGACGGACGAACTTCGCGGCCGTCCGGCCCGACAGCACCGACCTGGCGCGGCTCATCTTCCTCGAGTTCGCCCTGGTCTACAGCAACGACTGGTTCTCCCTGCCCTGCGACCTGCCCGCCGGCACGCGCGCGACGATCCAGGGCCTGTCGGTGACCGACGTCTTCGGGCAGCGGTTGTGGATCACCCCGGCCGCCGCCGGCGACGACGAGAACTGGCGCCGCTGGTCGATGTTCACCCTCGACACCATCGGCGCCGAGACCGTACCGGCCGACACCGGGCTGTTCCTGCCGCCGAGCGTGCCGAAGGTCGCCGTCGGCCCGGTGCTGGAAGAGGTATCGCTACTCCGCGACGAGAACGCCAACCTGGTATGGGGCATCGAACAGACCGTCCAGCTACCCACCGGCGAGCCCAGGCGCGGCAGCGAGGTCGCCGCCGAGATCGTCACCCACCGGCGGCGGTTCGTGCCCGCGCCCGAACCCAGCGAGCCACTCGCCCCGGTCGCGTACGTGGCGATGAGCTCCGTCCCGGAGAACTGGATCCCGTTCATCCCGGTGCACGTCGGGCAGCAGAACCGCGCGATCCAGCTGCAACGAGCCGCCATGCCGAGCGTGGTCGACCAGCAGCCCGTCCGCCCCCGGACCGCTCTGCTCCGCGAGGGTTTGGACAGCACACCCAAGGCGGCGTACTTCGTCAACGAGGAAGAGGTGCCGCAGACCGGCACACGGCTCGCGGTCGCCTACAACCGCACCCGCTGGCGCGACGGCCAGGTCGTGGTATGGCTCAGCACCCAACGCGGCAGCGGCCGCGAAGGCTCCAGCGGCCTGGCGTTCGACTTCCTCACCGACACACCGACCGGGACGTGACCGCTGATGGCTGGAAGGGCAACGATCATCTACACGCGGAAACGGTCATTCGTTGCACGGAAACTACAACGTTTGGTGTAGGTTCCACTCGCCCAAAATGGGCTGTCACCCGGAACCACGACGAGCCGAGCCACGTCGTAAGGTCGCCGCGACGGACTGGCGGTTCGGTCGCGTGCGGTGTCAGGAAGCGTGTCTCCGGGCGTGGAGGGTTTATGCAGGGGGCGAACGAACCCTCGGTCGAGCGGGCGCTGGAGGACGTCCTGCAGCGGGCGCGGGAGTTCCCCGACGAGGCTCTGACCGTCCTGAGCGGGGTCGCCGAGCGCGGCGGACCGGTGAGTGAGTCCACGTTGACCGGTCTGCTGCGGGCGTGGATTGCCCGGCCGGATGAGGTCGCGTTTCCGAACACGTGGGCCACCGCGAGCCGGGTGTTTCCCACCGGAGCACGCAAGTCGCAGGCCGCGGAGTGGTACCGGCTGCTCGACCGGGTGTTGCGCGGGCTGCCGCGCCATGCCGTGTCGCCGGTGTTCCGCAGGTTGGTGATCACGCATCTCGTCGGGAAGGTCGACGCGCGGTTCGAGGAGTACGCGCTGTCCGCGTCCCCGATCTGGCAGTTGCTGTACGTCCTCGGTCCCGACGCCCGGGCCACCTGGTTCTGTGTGTTGGGTGACCGCGCGGTGGAGCGCGGAGACGAGGTGGCGGCCGTTCGCCGGTACCAGCTCGCGCTCGACAAGGGTTGCCGGGCCGCCGGGCCGCGGCTGGCGCGGCTTCGCGCTGTCGAGGGGTACCGGTTGCTCAGGAGCGGTGACGCGGCCGGCGCGGTGCGCAAGCTCGACGACGCGCTCAAGCTCGCCGACGAACCCGACTACCGCGCACTGCGCGCCGCCGCGTCCCTTGCTCGCGGCGCGCCCGCTCGGCCGGCTCTGGAGGAGATCCTCACCCAGGCGGAGCGCGTGCCGTCCTCGGCCCCGCTGGCACTGACGGCGGCCTGGGCGCTGATGCTCGCCGGTCGTCGCAAGGACGCGGTCGCACCTCTGCGCGCGTTCGTCGACACCGCGCCCGCCGGGTCGGAGCTGGCGGCCAACGCCCGGCTCGTGCTCGGGGCGCTGAGCGAGGACGACGACCTCCTCGTCGACGGCGGGCGGCACCTGGTGGACCAACACCCCGAGGGGTGGGCGGACCGCTCGGTGGTGGGTGCCGCGCCCGTGCTGGCGGCGGCCGCGCGCCGGGACCCGGTCCTGTTCTTCGCACTGGCGTCCGGCACGACCGCGGACGTCGACCGGGAGGTCGTGGTGACCGCCGCCCGGCGTGCCCTGGTCGACGCGGTGCGCGCGGCACTCGCCGGCCGGGACGGTGACGCACATGACCTGCTCGTACTCGCCGAGCGTGTCCTCGGCGAGGCCGGTGGGACGGCGGACGCGCGGGTTGTCGACCTCACCGCGGTGATCGACCGGGTCGGCCGTCACATCGGTCGGCTGGGTGAGGTGGCGGACGAGCTCGCCTACGCCGCGCTGTGGGACGGCGGCGTGGTCTTCCCGTGGACCGAGCGGGCCGAACTGATCTGGGACGCCGCCGCGGCGGACCCGACGGCCGGGGCGCGGGCGCACCACGCGGCGCTCGTCCACCACGCCCGCGCGTACGACCTCGAACTCGCCACCGACGACACGGCCTTCGAGCACTGGAAGACGGCGCTCGAGCACTGGCTACGCCTGCGGGACGACGACGCGTGGTGGGAGCGGAAGCGGCGGCACCTGACCGACGTGCTGCCGAACGCGTCCCCGGGCGAGATCGACCAGGTGGTGGACGACGTGCGGGAGGAGTTCGTCGGCCACCTCCTGCAGCCGCACCGGGTACTGGCCACCCGGCTGCAGCACGACGATCCGGCGCGTGCACGCCAGCACATGGCCCTGGTGCGCGGCGTGCCGCCGAGGCGATCGCGGAAGCGGCGCCAGCAGCCGGAGCTCTACGCCGTCGCGGAGGCGGTGGACCAGAAACGCTTCGAGGAGGCACTCGCCGATCTGGAACCACGGCTGCTGATCGATCCGCACAACCTGGACATGGTGGTGCTGGCGCTGGAGATCGGCCGCCGGTGGAGCGAGCACACCTACGACGTCGACGACTGGGGCAGGTGGAACAGCCGGGCCGGCCTGCTTCTGGGGCGCGTGCGGGGCCTGGTCGACCCCGCGTGCGACCACCTCGGGCTGAGCCCGACGCGGGTCGACCCCGCGGCCGAGCGGGACGACGATCTGGCGAACCTCGTTCGGGAGCTGACGAGGTACGAGTTCTGGTGGGGCTACCACCAGTGGCTCAAGGCCACGGTCTACCTGAGCGGGCGGAAGTTCGACGCGCTCGTCGAGGCGCTCCAGGTGAGCCTGGCGCACCTCCGCCTGGTCAAGAAGCTGACGGAGAGCGCCGACGGCATCTACTCGGAGGTCGACAGGATCCTCGCCGACGCGGTGGACCTCGAGGACCAGTGCCGGAGGTTGGAGCAGGACCCGTACTGGCGGCCGTACAGGTTCGGGTTCCGCTAGGAAGGAGATGCGGCACGTGGAGAACCCGTGGACCTGGCACGGTGGAAACCCATACAGGACAACTGCTTTTCAGATCGTCGACGTCGGCCCGGACGCCGACTCGCCGGCGGTGCGGACACGCGCCACCGTTCGCCGCCGCCGCGTCGCGCACGCCGCGGACCGGTTCCCCGTCTTCGGTCGTACGCTGACGGTCGCCGAGATCAACGAGGCGGAGGAAGGGCTCACCACACCGCGCGACCGGCTGCTCAACGAGTTGCTCACCCACCGCCCCGAGACCGGCGACGCCTCGGAGCTCACCGACCTGCTCGGGGTGCTCGAGGACGCCGGACTCTTCGCCCCGGCCGGTGACGGCGAGCAGGACCGGCCGAGCGTCACGGCTCTCGATCGGGACGTCCTGGTCTCGCTGCTGCCTGACCCCGGCAAGCAGTCCTTCGCTCCACTGTGGACGGAGGACGGCGAGCGATGACCCGTGCCCGCGCGGGGCACACACCAGCTACCTGGCGGAGGAGTACCCCTCGATGAGTCTCGTGGTCGGGATCGACCTCGGCACGACCAACAGCTGTGTCGCCATACCGGCCGGCGCCGAGATCCCCAACAAGGACGCCCTGGTCGAGAGCCGGCGGCTGCGGCCGCTCGGTGGGGCGTTGATCGTCACCAACGCCGACCGGTCCACCACGACACCGTCGGTGGTGTGGGTCGACGAGGACGGCACGCCGCTGGTGGGCGCGGTCGCGAAGCGGAAGGCACGCCAGCCGGGCGCGCCGCCGGCCATGTTCTTCAAGCGGAACATGGGCACCGACCACCCGGTCGTCGCCGGTCACGCCACGCTCACCCCGCGGCAGGCTTCGGTGCACGTGTTGCGGCACCTGAAGACCGTCGCGGAGGACGTGCTCGGCCGTCCGGTCGACCGCGCCGTCGTGACCGTGCCCGCGTTCTTCGAGACACGGGCGAAGAACGAGACCACGGACGCTGGCGTCGAGGCCGGGCTGGAGGTGGTCGAGACGCTGATCGAGCCGGTGGCCGCCGCGCTCGCCTACCTGGGCGAGGGAAGTCCACACGAGACCGGCCAGCGTCGCGTCCTCGTCTACGACCTCGGCGGCGGCACCTTCGACACCTCGGTCGTGTCCTGGGACGCACGCGACGGGTTCACCAGCCGGTCCTTCGACGGCGACCGGTTCCTCGGCGGTTACGACTTCGACCGGGCCATCGTCGACTGGATCGCCGGCCAGGTCCCCTACGACCTGGGTCTGCGCGACGGGGGCGACAACGAGATCCTCGCCCGGCTGCTGACCGTGGCGGAGACGGCCAAGCACGACCTGTCCCGCGAGACGGAAACCGACGTCATCGTTCAGGATCTGGAGGATCGTGCCGGCCAGCCGATGAACATCAACCTGCAGTTCGGGCGCGACGAGTTCAACCGGCTCATCGAGCGCCACCTGCGGGACACCATCGACCAGTGCGACCAGGCCCTGGCACGCGCTCGCGTCACCGCGGCCGACCTCGACGAGATCCTACTGGTGGGCGGGTCGTCCCGGGTGCCGTTCGTCACCGAGCTGCTGCACGAGCACTACGGGATCCGGCCGCGCCTGTCGAACCCCGAGCTCTGCGTCGCCGTCGGCGCGGCGTTGAAAGCGGCAGGCGCGAGCGCCCGCAGCGGCTTCCTCGAGCTCGACAGCCCAGAACCGGTTGGGTCGGTCGTGGACATCGGCGGCCGCGTCCTGCGTGCGGGCCCGCTGCTGGCGGCCACCGAGATCGTGGTGGAGCTGGCGTCCCCGCGATGGCCGGAGCCGCAGACGCAGACCGTCGCGACGGAGGAGGGCGACTTCCTCTTCATCGATGTGCCCCTGGACGGCGGCGAGAACGTCTTCACGCTCCGGGTCCTCGCCGACGGCGAACCGGTCACGACCCAGCAGACCACCGTGCGGGCGACCGGCGAGCCGGTGCACCAGCCCGACGGCGACGTCCTGGCTCATGACTTCGCCGTCCCCCTCGTCGACGGGCAGCTGCGCACGGTCGCCAAGGCGGGCACGAAGCTCCCGCACCTGGCACGGCACCGGTTCGAGACCGCGTCCGCCGGCTCCACGCTGACGGTGAACCTGTACGAGGGGCGGATCCGGATCGGCACCGTGACCATCCCGGACCTCCCCGCCAACATCCCGCCCGGCACCACCGTGGAGCTCACCCTCGAGTTCGATGTCGGGTGGACCATCCGCGCCGCGGTACGGCTGCCCCACCTTGATCTCGCCGCCAGCGCCGTCATCGACATCCCGATCCGGCAGGTCCCGCCGTGGCCGGAGATCCAGGAGGCCGCCGCCCGGGTGCGGAGCCGCTGGTCGGCCGTCGCCGACCGGGTCCACCCGGTGGACGGCAGGAACGGGCCCGCACTCACCCGCCGCCTCGACGACCTCGACGACCTGATGGCGAAACGCCACGACCAGCCGAAGGCGCACTACCTGCTGCTCGAGGCACAGACACTGCTGCAGGAGATCAGCACGAGCAAGGGCCCCGACCACTACCTACGCCCCCCGTGGGCGGAGTTCGAACAGGACCTCGCTGACTTCACCCGTCTGCTGGAGCGACTGGAGATGCAGGCCCCCGAGTCCGCACAGGAGTTCCAGGAGCGCTGGTCCATGCGCAGAGCAACGGGACAGACGGCCTACCAGGACCTCGACCAGACCACCTGGCGCCAGGTGAACAACGAGCTGAAGGACGACATCAGAGACCTGGTCCGCAAGTCGAGCGCGGCCGGCATCCGCACCGGCCTGTCACCGGCGCAGATCCAGGAGTTCCTACGTGGACAAGTTGACGAACTCACCGATCTCGTCCGCGCCAGATACGAGGACCTCACCCACGACGACCGCCTCGGTCCCGAAGCCAGGGCTGCGCTACCCCGCCAGCGCGACGACTACCTGACCACCCTCACGGCGATCAGCCTGTCCATCGACTCGGTCGACCTCACCTCGGTCACCGCCCACGAACAACTCGTCAACCGCATCTACCACGGTCAACTCCGGCCACTCGAGGAGACCGTGAAGAAATGGGGGCCGATCGGTCTCCAGTAAGCACCTTCGCCGTCGCCCAGCACGCCGAACCGCGCCCCGCCGCTTCGAGTCTGCGTTCACCAGTGCACTCGATCACGCCCGCAGGCCCGGTACTCACCGCGGCGCCGTCGTCACCAGGGCCGACGGCGCCAGCCGCGGCTACCGACTAGACCTGCTCGCCGTCGACCGTCGTCGCCGGCTGGGCACCGGGCCTGCGACGGTCCTCGAGCTTGATATCGCACTTGCCCACCAACGCGACACCGGCACCGATCGTCGTGGCCACCGGCGCGGCCAGCGCGGCGACGACCCCGAGAGCCACCGGCACCTCCAGCACCACCTCGTCCTTGCTGTCCCGCACGACCACCCGACGGTTGATGCCCTCGCTGACCAGCCCGCGCACGGCGTCGACCACCGAGTCGACGGCGGAACGGGTGTACTCGGGCTTGGATTCGCTCATGACTCTCCTCGAACTGCGGATTTCCCTGTACAACCCCAGCGTGCCCGTGATCAGACGCCGTGCCATCAGGGTTCCCCCTGACCTCCGCCTGATTCGACCCTCAGAGCCGCGAGGGGACGCGCCGCGCCGGAGGCGCAGCCCGCGCCAGGCGGCGTGACGCAGGCGATGATCGGAGGTGAACTGCCGATACACGACCTGTCCCACCAGCCGCGGCTCCACTAACGAGCGCCGCGCCGCCGATCGGCCGGGACCTCGTCGTGGAAAGGACTGGTCGGGCGGGCGAGTGGGGTCACCTGACTTGGCTCACGGGTCACGATTTGATCGGTGTGATCACACCGGCGGCTGGCGCCGCCGTGCGACGGACCGGGTACGGATCACCGGCCGCCGGAGCGGGAGCTGGAACCGGCAGGCGGGGTCTGTGGTGTCCGGGCCGGCGCGCTGCGCTGCACGTGCAGACCCAGCCAGCGCAGCCGGACGGACATGTCGCCGTCGCTGGCGCGGACCTGGTGGATGATCAGCAACGTGGCGGCGAGAACCAGGAGCAGGGTCGCTATCGCGGCCACCCATGGGACGGTGCCGCCGAACAGAACGGACCACATGGCTGCTCACCGGGTGTGCCGAGCGCGGACCTGGCTCGCGGAGATACCGAACTGCTGCCTGAAGTCACGGGCGAACTGGTCCGGTCGCAGGTAACCGTGCGCGGCGATGAGGTCCTTGATGGGGGTGTCGGCCATGGCCGGGTCCAGGAGGCTGCGGTGGCATTCGCGCAGACGCAGCTGTTTGACCAGGCGCATGGGCGTGAGGTCAGTGTCGCGGAACAGCAGGTGCAGGGACCGCGGTGACAGGTTTGCGGCCCTGGCGAGCTGTTCGACGTTCAGGCCGGGATCGCCGAGGCGGCGGCGGATGAGGTTGCTGAGGTGGGCGATCCAGAGGGTCTGGCGCGTGCGGGGGCTGATCCCGCTCGGCAGGCCCAGCCATACCCGAATCAGGCCGGTGACGCTCTCGCGCAGGACGTCCTCAAGTGCGGGATCGGGCGCCGGCACGGCGGGGTCGAGCCCCAGGAGGAACTGCGCGATCAGGCTTCGTCCTGGCAGGGCCCTCGGGACGTGGGTGCTGGTCAGGACACGGACGGCGGCCCGGGGAACAGGCACCTGGGATCGGGGGATGGAGAGCATGACCGCCCGCATCCGCGTGGGTTCTATGCCGTGCGTGCTGTCGCAGGGGCCGGACAGGTCGAACAGGGCCATGTCGTTGGCTCTGAGTGGGACCGGCCTGCCTTCCTGCTCGCCGATCATCACGCCGCTGGCGCTCAGGAACACGCGGTAGCACTCCGGGTCGCGGGCCCGGATGAAGCGCTGGGTCCGCCTGGTCACGAGTTGGGCGTCGGCTGACCAGGTGACGTGTTCGAGTTCGAGGTCGCCGATCCTGGCCGTCGACATCACGGCGAGCAGGCGGCCGGGTGCCCGCCCGTCGACGGCCACCGGGGCCAGCTCGGTGGCGGAGGCCGCCTGGTAGTAGTCGTACCGGTCGAGCGGATGAACGCTTCTGGTGTCGTACAGCATCTGCATGGCTGCCCCACTGACCTCGAAACCGCCGGGAACCCGACCAATTGTCGGCCGGTTCGGCCGGTCCCGGCTTGACTGTGAGCGCACGCATGCGGACGCGGCACGTTCGAAACCGCGGTTACCGCGCCAGGCATGAAGATCAAGCATCAGGTCGTGGTGTCCGATGCGACCGCGTTGGCCTGCGGCGGGCTGTTCGGCTTGGGGAACGACGGGTAACGGTCGGGAGGCTGGCGAACCACTGCCGGTCACCGGGCGTGGCGCGCACCGAGGCGACCAGTACCCACGACTGCGAGTTCCTCGCCGCAGCGCGCTGGAGCGAGCGGACCACCTGGGCGCGTTGGCTCTTGCCGAACTTGGTGAAGCCCTTGAACTCCACCGTCTGGCCCAAGTCTGGCCGAGGTGGACAGCCTCCACCACGGTCGCCGCCGCGCCCGGGCGAAGAAATTGGACCGCCCCGGCGATGTTGGAGGCCGGTTGAGTTGGTTCTGGACCGCTGTGCTGGCGTCGGCCGCAGTCCTGTGGAACGTCTCCTCGTACTCGGCGGGAGGTATGTTCCCGCAGAAGGAATGCGGCCGTTCTGTGTTGTACCAGGCAACCCATTCCATCGTGGATAGTGTCACGTCCGTCACGGTCTTCCAGTCTCCGGCCTTCGCGTATCCAGATCGCCATTTCCAGGACGTCGAGCGCGAGGTCGGCGCCGAGGTGGTCTGCGACCTGCCAGCCGACGATCCGGCGGGAATACAAATCCTGAACGAGGTGTACGCCCAGCCGGCCGCGGTGGCGACGTAGGTGATGTCGGCGACCCACCGCTGGTCGGGTGCGTCTGCGGTGAAGTCACGTTCCAACAGGTCGGCCGGTCTGTCCGTCCCCGGGATGGTCCAACCAACCCGAGACGATCCACGGGTTGCCCCTACAAAACCATTGGTGAACCGACTTGCTCCGCTGATGTACTGATGTGCCACCGTGAGTCTGCCGCGTGACGGAGGTAGTAGTTGTGACGGGTTATGGCGCGCTTGCCGAGGTGTACGAGTGGCTCATCTCCGATGTGAAGCTGGCTCCGGCCGAGTTCGCCGCGTCGTTCGATGACGTCCTCAGTCTCCTGCCGTCCAACGCTCACGTCCTCGATTGTTCGTGCGGAACCGGGCAGTTGGCGGTTGGCCTCGCCGGTCGTGGCATACAGGTTGTCGCAACTGACGCCAGCGAAGCGATGGTTCGACGGACTGCGGAGTTGTCTGGGGAGTTCGGGGCATCCGTCCGGACAGTGCGGGCGGACTGGGAAGAGTTGCCCGACCATTTCGAGGACGGCACCTTCGACATGGTGTTCTGCGTTGGCAACTCGCTTCACCATGCCGCGGGCGCGACAGGCAGGGGTGCTGCTCTGGAGTCGATGTCACGGCTCCTGCGCCCTGGCGGGCGCTTGGTGCTCACATCCCGCACGTGGGAACTCGTGAGGGCCAGAGGTTCCCGACTGGACATCAGTGACCGACTCGTCCGCCGGAACGGTCGTGATGCCGTCGTGGTCTACCGCTGGGAGATTGCACCGCTTTGGGAGGAGGAGCACCACATCGAGATTGCGATCGCGCAAGTTGATGCGACTGGGTCGGTTCTTGTCCACTCGGAACTGCTGTCCTGCTGGCCCTACCGATACGACGAACTCGAAGTCGAGTTGCACCGGGTCGGACTCCGGACTGAAATGAGCACGTTCAACCCTGAGGCCGAGAACTACATGGTGGTGGCGAGCAAGGTATAGACAACGGGCTCACGGTCGGACACGCATCACGGCGCGCTATCCGCGCCGATCGTGAGCGCGCCGATGTACTGGGCGTAGGTGGCGCCCGACGCGATGGAGTGGCGTTCGATGGTCGTCGGGTGATAGCCGAGCGTCTCCACAAGGATCGCGACGGGTGCGAGCTTCGTGAGCTCATGCAGAGTGCCCAGCCGGGCTGCTCGGGTGTCGACCACGGCCCGGAGCGTGGTCCTCAGGCTCGCGGCGTTCAGGTGCTGGTTGGGTGGAGTTGAGCCGACACGGGGTGCCGCCCGGCCCGGTGGACGCCAACGCCGCGATCCCACCCGCGCGCCAGCGGCGATGCCATTGATAGGCGGACTTGGTGCTGACCCGCAGGTCATCGGCGACCTGAACCGCTGCAACGCCCTGCTCGAACAATGCTGCGGCACGGAAACGAACCTGCTCGCGGCGGGCCCGTCCCGCAGTGGTCAAACCGCCACTATTCGGGTACCTCACGATCTTGGTCTAGACCCCCCGCGGGAGAAGATCACGCCGACACGCCGACTGTGACCAACCAGGCAGCAGACCTCAGCAGTCCAATCTCTGTAGCGAGCCTCAATCCGTGGCTCCAGCACGGTCTCAGCTTCGTCCATCAGAAACCTCAGGTGATTGTGCGGATCTTCTGCCCGCGTGGGGGTATGAGCGGTTCGCCGGGCCCTCCCGCCGCTCTTCGGTTCGCCGTCGTCCGCGTACGCATGCCGCAACGACGCGCGCATCGGCGTCAGCGTGAGGAAATTATGGAGTTATCAACACACCGACAGCATTGCCGCCGATATTTGCCATGGCAGAAAGCTGACCGGGGGTATTCACCCCGGTGCCCAACGTGATCGTCATGCCGGCTGTAGCTACGAGCGCGGTCAGGTCGACCATGCCGGTTGAACTGTGGAAGACGAAGCCGGTACCCGGGGAATCGAACGTGCCCACGACCCGGTTGTTCGGCCCGACATCGTAACCACTGCTGTGTACTGGCAGCAGCGACGTTGGCGCTCCACCGTTGCTGAAAGTGACCGCACCGGTCAGTTGCTCACCACTCGGGCCAACGCCATTGACGTCTGACGTGCCGATGATGCGGAAATGATCATTGATGCCGAACGCCCCACTGTTGCCGAAGAAGCCACCGGGTGTGGCGGGATCGGGGATCAGTGTGCCGAGGTCGATCAGAAGTGGGTTGTTGGGCAACAACAAGAATGCGCGATCCACGGCAGATCCGTTGGGGTCGAAAGCGCCGGAGACACCGACGATTTCCCCGTTGTTGTTGATGCTGGTAGCGCGGCTGGCCACGGGGATCGGCGGGCTCAGGGCTCCGAGGTCGCGCATGAACCCCACGGCTGGGTCGAACAGGAAGGCGTGCTCGACGCCCAGGATGGTGTCTGATGCGCCGACGATCTGCCCGACATCGTTGATGTCCAGTGCTCGACTGTTGCCGAGAAAGGAACCAGGACTGGCAGGGTCCGGGATCAGCGTGCCCAGCTCTTGAATCGCGCCGCCCGTCCATCGCACGGCGCGGCTGACGAGGTTACCGCCGGCATCGAGCCCCTCCGAAAAGCCGACGACAACACCGCTGGTGTTAATCGAGAACGCTGTCGCCGAGCCAGGATTGCTGCCGGTTGGCAGAATTGGCAGCCGCGTTGCCGTGCCGGTGGTGCCGTTCGGCGTGTTCGGCCGCCAGATGAACGGGAAGGTGAGGTCCTCCTGGCCGACCACCTCGCCTGCGTCGTTCAGCCCGTTCGCTTCGCTGACGCCCGTGATCGGAGCGGAGACAAGGGTGGTGACCGTGACCATGGCATCTCCTTCGATCTTGCTCATGCCCCCTGTTGTCCCCGACCGGATGAGCGGACCAATGGTGGGATCACGCACGTTCGACGGGGAGTGAGATCTTGATGCAGCAATCTGGCGCTGCGGCACTGAGGTTCGCCTGACCCAATGGAGCGGCGCGATTGTCGGTGGATGACGACAGGATGCTACTGCCGCGTGCACTGCGCAACAGCGTAGTGTCATTCGGACATGACGTCCGGTGACGCCGAAATCCGCGAATCGTTGTCCACGCTCACAGTGATAGGCTGCACGGTCCTGGACCGATTCCTTGCCAAGGCGCCGCGGTCTACGGTCCTGTCGGACAGTAGGGGTGCGCGATGGAGATGGACGGCACCACCGCAACACTGTTGCGGTGGGAGGACATGCTCGCTGTCGATATCGATTTTGAGAACGTGCGGCGGGTCGAGGCGATCACCGGCGGGCGTGTCCTGATTCCCGCTGATCCGGCCGTTCCTGCGTTCGTCACGGTCACTTTTCCGCCGCAGGCCGTGCTCGAACGAGTAAAACTTCCGGCAGATCCGAGCGTCGACGCGCGATTCAGCGGGCCGACCCGGTTGGTGTTCCAGTTTCCGCAGGGCCGGGGCATTCCCTTCACGACCGTCGGTCTGCTCGGCTGGACGGGGTTGGTGAACGCGCCCGACCGCGGCGCGGTGGAGTGTGTGTGGGATCTGGTCCTGCGCCCGGCCGTGCCGCAGGCTCGTTGGACGCATGCCGCGGTGCCCGTGACCTCCACGGCAGGGGTAACCGAGCTGTGGCACACCCGCTTGACGATGGGTTCGCCCGGTCCAGTGCCGATCGCCGACGTACGGTCTCAGGGGTTTGACCTGCCGTTCCCCAGTTCGTTGACGAAGGATCAGCGGGTCGAGATCGCACGGGCCGCGGCTGTGCGCCCGCTGCTCGCGCATGAACTGGTCCTCAGCACGCTCGGTGCCACCGTCGATCTCGCCCGCGACTGGGCGGACCTGCCGGAGCTGACCATGGTGGGTTATCGCCACCGGGCTGTGCTGGGCCGGGACGAGCGCGTCAGCGCGGCCGAGCGTGGTTTCCTTTTCCCGTTCGGCTTTCCGGCACGATTGGACACCTACACGGAGCGGAGACTCGGTTCTGCCGAGGTGGGAGCGGCGCTGGAGCAGACGGTGCGTCTCACTGTGACGATCCCCGAGATCCGATACGACAGCGCCGTGGGGGTTCCGTTCGGCGGCCGTGATGTTCCATTCCGGCGGATACGCCTTGACGATCCCCTGGTCTCCGAGGTCGAGGTCGGGCGCACGGATGCGCTGGCTGGTGAGGTCTTCTGGGTCAACACACCATCTGGTGCCAGGCTCGCCATGAACCTCACCGCGGAGGATCGTGAAGGCCACACCGTCTCGTTCAGCGCCCCGGTCGCGTTCGTCCGGCAGGCACACGCCTTCGGTGACCTCCGGCAGGCGGTTCTCGACTACGACCAGCAGCGCCAACAGGTTCCGGCGCCCGCGACGGGCCGAATCTCCCTGCTACCCGCTGAAGATGGCGCCGGCACGGCGTTCGATGTCACAGCCGTTTACCTCGGCGCGCGGGTTGCCGAGGCCGACCCCGCCACCCTGTCCGTGTCCGGTCTGTCCCAGGCGACGGGGGCTGGTCGGTGGCGACCTGGAAGCGTTCCGCAGCGGACAGTTCGATCCAGCCAAGTTCCTCGCACCCAGCCTGCCCGGCCTGCTCCCACCCACGCTGCTGGGCTTTGTGAAGCTGGCCGACCTCGTGCACCCGGCCACCGTCGGAGACGGCGAGACGACGCCGCGAATCGTGACCGAGGTCGTGCGTCCCGCCGGCGACCCCACGACACCACCGACGGTGCGTTCAACGGTGACCTGGCGACCCAGGGTGAAAACCGGGCTGCACGCCGGGACCCTGCGCACGACTCTGGACACCACGCTTGATCTACGCAGCATCACATCGGTTGACCTCGGTGGGGGCGAACCGACGTCACACGTGCACGGCGAGTTGCGATCGTTCTCCCTGGAGTTCGCCAGCCAGGCGTTGATCGTCCGGTTCGCGCGGCTGGCGTTCGTCTCGCGGCCGGGCACCTCCCCGACCCTGGACCTCAGGATCACCGATGTGGAGTTCGGTGGCGACCTGCGTTTCCTCAACGCATTGCGCCGCTACCTGCCGTCGCCGCCGAACGGTGCTCGAGTGACGGCGAGGGACGGGTGCATCGAGGCGGGTTACACTCTCGCGATCCCGACCCTGTCCACCGGGGTTTTTCTGCTGCAGAACCTCGCGCTGTCGGCCTCGGTCACGCTGCCACTGGACGGGCGGCCGGTTCGGGCGCGGTTCGCGGTGTCCGCACGTGACGATCCGTTCCTGGTGACGGTGTCGCTGTTCGGTGGCGGCGGATTCGTCGCGCTCGAAGTGGAGTCCGACCAGGTCGTGGGCTTCGAGGCACAGCTGGAGTTCGGCGCGGCCACGGCGCTGAACCTGGGCGTCGCGAGCGCGTCCGTGGCGGTCACCGCAGGCGTGTACATCCGGCTCATCGACGGGAAGGCCGAGCTGCGGGGCTTCTTCCGCGCGGTCGGTGAGCTGGACGTGCTCGGCCTGGTCAACGTCTCAGTCGAACTGTACCTCTGGCTCGGCTTCCGAGACGGCCCCGCCGGTCCGGAGGCTCACGGCGGGGCCACACTGACGATTCGTGTGCGGGTCCTGTTCTTCGCCGAGTCGGTGACGCTGACCATCGAGCGCTCCTTCGGCACTGGCAGCGACCCCACCTTCGACAAAGCCTTCCCCACCCCGGAACCCTGGCGGCAACGCTGTGCCGCGTTCGCACCCATGGTGGCGCCATGACCACACAGACAGTCGTGTGGACCCTACTCCCGGACCCGGCCGCTGCCCCGGCGACAGCCGGTATGACGCGGCTGATCCTGCTGGCGAGTCCGCGGCTCACCCACGACGACGTGGTTCCGCTGTCACGGTACCCAGCACTGGTCGACTGGCCCAACATGCCATTGCAGATCGCCGTGGAGATCACCGGATCATCCGGCACGATCACCGTGCCGGCAGAGCTCATCGGCGATCCGCCCGATGCCTCCGTGTGGCGCGCGGTGTTCCCGCCAGAGCTGCCGGTCGTGCCGTTCGTGTTCGACCGCACACCGGCCGAAACCCGGATCCTGTCCTATCCGGCGGAGCCGCTGCGGGCATCGCTGGCAGCCGAGTACAGCCGCCTGTTCCGACCTACCGACGTCCCCCTCCCGGTCGATGACGACCCGTCCACCAGGAGCGAAGCCGAGTGGGCGGCGGTGGACCGGCTGATTCGCGTCGTTGGAGACGGCGCCCGGGAACGGTCTATTTCGGACACACAGGTTGGCCTTGACGCCGCGCCGGATGACCTTGCCGAGGACCCGGCCGGCTGGAGCCGCTTGGCCGACTTCCACCGTCCCCGCCGGTCCCGGGATCCACGCATGACACCGGGCCTGAGCAGCCGGGAAGGACCGGCGGAGCGGGACTTCCACGCCGTGTTGGCCGCGCTGGCCGACCATCCCCAACTTCAGGCCAGGCTCGGCCTGGTGCGCGAACTGCGTGTCCAACTGCCTCCGGGGCTGGCCGGCCCGGTGACCATCCGGGCCGTGCCGACCCACGGTGCCGGTCTGTCGGACTATCGGCCGCGCATCCGGTGCGTAGCCGGAGCGGGGCAGCTGCGACTGGCCACCGCCGACGGCACGGAAGCATCGCTGTACCTACCCCTGGATGACATCAGCCGGTACGCGGCGATCGACGTGGACATCGACTCCGCCGGACTGGCGCTGCAGTCCTATGTGTCCGCACTGGCGCTGGCCCCCAGGGATCGGCTCGCACCGCGGCCGCAGCCGCCCGCACTGCGCTCGGACGGCATCTTCGTCGCCGAGGCGGACCGCCAGATCAGCTTCAAGGCTGCGCTGCGCCGCGCCGCCGACGTGCTCGACGCGGACCTCGCCGCCGGGGGTGATGGCAGCACCATCGTGTTGGACGCCGACGACGTCCAGCAGGGGTATCGGGTGGACGTCCTCGACGTGGACTCTGGACGCTGGTATCCGTTGTGCCGCCGGATCGGTAGCTACCGCGTCGCCGGCATCGACCAGCCGCTGCCCATCGATGACGAGGGCACCGTCTGTGACGTGTTGGCCGCGTCCGAAGAGGACGGTGCGCCGGCGTACCTGTTGCACCAGTCACTGTTCCGGTGGAACGGGTGGAGTTTGGTCGTTCCGCCCCCGGGGCTCATGCTCGACCTCGACGACCAGACCGCCGATCCGGTACCCGAACCCGACCGGGACCTGCCGTTCACCATGACCGTGACGGTTGCGCCCGGGACACTGCCTTCGTTGCGGTTCGGCCGCCGGTACCGCTTCCGCGCCCGCCTGGTGAACATCGCCGGTCGCAGCCTCCCGTTCACACCGGACCCGGCGGACCCCACACCGGCGACCCCCGCGCTGCGACACAGCCGCTACGAACCGGTACCCAGCCCGGTCCTGGTGCCCCGCCGCCCGGTGACCGAGGGCGAGTCGGCCACCGTCCTGGTCGTCCGTACCGACAACAGCGACCCGGCCGACCCACGACCAGGCCCATCCTGCGAACGCCACCTGCTGGCGCCCAAGGCGGCCGTGCTGACGCTGGAACGGCACGGCGTCCTGGACGTGCCCGGTGAGAACCGCCTCGACCCGGACGTCTACGCGTTGCTGTTCGAACACGACCAGGGTGTCGTGGCCGGAAGCCCCGATGCGAGCGCGAACGACACACCGTTCATCGACGCGGACACCGTCGCCCTTCCCTGGCTGCCCGACCCACTCGCGCACGGCATCGCCATCCACGGCCTGCCCGGATCGCCCGACCTGAACCTGGACTGGCCACGCGGCGATGCATGGCACCAGCGCCTGCCGATCCGGCTGATCGTGCAACCCGGCGGCGGCGCGGGCCCGGCGCCACCAGTGGTCGATACGACCGGCCGGGAAGCCCGGGTGACGCTCGAACCCGGCGCCACGGTGACCATGACGCTCAGCAGCCGGCTCCGCGAGGGAGACGAAGAGACCCTCGGCACGTGGCGATGGTTTGCCAGCCAAGACGACCAGGCCGCCACAGAGGTCACCGCCCGGCGCGATGACGCGCTGGCTGGCCGGATCGGGCACCTGACCCCACCCTACGAGGTCCGCATGATCCATGCGGTGCGCTGCCCCCACAAACCGCCGGTGCTCAGTGTGCCGCGGATCGACCGCCTTCCGGGCGACCCCGCCTACACACTGGTGGACCCGGCGATCAGCATCCACCCGGACTCCACCGTGTCCGTCCATGTCGAAGCCGAGTGGTCCGATGTGGTCGATGATCCCACGCTGCCTGAGCGGCTGCGTCTCCGGTCGCGCTACTGGTGGATCGATGGCGCCAGTAGGACAGGGGTGTCCGGCTCAGCGGGTGGTTCCGGCATGAGGAAGATGGTGTCCAACCTGCCGAAGTTCACCAGCGTGGACAAGCGATCTTCAGTACCTTCCTTGCGCCGCACGAAACGACCCGACCCGGCCAAGCTTGCACCACTGCATAACGAGGTGCTCTACGTCATCCAGCGTGCCGTCACGGAACTCGATACAGATGCCGTGCAGCGACGGAGAGCGAAGATAGATCGACATGCGGTGAGCGTACGTGGCCCTATCCGAGCGCTCCCGCCAGCCGGGGGATTGGCGCGCGCTGCTCATAGTCACTCAGTTAGTCACTCAGAGACGCGTCAGGCCCCGTCCGCTTCTCAGCAAACGGGGCCTGACCTGCATAAACGACCGTCGGGCTGACAGGATTTGAACCTGCGACCCCTTGACCCCCAGCCGCGAGAAGCTAAGCGCTGTACTCGGGGATCATTCGTCCAGCTCGCGGAGAAGCGTACCGTACCCAGTTTTCGGGTCTGGCCGCTCCCCCATCGACCAGGGTTTGGACACCCTTGAGTCAAACGCCGTATCCGCAGGTCAAGACCAGCATAGGTGGCCTGGGTATCAAAGTCTCGCGCCACATGGAACGATCAACAATCGCGTTCCCTCTGCGGCGTGCCCTACGGCGCGTTACCGCAACCTCCAACTGTTGACCAACATCGCGCCGAGATCGGTGCTGACCATAGTCGTGTGGTAGGCCGGCTCGAGAGTTGTCAGAGTTTGTCGAGTTCGGTGAGGTCGATGTCGATGTCGAACGGCACGGTGAGTGCCAGACGGTCGTGATGGATGCCGGTGAGTGCGTAGGCGCGGGTAGCTGGGTCGAGTTCATAGACGTAGACGGCCGGGCGACCGGCGACGTTCTCGACCCGCCAGAAGTGTGGGATTCCAGCCTGGGCGTACAGCTGTGGCTTGCGTTCCCGGTCTCGGCGCTCGGAGTCCGGGGATACCACCTCCACAGCCAGAATGACGTCAGCCGCCTGGTAGGTCGTCTGGTCCAGGCCTCTCGCAGCGTCGGCGTCGATGACCAGGACATCCGGTTCGGGACGTTGCCGGTCGTCGAGAGTGACGGTCATCTCGCGACGTACTCGGACGGTGTCTGGAGCACAGCGACGCAGCCCGGTTTCCAGGAGACCCATCGTGAGCAGGTGAAACGCCGTCTGCGGGCTCACGAAGACGAGACTCCCGTCGATCAGTTCGGTGTGCGGCGGCAGGCCCGGCAGCCGGTCGAGGTCATCAGCCGTGAAACCAGCCGGCGGCGGACGAAGCCAGCTAGGCAGCGGTTCCGCAGTCATGACATCCTCTGTCCCACTCGTACTACATGGTAACGCTCAGTATGCCCCAAAAGGCCAGGTGCCGCCCAGCACTGTGCGGTCCGACCACCAGTCGGCACAGACGGTCACTGCCAGTCCTAGTACGTCCACCCGATCGACCCGGTGAAGCGTGGGCAACGACCACGGCCATGGCCTGGAGCACGGTCAGCGCACACTCCAGACAGCCGACACGTCTGCGGCGCCGCAGCCCACCTTGGGCGTTAGCCCTCTCACCACCAGCCGCGACGATCTCACGCACAAGCTCGTGGACGTAGCCGGCTCGTGGTAGACGCAACGCGGCGGGTGGTGTTCAAGGAGAGCGACGGCGCGGCCGATCAGGTTATCTCGGCGAACTGCACCCGCGCCGCGCCCGGGTCGGTGTAGATGCCCTCCCGGAGCGTGCGCTCAATCTGGGTTCGACGGTCCTCCGCCTGAACTTTCATCGACGCGACCTCAGACTTCACGTTGCGGCCGGGTTCGACATCGGCCACCGACAGCGGGAACCCGTCCGGTTGCATGGTTCAGCGCGTACCTGTCGGTCGCCAGAAGAGTGGGCGTCGAGGCATTACTGATCAACGTCAACTTGCCGTCCGCGTCCACCCGACGACAACTCGCCGAGCATCGGCCTTCAGCTACTCGGGACGACGATGACCTCCTCAATATTGGACAGAAAATGCAGTCTGGCTGCCCACCTCGGAGTACGACCTCGAAAAAGTATCTCGACGTCGATTACGCAGCACCGTGTGCGCTATGGCCATCCCGCACCTTCAGGAACGTCAGTCATGCTGCCTCTCCGTTAGACGTTCCGATACGGTCGTTGCCGCCTGTTTGACAGCGAGCACAGCATGCTCGACGTCAACGTCGCTTCGCTCCTTCTCATCCCAAGCGACACCCACGCTTCCCAGGGACGTCTTTTGATCGGTGAGAATCGGGGCCGCGACGCTGTAGACGCCTGGGTTGAACTCTCCCACTGTCAAGGCGTAGCCGTCTTTCTTCATCTTGCCCAGGTTCGCGCGGAAATCTCTCCAGGTGCTACCCAGTCCGGCTTTCTCGATTTCGGCACGTTGACGCGGGTAGATGGCTTTCAGCCGATAATGAGGCAGATAGGCCAGGATGATCTTCGACACCGCACCCTGGAACAATGGGCGGCGCTGTCCGCGGCTGAACCGGTTTTCGGGGCTTTGCGGGGCACGAGCCTCACCGACACATAGGACCGCATCGCGAAACGCTGTACACAGCAGGGCGGAGTGCCCGATCTTGTCGACCAGATCCTCGAGTACACCGTGGCTCGCCAGGAGCAGTGGGTCCGTCAGACGAATCTGCAAGTCCATCTCGATGATCCGCGGGCCGAGAGCGTAGTAGCCATTGCGCACCGTGGTGAGCAGTCCCGCCTCGTGCAAGGTCTTGATGTAGCGATATCCCGTCGACCTGGACGTGTCCAGAGCCTCGATGATCTCAGCTGTCGACCACACAGGCTGCGTTTCGGTGAACAGTTCCAGGACGTGGAGCATCTTGTCGTGGCTGCTCGCGCTCTCCGCAGTCTCTGCCGGTGTCGATGTCGCGGTCACTATTGAACATTATCCCACGATATGAGATACTGTCAATTGTCATGTCGGCTAGCGGGTCACACCCGCGGGACCGCCATGTACTTGTACTCGAGGAACTCGTCGATGCCGACGCGGCCGCCTTCGCGACCCAGTCCCGAGGCCTTGATGCCCCCGAACGGCGCGGCGGGGTTGGACACGATGCCGGTGTTCAGGCCGACCATGCCGACTTCGAGGGCATCCCCCACCCGGAAACCGCGGTCCACGTCCTGGGTGAACAGGTAGCCCGCGAGGCCCCACGCGGTGTCGTTGGCCAGGCGGATGGCCTCGTCCTCCGTGTCGAACGGGACGACGGGAGCCACCGGGCCGAAGATCTCCTGGGTCATGAGGTCCGCCTCCGCCGAGACGTCCGAGAGGACGGTGGGCGCGTAGAAGTAGCCTGGGCGGTCCGGCCGGTTGCCGCCGCAGACGATCTTCGCGCCCCTGGCGACGGCATCATCGACGAGTTCCTGGACTTTCCGCAGGGCCTTCTCCTCCACGAGCGGGCCGACCTCGGTGCCCGGCTCGGCGCCGTCGCCGACCGAGAGCGAGCCCAGCCGCTCGGCGAGCCGCTCGGCGAACTCCTCGGCGACGGGCCGCTGGACGAAGATCCGGTTCGCGGCCGTGCAGGCCTCGCCCATGTTGCGCATCTTGGCCGTGACCGCCCCGTCGACCGCTCGGTCGAGATCAGCGTCCTCGAAGACGATGAAGGGAGCGTTGCCGCCGAGTTCCATCGACGAGCGCATGACGTGCTGAGACGCCTGCTCGAGCAGACGGACACCCACCTCGGTCGAACCGGTGAAGCTGATCTTGCGCGCGATGCCGCTCGACATCCACGGCGAGACCACCGAGGACGCCTTGGTCGTGCACACGATGTTGAGGACGCCGGCGGGGAGCCCCGCCTCGACCAGGATGTCCACGAGCGCGAGAGAGGAGAGCGGAGTCAGGTTGGCGGGCTTGAACACGATCGTGCAGCCCGCCGCGATGGCCGGTCCGATCTTGCGAGTGCCCATGGCGAGCGGGAAGTTCCACGGGGTGACCAGAACGCACGGGCCGACAGGTTCGCGGGAGACGAGGATGCGGTTCTTCCCGTCGCCCGTGGTCGTGAGGTCGCCGCCGATGCGGACGGCTTCTTCGGCGAACCAACGGAAGAATTCGGCGGCGTAGGCAACCTCGCCCGTGGCCTCGGCGAGCGGCTTGCCCATTTCGGTGGTCATGATGAGCGCGAGTTCGTCCTGTCGCGCCATGATGAGGTCGTAGGCGCGGCGGAGGATCTCGCTGCGCTCGCGGGGAGCTGTCCTGGCCCAGTCCTTCTGCACGCGGCCCGCGGTTTCGATGGCGCGCAGTGCGTCCTCGGGACCGCCGTCGGCCACGGTCGCGATGACCTCCTCGGTCGCCGGGTTGACGACGTCGAAGCGGGCGCCAGACGCGGCTTCGCCCCATTGCCCGTCGATGAAGACGCCGGTGCTGACTGTGGCGACGGCCTCCCGTGCTCGCGGCGAGATGCGGAGGTCGCTGACATCAGTGGTCATTGGAGTTCCTCTTCTTTTGTGGTGTGGCGGTCGCTGGCGGTGGAAGTGGTTGTGCCCGGGTCAAGGAGTCCTGGACCGACGGCGTTGCCGGCCATGGACGTCCTGCCTCCGCGAGTTCCCGGAGCAACACCGTCGTGGAATCGGTCATGGACATGCTTTCTCGAAAGGAGGCGGCCGGTGAGCAACACGGGCCGCGTGTGCCCCGTGTTGCCTGGTGTCGGCTCAGAAGGTGTGCAGTACCGCGCGGAAGAACTCGGTCGGCTCGACGGCCTCGACCGGCACCGGCCCCTCGTTGGCCAGGAATTCGTACCCGGTCTCGGGACCGTACTTCTCGCCGCCCGCGGACACCTGTCCGTTGATCTGGAACAGGATCTCGATGGAGGGGTGCTGTCCCGCCTGGTACACCGCGCCGGCGTCCAGGCGCAGGAACCCGATCCGCAGGTTGCGCTCCGTGAAGCTTCCCAGCCACTTCTCGGAGACGCCCGGGGCGTCCTGTTCCAGCCAGTCGTAGGCTGCCGGGTTCATCGCGATGACGTCGGTGTACCGCGGCGTCGCGAACTCGAGCTTGCCTCCCGTGGCGTGCTCGAAGATCGCCTGTGAACCATCCACGACCTGGGCCACCCCGTTGGCGTCGGTGTAGTGGTACTTGCCCTTCGTGAACTCGCCGGTCCTGGCCAGCTCGGCGTTCGTCGCCTCTCGCCGCGCGACGCTCAGGTAGCCGGCGCCGCTCGCTCCGCCGCACTGCAGGACCATGGTCCGAAGACCTTCAGGGCGCTCCTGGGGTCCATAGTGGACGCTTTCGGGAAAGTAGCCGACCCACCCTTCCTTCAGGACGTCGGTCTCGGTGTAGGGGAGCGTGCCCTGGATGACGTAGCGGATCTGGTCGAAGTTGTGCCGGTGGCGCGGAGTCCGCCAGCCACCTCCACCCGTGAGACCCATGTTGAGGTCGTAGTTGTTGGGTGAGCCGTCTTCTCCGAACAGCAGGTGCTTCTGGTCGAGCGTTCCCTCGCGCATGGTTCCGACCCGTTCGTTGCCGGTGTCGGCCGCCTTGCTGACGCGCATCTCGTGCTCCTTAGGAAATCGATGTCATCCCGCGGCGAGAGCCGAGGGGCTGCGGCGTCCGGCCCACCCGCTGTCGCCTCACGGGGCGTCGGGCCAGCCATTCTGATTGACAATATCCCATATTGCAGGATATTGTTCAAGCTTGCGCGGGGTACGTTCCGTTCCCCCTTCCGCACGTCCACCACGAAGCGCGACGCCACGAGGACCGACGATGATGCCGACACCCCTGACCCACGCCCCGCACGACTCCGGCGTGCCGGCACCGGCACGGGACTTCAGCGTCGAGGGGCGAGTGGTCATCGTTACCGGTGCCGCCCAGGGCATCGGCCGCGAGCTGGCGCGTCAGTTCGCGGCGGCCGGCGCCGTTGCCGTGGTCGCCGACCTCGACATCGCCAAGGCCGAAGCGGTCGTCAAGGAGATCCAGGACGCCGGCGGGATCGGTCTGGCCGTCCGAGTGGACGTGGCCGACGAGTCGTCCGTCGTAGCGATGGTCGACACCCTCATCGAGAAGTGGGGCCGCATCGACGTGCTGATCAACAACGCGTCGATCTTCGCCACCATCGAGAAGGGACCCTTCGACCAGATCCCCCTGGCGCAATGGGAACAGGTGCTGAAGGTCAACGTCACCGGGACCTACCTGTGCGTTCGGGCGGTAACCCCTCATATGCGCGCGGCGGGCTTCGGCCGGATCATCAACGTCTCATCCGATTCGGTGACCCGTGGCACCGTCAACTACCTGCACTACGTCACCTCCAAGTCGGCGGTGATCGGCATGACCAACTCCCTGGCCCGCGAGCTGGGTGGCTGCGGGATCACCGTCAACTGCGTGCGGCCGGGCATGGTCGCCACCGAGGTCGAGCGCACGATCAACCCCACCATCGAGGCCCGTGAACGGGCGGCAGCACAGCAGTGCATCCCGCGGGGGATGGTCCCCACCGACCTGGTCGGCGTCATGGTCTTCCTGGCCACACCAGCGTCCGCGTTCATCACCGGCCAGACGATCGCCTGCGACGGCGGCTACACCCACAGCAGCTGACCCACCAGTCCGAGGAGCCCTCACTTCATGCGGCAGTACCCGCACCTCTACATCGACGGTCGATGGACCGAACCGATCGAGCCCCGCGAAGTGGAGCTCATCGACCCCACCCGCGAGGACGCCTTCGCCCGGGTGGCGCTGGGCGGCGCCACGGACGCGGACCGCGCGGTCGCCGCGGCCCGGCAGGCGTTCGACAGCTTCTCGACCACCTCGGTGGACGATCGGATCGCGATGATCGACCGCGTCATCGACGTGTACGAGTCCTACGCCGACGACTTCGCCGAGTTGATCGCGCGTGAGGTCGGGATTCCCGTCAGCAACCACGCTCAGGTCACGGGCCCGGCTCAGCACATGCGAGTGGCCCGCGAGATCCTGCGCGAGTACCCCTTCGAAGCGCGCATCGGCAACGCCATCGTCCGGCGTGAGCCGATCGGTGTGTGCGCGCTGATCTCCCCGTGGAACTGGCCCGTCCAGACCGGCGTGATCAAGCTGATCTACGGCTTGGCCGCCGGGTGCACGATGGTCGCCAAGCCCAGCATCAACTCCGCCGCGAGCGGCGCGCTCATAGCTCAGGTGCTGCACGAAGCCGACGTGCCGCCGGGCGTGGTCAACCTCGTGAACGGCACCGGCCGCGACGTGGGCGACACACTGTCCCGGCACCCGGACGTGGACATGATCTCCTTCACCGGATCCACCGCCGCAGGCAAGCTGGTAGGCGCCGCCGCCGCGGGCACGGTGAAACGTGTCTGTCTCGAGCTGGGTGGGAAGTCGGCCAACATCGTGCTGCCCGACGCCGACCTCGAGCGGGCCGCGCGCTGGAACATCCAGCGCTGCTTCGTCAACGCCGGCCAGTCCTGCCACGCCCCCAGCCGGATGCTGGTGCACGAAAGCCAGGTAGAGCACGTTGTGCCGTTCCTGGTCGACGAGGCGCACCGCTATCGCCTGGGCGACCCGCTGGACGGCTCGACGACCATGGGCCCAGTCGTCAGCGCCGCCCAGTTCAAGTCGATCGGAGACCTCATCCAGAGCGGTCTCGACGAAGGCGCCCACCTCGTCACCGGGGGCGTGGAGCGCCCTGACGGTCTCGATCGGGGCTATTTCGTGCAACCCACGGTGTTCACCGGGGTCACACCGGACATGCGGATCGCCCGCAAGGAGGTCTTCGGTCCCGTCCTGGCCGTCCTGCCCTACCGTGACGAGGACGAGGCCCTGCGCATCGCCAACGATTCGCCCTACGGGCTCGGCGGCTACGTCTTCGGTGGCGACCGGGCGAAAGCCCGCCGCGTGGTGAACGGGCTGCGCGCCGGACGTGTCAGCTACAACGGCGCGGCCACGGATTCCTACACGCCCATGGGCGGATACAAGCAATCCGGTATCGGCCGCTCGATGGGCAGATTCGGGCTCGAAGAATACCTCGAGGCCAAATCCGTGTACGGGTTCGAGGACGAGGCGCAAGCGTTGCCGACTCTGTTCGGCTGAGACACCCGAGTCGGTCAGGAGCCTTCAGAACATGAACAGCGAAGCCGCCCCCCTGCTGCGCAATCCTATGAAGGACAAGCTGTCCCGGGGCGAGCCGGTGTTCTCGATGACCGTCCGGTTGGTGCGGACCGTCGACATCGCCAGCATCGCCTACACAGCGGGCTTCGACTCCGTCTACATCGACATGGAGCACAGCAGCTTCCCCCTGGAAGCCGCGGGCCAGATCTGCATGGCCTGCACCCACCTGGGCGTCACTCCCCTCGTCCGCGTCCCCGGCCTGGACCCGTTCTTCGTCGCCAGGGTCATGGACGCCGGCGCCATGGGGATCGTCGTGCCCGGCGTGCAGTCCGCAGACCAGGCACGCGCCGCGGTTCGTGCCGTGAAGCACGCGCCCCATGGTGAACGCTCCCTGGCGGGTGCGGCGCCCCAACTGCACTACCGGTCCCTCCCCGCCGATCAGACCGCCCGCGAACTCGACCAGGCCTCGATGGTGGTGACGCAGATCGAATCCCGGACCGGCCTGGACGCGGCGGACGCCATCGCCGCGGTCGACGGCGTGGACATCCTCCTCGTGGGCGCCAGTGACCTCAGCGGCGAGCTGGGTTTCGCGGGGCAGGTGGACCACCCGGCGGTGCACAAGGCGTTCCTGCATGTCATCGACGTCTGCCGAGCACACGAAAAGACCGTGGGCATCGGCGGACTGGGCGGGCGCCCGGATCTCATCCGGCAATACCTCGAGCTCGGCGCCGGCTACGTCTCCACCGGCAACGACATCTCGTTCCTCAGCGCCGCCGCGGCACACAAGCGCCGGCAGTTCGACTGACCGACGTGTCCACGAACAGGGAGCGCACGTGAAAATCTGTGTGTACGGTGCGGGAGCCGTGGGCGGGCACATCGCCGGACGCCTCGCCACGGGCAAGGCCGAGGTCTCACTGATCGCCCGCGGTGAGCAGCTGGCCGCGATTCGAGAACACGGGCTGCGGGTGAAAACCCGGGACGGGACACTGGTCTCGCACCCGGTCGCGACCGACCGCGCCGGCGATCTGGAGCCGCAGGACGTCGTGATCGTCGCGGTCAAGGCCCCGGCCCTGCCGACCATCGCCGAGCAGATCGCTTCTCTGCTCCACCAGGACAGCCTGGCGCTGTTCGTCATGAACGGCATTCCCTGGTGGTACTTCCACTCCCACGGCGGAGTCCTGGACGGCACCCATCTCCGACGGCTGGATCCCGAGCGGGCGCTGTGGGAGCACATCGGCCCGCAGCGCGCCGTGGGCGCCGTCGCCTACACCGCCTGCAGTGTGATCGCACCGGGGGTGGTGCGTGCCGAGAACCCCCGCAACCGTCTGGTCATCGGGCGTCCGGACGGCCTGCCGGACAGGACGCTCGACACTGTGGCCTCGCTGCTCAACCCGAGCGGGCTGGAGGTCGCCGTCACACCGAAGATCCGTGACGCGATCTGGGCCAAGCTGCTGATGAACCTGGTCGGCGGCTCGCTTGCCGTGCTCACCGCCTCGCCGATGAAGGATGTCCTCGACAAGCCTGCCGTTGCCGGCACCGCGAAGGCGATGGCCGCAGAGGGCGCCGCCATCGCTCGCGCCCTGGGCTGCGATCCGGGTGATCCCTACGAAGGCCTGGGCAAGCTGGCGGCGTCCGGCCACCTCCAGAGCATCGCGCAGGACCTGCTGGCCGGCCGGCCCATGGAGATCGACGCCATGCTCCGGGTCCCCCTCGACCTCGCCGAACTGGTGCAGGTTCCCGTCCCCAACCTCGACCTGGTGATCGAACTGGCCACCCAGCGCGCCCGCGCGGCGGGCCAGTACCACGACACCACCAGCTGACGTCGCATCCACACCGGCTCCAGCGCGCCCGAGACTGCGTCCACGGGTCCGATCGCCGCACGCGCGCGGAAGGTGAAACTCATGCCCTCTGGCTGCCCGATCTCGCCTCCGTCCGAGGACTGGGATCCACTCGCCGCGGAAACCATGCCGACCCGCGAGACGTCTATGCCCACCTACGTAACGAGTGTCCCGTCGCCTGGAGCAACCGATTCGGCGGGTTCTATGCCCTGACACGCTTCACCGACGTGACCGGGGCTGCTCTCGACTGGGCGCACCTTCACCAGCGCAAAAAGACGCCGATCCCGGAAGCCACTGGCCCGGACCGACCCCCACGGGCGCCTGCCGAAGTGGATCCGCCGTTCCACACGGCCTACCGCGACCTGCTCAACCGGTTCTTCACACCGGACTACATCTGCCGCATCGAACCGGTGATCCGCCGGACCGCGCGGGACCTGATCGGACGCTGCGTCTCCCTGGGCGAAGTCGACGTCGTCGCGTCCTTCACCTTCCACATGCCGATCCAGGTCCAGTGCATCTTTCTCGGGATCTCGGTCGAGGACGCCGAACTCGTCAAGACGACGATCAACCGGATCATCGATGCCGGCCCGGACGGCGACACCGCGACGCACAAGGCCGCGAACGACGAGATCTACGAGTACATCCACCAGGTGCTCCAGATGCGCAAGAAGGCACCCTACGACCCGAACGACGTCATCAGCGCGATGATCCACGAGGAAGTCGGCGGGCGGCCGCTCACCGACGACGACGTCACGGGCACGATCCGGTTGTTCCTCCAAGCGGGCCACGGCACGACGACCAACATGCTCGGCAGCATCATCCGCCATCTCGCCACGACTCCGGACGACCAGAAGCGGCTCAGGGACGAGCCGAGGCTGATCCCCCAGACGATCGAGGAGCTGCTCCGAGTCTGGACCCCCGTCCGCCTCGTCGGCCGCAGAACGACTCGTGATGTCGAGATCGCGGGCCGGACGATCCCCCGGGGATCGCGGGTCGGCCTGATGGTGTCGGCGGCCAACCTTGACGACCGCAAGTTCGAGAACGCGGGCAAGGTCGATTTCGATCGCACGCCCAATCCACACATCGCGTTCGGTTTCGGCCCGCACCGATGCGTCGGCGCCTCTCTCGCCCGTGAGCAGCTGCGCATCGCGGTAGAGGAGCTGCTCTCGATGACCGACGACTTCGAGCTGAGCGGGCGTCCAACACGGTGATGACGCCGTGCGTCTCGAAGTCGATGACCGAACGCCTGGTGCTCGACTGGTAGCTCCGCCTCCGTTGGTCACAGTTGCACGTAGACGCTCTTCGTGTAGAGATAGGTGTCCATGTGGGCGGCGCTCCCCTTGGACCCATACCCGCTCAGCTTCGTCCCACCGAAACCCACCATCGGATCGATATAGCCGTAGCAGTTCACCCACATCGTCCCGGTGTGCACCCCATGGACCACCCGAAAAGCGGTGGACAGATTCTCCGACCACACCGCTCCCCCGAGCCCGTAGTCGCTGTCGTTGGCGATGGCGACGGCCTCGTCAACGTCGTCGAACGGCAGGATCGACAGCACCGGGCCGAAGATCTCTTCGCGAGCGATGCGCATCTCGTTGGTCACGCCCGCGAAGACGCTCGGCTGCACGAAGTAGCCGTTCTCCAGCTCACCTCCGAGTCGGTGGCCACCGCACAGCAGTTCAGCTCCTTCGCCTCGGCCGACGTCGATGTAGGACAACACCTTGTCCAGCTGGGGTTGGGAGATGACCGGTCCCAAGGTGGTGGCGGCGTCCAGGCTGGGCCCGACCCGCAGAGTGTCCACAAAGGCCAGTAGCCGCTCGGTGAACTCGTCGACGATGGACCGCTGCACCAGCACCCGGGTGCCGGCGAAGCAGATCTGGCCGGAATTGGCGAACACCCCCATCGCGGCTCCCGGCACCGCCTGGTCCAGGTCCGCGTCCGAGCACACGATGTCCGCCGACTTGCCGCCCAGTTCCAGCTGCAGCTTCTTGATGTTCACAGTGGACGCCTGGATGATGCTGCGACCGGTCTGGGTCGATCCGGTGAACGCGATGCGGTCGACGTCGGGGTGCGCCGCCAGCGCATGGCCGGCTTCCTTGCCCAGGCCGGTGACGACGTTGAGGACCCCGGGCGGCATGCCGGCTTCGTGCAGGATCTCGGCTACCCGCAGCACCGACAGGGAGGCGTCCTCGGACGGCTTCAGCACGGCGGTGCACCCACTGGCCAGAACCGCACCGACGATCCAGAACTGGCTGTTGAGCGGACCGTTCCAGGGAATGATTCCGCCGATGACCCCGACCGGGGCCTTCAACGTCATCGTGGCGACAGTACCGGGGATGCCGTTCATCAGCGTCTCGCCGCTGATGTTGGCCGCTTGGGACGCGAAGAACGACACCATCTTCATCAAGGCAGGCTTGGTGGTGCGCAGCCTCGAGACCGGGGCACCCATGTCCATGGCCTCGATCTGGATCAGTTCCTGGAACCGCTCGTCGAGGACCTGAGCGACGCGCGTCAGCAAAGCCTGGCGCTCGTAGGGCGTCCACGTGCGCCACGGACCGTGGAACGCCCTGCGTGCCGCGAGAACCGCCCGATCGACGTCGGCCTGGTCGCCGGCAGCGAGCCGCGCCAGTACGTCGCCGGTCGACGGGTTGACGGTGGCCAACGTGCGCCCGGACACGGCTGGGACGCGCTGGCCGTCGATGAGCAGATGGTGCTCGTCGCGGGCCAGAAAGCACTGGGCTTCCTCGCACAGAGCGAAGTCCTGCTGGGATGTTGCCACTGCTTCCCTCTCACCTGACCTTCGACACTTCGTCAGTCGAAGATGAAGACGCCCTTGCCGATCTGGCGCCGATCGAACAGGTCGTAGGCGTGCTCCGCCTCGTCCAGCCGGAACTCGTTGGTGAACAACGACTCCACGTCCAAGCCGCGTTCCGCCACGAACAGGGCACACTCCTCCTGCAGGTTCTTGCTGAAGGTGAGCGACCCGACGACGGTCTTCCGCAGCTGGATGAGTTCTTCGCTGTCCAGCTCGATCTTGCCGAAGACGCCGACCATGCAGGCGGTTCCCCAGCGCCGAAGCGCCTGGACGGCCTGCTGGCGCACCATGGCGTTGGCGCTGCATTCGATGGACTTGTCCGCGCCTTCGCCGTCGCGAGTCAGTGCACGAACGGCGGCCACGGAATCCTGCTCTCGTGCGTCGACGACGTGGTCGGCGCCGAACTGTTGGGCCATCGTCAGCCGCGAGGGCTCGACGTCGATGGCGATGACCCGGGCGCCGAAGGCCTTGGCCAGCAGGGTGCAGCTCAAGCCGACCGGCCCTTGCCCGAAGATCGCCACGGTCTCATCGGCAGACAGACCGACCCGCTTGATCGCTCCGAACGCGGTCCCTGTGCCGCAGGAGATGGCCGCACCCGTCTTGAACGAGAGCGAGTCGGGCAACCTGATGAGCGTGTGCGCGGGGACCTTCATGAAGTCCGCGTGCCCACCGTCGCCATCCAGCCCGCCGAACACCGTGCGCGCATGCGGGCAGTACTGCGTCCAGCCCGAGCGGCAGTACCGGCAGGTCCGGCACCCGTCGTAGTGATGGACCATGACCCGGTCGCCGACCTCGGCCTCGCTGCTTCGCACGGCGTCACCGACGAGCGCGACGACACCACACGGCTCATGCCCCTCGATCACCAGCTCAGGTCCGGTGCGTAGCGGGCCGTGAAGGTGGTTGAGGTCGCTCCCGCACATGCCGGAGGCCTTCATCCGGATGACCACTTCATCCGGCCCGGGCACCGGGTCGGCGTACTCCCGGATGTCGAGCTTGCCTTCGCCCAGGAACACAACAGCCTTCACGTCAACGCTCCTCGATCGCGGCCAACGGCGGTGGGGCAGCGAGCCCGACTATTGACGATGTCTCAAAATACAGGATATCGTCAAGTCTCGCTGCGAGGAGCTGTGCACCGTCTCTGCCGCAAGAACGGCAGATCACACCACCGTGTCAAGACGAAGCCGGCAGTTCACCAACACACCGTCGTGTTCGCGCCGTCGCGCACCGAACACCAAGCCAAAGGTAGTAAGACGCATGACCGGACAACGTCGATCGAACCCATGCGAACCCGTCCCAGACCTGGCTCAGCTCTTCGTCGGTCCCCCACCGTCCGCCAGTTCCCCCGACGCCTCCCGCGCGCCACAACCGGAAGGCGTCCGCTGATGAACACGCACGTCAACGCGGACTTACGGCTCGACAACCTCCCGCTCAGCAGGTTTCACCGGCGCTTCGTGCTACTGGTGGGCCTCGGCATGTTCTTCGACTCGTTCGACAACACACTGTCATCCGCCGTACTGGCGTCGATGCTGCCGACCGGCTTCTCGACGCTCGAACTGAACTCGCTCTTCCTGTCGGTCACGTTCGCCGGCCTCGCGATCGGAGCGGCCTTCGCAGGCTGGCTCAGCGATCGGGTCGGACGTGGCTTCGCCTTCCAATTCAACCTGGCGCTCTTCGGAGTCCTCGCACTGTGTGCGGCTACGGCACCGTCGATGCCGGTGCTCATCGCCCTGCGCGGCGTGATGAGCATCGGTATGGGAGCCGAGTACGTCATCTGCTGGGGCATGATCGCCGAGTTCATCCCGCGCCGCCACCGCGGCCGCTACCTGGGCTACCTCGGGATCTTCGCCGGGCTCGGCGTCTCGCTGTCCTCACTCGTCGGCTGGGTGGTCATTCCCGAGTTCTCCTGGCGCGGAATGTTCGTCATCGGTGGCGTGGGCGCGCTGATCGCATGGTGGCTGCGCCGGGGCATGCCGGAGTCCCCGCGCTGGCTGGAATCGCGCGGGCGCCACGAGCAAGCCGAGGCCATCGTCCAGAAGATCGAGAGCGAGTCCGGCGTCTCGAGCCAGGAAGTCAGCCACGCCCTGGTCGCGCCCCAGGAGGACAAGAAGGCCGAGTGGGTACCGATTACAGTGCTGTTCTCGCGTCCGGTCATCCGGCGGACGTTGATGGCGCTGCTGTTGACCGTCTGCTGCCTACTGGGTTCTTACGCAGTCACCGGCTGGATGCCCACGTTCTTCGTCAAGCAGGGACTGACCGTGTCGAAGTCCCTGGGGTTCAACGCCGCCATCATGTCCGGCTATGTCGCGGGACCGCTGCTGTGCGCGCTCATCACCGACCGCCTTGGCCGGCGCCGCAGCATCCTGCTGTTCGGAGCCATGGGAACCGTATTCGGCGCCATCTATCCGTTCATGAAAGAGCCCTCGCTGATCATTGCCGTCGGCTTCATCCTGGTCGCCGCGGCCGCGTCGTTCCTGACCCTGTGTTCGGGAACGGCACCGGAGTTCTTCCCCACCGCCTTCCGATTCCGCGGCAGCGGCTTCGCACAGACCGTCGGACGCGTCTGCTTGATCTTCTCCCCGTTCGTCGTCCTGTTCCTGTTCAACAACTACGGCGTCATCGGAGTGATCCTGGCCGTATCGGGCATGTACGTCACCGTGACCCTGATCTACGCCGTCGCCCGTGTGGACACCTCTCGTGAAGCGCTGGAGCAGATCGCCCCGGACGGCACCACCGACGACGTACCGGACGGGAAAGATGCGGATTCGTCCCCCGCTCCATCGCTCTCGGGCACTCCCGCGGCTCGACGGCCCGGCCCACCCAGCTGACCGCATACCGGACCATGCTCGTCGCCAGCCGAACCGGCCTTGTCACGGCCACTCGGTTGGCGATGTGCATGTTCTTGTCCTGCATCACCTTGCTCTTGGTCGGTCCCACGCAGCACACCGTCAGCGTGACGGGCTGGTCCGCCCAGCGCCTGGCTGCTTCCTGGATGTGGAAGAAGTTCGGGGTGTCAGCCCGGTGGTCTAGGTCGTGGTGACGATCCTCTGCGGTGTGCTGGGCGTGGGTGTGCCCGCCGCCGTGGCCGCGGTTGTGGCCATGGTCAGCACGGCCTTCGCCGACCACGTACGTCCCGTTGTGGCCACGGCACTTGCGCTGTCGACGCCGTTCGTCGCCATTGCCGGCTTCTACTGGCTCGTCCTCTGTTTCGCGGCGGCCGCTGAACTGGGGCCACTCTCGGTCGGGTTCCGTCGACTCCGCATTCGGCTCGCCGAGCCGGCCCGGATCGTGGTCACCGGCTTTCCACTCCGGTCCGCCGTCAGGATCGCCGACCTGGACAGAGTGTTCGTGCGTCAACGGCAGTCATAGCTGGCCCTGGTCCTGTGTACAGGCAGGAGAACCGTCGTGTGCCCCGGTCGGCTACGGCAGGTCGAGCCGGTCGACCTGGCCTCCTGGCTCGGTTGGGTGCTGGACCCGTTCGACGTCCCGGTGCGGCACTACCTCGCCGTCGGTCCACCGCCGGCCGAACACACCTGGCCGGCCGACAAGGTGGCCACCTTCTGGGACGTGCCTGTCGAGGACGTCCCGGGCCTCGCCGACCTGTGCGGTGTGCACTCCCATGAGGTCGGGCCCGTGCGGAGGTACAACGCCTACGACGTCGAGAGTTCCATCGACGAGACAAGAGAGATCGCAGGACCCACGGCCTGACTACCCGAGCCTAGCGCGGTCCGCACTGACACGCATGCGCTCTCCAGTCGTTACGTGCAAACGCTCCTTCGATATCGCACCAGGCCGACGCGGGCCAACTCGACACAGTTGGTTCCGGTGCTGCTGCGACCGGACTTCTTCCACCCACAGCGGCACGCCTGGTCGTAAGCCAGCTCCACGCGAAGTACCTTCTCAGCCGCATTCTGGTAGATGGCCACGTCATTCTTCTCGTGCAGAAACAGCATCACGCCCGGTGAGATCTCGTCGAGCACCTCACCGCCCACGCGCAGGCGCAGGAGCGCGAGGTCCGCGATCCAGACCGCGCCCTCGGCGTCGACGCACATCCCGTCCGGAGACACGACGCACTGGGCCGCTGCGTCCTCGAAGATCGGCGCCGTCGGCAGTGGACCGAACCTCGCTACGCGAACACCCACTGTCCTTCCTGGCCATTATCGGGCTCCGCCTCCCCGAATTCGTCGGCTGGATCCTCGTCACGACCTTCGGGCTAGGGATCAGCACGCGGCATCCCCACCTCGGACCCGCTGCGGCTCAACCTGATCATCGGCGCGGGTCGGCATCGTGTCCGTCCAGCAGCCGCTGTTCACCGAGATGTTCGGCACCGACCACCGCTACAGCGGCGCCGGGGATCGGGTACCAGATAGCCAGCGTGTTCGGTGGCGAGTTCACCCCGGTTGATCGCCAGTGGGATCACGACGGCCGTAGGCGGGTCACGGCGACCGACAGCAGCGAACCGGATCAGGTGGTCGCTCAGCCTGCCGGCACCGCGAGCCATCCGCGGGAAGCGGGCAGCCAGGGACAAACTCGCCCCCTTGTGACCGCCGCACGCCGCCAGACTGGCGAGTGTGGCCCACCGCAACGAGTTAGGAGAGTTCCTCAAAGCCCGCCGGGCCGAGCTGAGCCCGCGCACCGTCGGCCTGCCCGACACGGGCGGACCTCGGCGGGTGGCCGGTCTGCGTCGCGAGGAGGTGGCGAAACTGGCGGCCATCAGCACCCGCCACTACACCCTGCTCGAGCAGGGCCGCGTCCAGACGTCGGCGTCCGTGCTGACCGCCCTCGCCCGCGTCCTGCACCTCGGCGACGACCAGCGGGACCAGCTGCTCGCACTGGCCGGAACATGCACCGTCCAGCCTCGCCGGCGGGCCGCGCGGGGTGTCCAGCCGCGACTACGCAGGCTGCTCGACGATCTCACCGCGACCCCGGCCATCGTGCTCGGCAGCCGGCTGGACATCGTCGCGTGGAATCCGTTGGCCGCCGCACTGCTCGTCGACTTCGCGGAGATACCGGAGAACAAACGGAACTATGTCCGGCTGCTGTTCACCGAGCCGGCGATGCGGGAGCGGTATCCGGACTGGGCGAACGTCGCCCGCGGCAGCGTCGCCGCGCTGCGCGCGGAAGCCGCCAAGCATCCCGACGACTCGCCGGCCAACGCCTCCTGGCCATGGCCGCCGCCATCTGGCACAACACCCACATCGGCGCACCCCGCACCCGATCCCTCACCGCCTACAACCATTAGGAATCACTCATCTAGTGTCGTGCGCCGGAAATTCGTTGATTTAATGTAGGGTTTCGGGGTATGGCTGGTCGTGGTCGCCCGAAAGAGCCGTTGGTGTTGTCGGACGAGGAGCGGGAGGCGCTGCTGCGTTGGTC